>Ga0114995_10002653_pt1 | contig 12360 bp, 6 predicted proteins | sample ArcticOcean_MG_C_11_FD_87038 | JGI IMG/M metagenome (GOLD analysis project Ga0114995, IMG submission 87038) | Marine microbial communities from western Arctic Ocean - ArcticOcean_MG_CB2_154 | ecosystem: Environmental > Aquatic > Marine > Oceanic | place: Arctic Ocean: Canada Basin | collected... | reverse complement strand
CTCTGCTTTACCATGAACAATTACTACTGCTGCTGGATTTCCTCGTAGAATATAATCAGTATTAGTATCATCAACGAACGCATTAATGACTTGGTACGTGATCCGTTTTGGTATTTCGCTCTTCTTCTTCTTCTTAATCATAATCAGTTTTTTTTGTTTTGTTTTGTTTTGTGACGCGGAATGTTGTTTTTGATTATGGCAATTGAAAAATGATGTATACTCTTTATACTGATATACTGATATGATGTTGATGAGAGTAAAGCTCGATATTTACTGCTGCTGGTACGCAAAACTAATTCCAAAAAGTAGAGAATAACCTTTAACGTGTTTAAGAGTATCTTGTTCAATCTGTAAATGGTATAGTGCTCGTTACTGACGTAGTAAGTAGTAAGTTCGTTAAAAAAAGACCATAAGAGATCGATATAAAAAAATGAACTCGACCAAATCTTATACTGGTAGTAGTAATAATACGAAAGAATTCGAATGTCCAATATGTTTAGAACTAATCATTGGATGTGCTATTCTACCCTGTGGTCACTTAGCCTGCGTGTATTGCGTCCATAAAGGCATGGGCGTAGAGTCTTCGAACTGTTTCTCTTGTAGGAAGAAATACAGGGCCTTACCTGCTCTATCATTATCGTTATCGCTCTTGATCTTGGTTCACTTCAGAGAACAATTTGAAGAACGCATAGAACGAGAAAACAAAGCATCATTATCATTAGTAGAACAACAAGCAGATAAAGAATCATTATATCGAGACGATGAGTACGAAAAGTTCTTAAAACCATTCATCGATTTTCTATACAAAGAACTCAAAATGTTGGAACAGAAAACGATTACGACGACGACGACGACGACGACGACGACGGATTATTTAGTTAAGTGCACAAAGTGTGAAAAACTTTTGATTGAACCGGTAGCACCTTCGTGTGGACATCTGTATTGTACGAGTTGTGCGAAAAATGTTAAGCGATGCATCGCTCGCGGATGTTACGGAGGTGGCGTTGAGAAAGAAAATCTCGGTGTCGTCATCGCGTTGAAGAACTTAATAGGACAGCTATATCCACTCGAGATTGAGGAACGAATTAGAGCAGAAAGAGAAATAACAAATGCTGAAACGAATAATATAATGAAACAAGAAGAAGTAGATGAAGAAGAAGAAGAAGCTAAGACGGAGGCAGTTGACGCCGCTGGAGGAGAAAAGCAGAATATTCATTTCGGCATAGGCTGTGATTTATGCGGAGCGTATCCAATCATCGGGGAACGCTATCAATGCTTAGATTGCAAAGAAGATATTGATTGTCCTTTAGGCTTTGATTTGTGCGGGCAGTGCAAAGAATTTGATGACGACAATCAACAAGAAACGGCGGCCGATGGAGCCTTCCGGTTTCTCCAAAAGCATACGAAAGAGCATCGATTGATTAAATTCCCTTTCCAAGAATCAATTTTGCATCGTTTGAAGGCTGCGAATCCTCAAATGAGCATCGAACAAATCCTTAGAATCATAAGCATCGGAAACGAAGAACAACGTATGGAAGAGGAGGAGGACGAGCACGACGAAGAAAATGTAGAACGAGAAGAAGAAGAAGAAGAAGAAGAAGAAGAAGAAGAAACACATTAAAACACATTAAAATACATGTAAGCCTAAATGCTTAACCCCACTTGTAATAATAATAATAATAATAGTAATACGTAGAATTTTAGAATTTTAGCGCGTTGCAGAAACGCTCTGTACTACATGATCATATACAACATTCTATCATATTTCACAAAGGTTTTTGGTACCTCAAAATTTGTCTCGCCGGATGCATTCTTGCTAAAGCTTCCTTCGATGTCTCTTCTGCTTCAACGACGAATCCTATTTTTTCGTAAAGCCGTTTTGCGGTGACATTTTCGGCGACTACGTGCACGTATATTTCCGCAATCTCCTCTTTTCGTGCATCTTCTATCACGCGCTCGATTAGTTTTCTAGCTATTCCTAATTTTCTACGCGATTCTAAAACGCATACGTTACTCAAATAACACCTTTTTTTTGAACGCAAGTTCTCATGCACTGGATATCGTCCAACTAACTCCTCCGCCGGTAAATTAATTCCCACATTAATATCTAAAGTTCCGCAAACGATCTGATTCGTCCCAGGGATTACAATCGATGGGTCTTCAGGAGCTCTTTCATCTAATGATAGATCTCTATCTTCGATTGCGACGTAGCAATACACAGTCGTGTTCTTATAAGAAACATCCTCTCCTTTTAGCTTTAACTGAATGGTATCGAACTCGCTATCGATTTTGGTCATTCTATGTGCTCTTATTGAATATTCGGAACGATCTTTAGGGTATTGATAAAAGCACAATGCTCTCACACATGCTGCTCCACGAATTTCTGCATCCGCAGTTGCTCGTTTGATCTCTTGATTTCGTTGTTTATTATCATTATTGTTATTGTTATTATTGTTATTTTCAGTATTCTTCATCCTCGTCATCATTCTCGTCATCATCATCGTCGTCCTCGTTTTCTTCCCAGCAAATCGTCGTTGAGGAAAATGTGTATTATTTAAACGCCGAACATTACTGCGTAGTAATGGTCCTGTTGTTGCCATTATTATTTTATTATCGACGATGAAACGCGCGTATATAATAGAATGGAAACTTTCATGAATGAGCAGAGTCGACTCTCTCGACTGTTGCTCTGTCGCTCTATCTGATCGTTGGAAAGACGAAAGAGGATGCCGTGAAAGGAGAGCAGCAAAGCAGCAATGCAGCAATGCAGCATCAAAATTGGTTGTGCTGTTGTGGGAAAAAAAACGAAAGAAAAAAATCTGCCTCGTCACAGTATAAAAATAATATCTTTTATACTGTTGCCGCGCGAGCGAGCGAGCAGAGAGCGACGACGAAAATAACTAATAATGAGTACTCCACCAAAGCGTGCTTACGTGAGCGAACAAAGCGATGCTGGAATAGGAATAGAGGAAGTTCAAAAGTTAGTATCGAAAATGAACTTTGTCAGTGATAGGAATACGACGGCGACGACTTCGTCGTCCAAGAAACAGCAAAATATCGATGAAGTAGTATTAATATCAACGACGAATGAAACCAGAGCGAGGTTAGAACAATTAATAAAAGATATTGAATCTCTTAATAGTAACAAAGATACTAGCAAAGAAGAAGAAGAAGAAGAAGAAGAAGAGGATTTCGTAGGAATAGTTCGCTCAATTTCTTCCTCATTTCTTCAATTTTCAATTGTCGAACTGCCGAAGTGGTCTACTCTTTGCGCTCGAGCTATTAAAATTTTATTGAAAAGGACAGACTTCAATAACGATGATAATAATAATAATAACAAAACGACCAGGGCCACGACGACGACGACGACAATATATATAGAACAAATGAGAGAAAAACATAGAAGGAATCGGCGAGCTTTACTTACGCTTCTGCTCTCGTTTACGCGAATAACGAGCTTATATAAAAAAATCAAAGACGAAGTTAAAGTCGATGGCGGTAGAAGTGGTCTCATCTCACGGCAATCATCACTATCACAATCCTCGTTTTCAGTTGGTGGCGCTGGTGGTGTTAGAAAGAAAGATATCGTCGGTACTGATGATCCATCTACACAAAAACTCACCATCGAATGTCTAAAGACTTGCGAGAAGTGCGAAACAATTCTTGAAGGCGTGAAAATGATCCAATCGTGCATCGCGCTTGCTTTGATATTGACTTCGCCACAATTAAACATAGGAGCAGGAAATTATAATAATAATTACGACAATAATAACATGGATAGTTTACATAGTAATAATAGCGACGGCACCAGTAGGAAATCACCTACAACAAGAAGCTTTTCACAAAGCGCGCATCAATTCTCCCATTCGCGTGGCGAAAGTAGTTCTGGAAGCGAATACGAAGATATGGAAAAAAATTCTTCAATTAGTGGTTCTTCACGCGAGAACTCTGCATCACCGTCGCTGAGAATTGCTACGAATAGCAGTAGCCGCGGTACGATGATGAGTGGATATACACACGGTTCATCTCCGCCCGATACGCCAACAGCGTCATCGCGTTCGTTACTAGGTTCTTCTCCGTTGGGTCATTCTCAAGGTTCAAGAATTACGAATGAAAATTCTAGGTTTGCACATAATATTAATGCAATTTCCTCGAGTGCAGATGACGCTGATATAAATACATTTGGTCATAGATCACGAGCGGTAATAGCAGCTGGCGATGGACGTGTCGGACGACCCGGTGGTGTCGTCAGAAATCCTTCACGAATATTTTACAGAGCGGATTTGGATCGTGATGATGATAGCGAAGATGATTACGATATTGAAGCTGCCGCTGCTTTGAAGAAGGCTAAACAACAAAGCAGTCGCCCAAAGACGACATCTGTCTGCAGAATATGCGAAAAGACCGTGCAATTGACAGAACTCGTTGCACATTCAGCTTGTTGTGCAACTAGTCCGTCAAGCTCGCCTAGAACGCACAAGCAGCAACTTTATCAGCATGGAAGACCTCGTTCGATGTCTCCGGTTGATTATTTGCATACTTCCTCTCTATCTTCATCGTTTGACGAAAGAATGCGAGTGAGTGAGCTAAGCAGGTCGCTCAGCGCGGAGAAAGATGACGTTTCAAACTTTGACGGCCGCAATTATAAAGGCGGTGATATAAACATCAATGATAATAATAATAATAATAATAATAATAATAATAATAATAAAGCCGCGCATCCACGAGTATCCGTTGAAGATTTCGAGGTTATAAAACTTATATCCTCAGGCGCGCATGGTCGAGTATTTCTCGCAAAAAAGAGAGCAACGGGTGATATATATGCAATAAAGGCAATAAAGAAGAGAGACCTGGTGTTCAGAAATACAATCTCACGCTTGAAAGAAGAACGAGATGCATTGGTATTAGCCGCAAATCCTTTTGTTATAAAGCTTTTCTATGCTTTTTCATCAGCTCGGCACGTGTACTTTGTGACTGAATATGCAAACGGCGGTGATTTGTATAGTCTTTTGAAACAGTTTGGTTATTTGGAAGAAGACATGGCACGAAAGTATGCCAGCGAAATTGTCCTTGCGTTAGAATACGTGCATTCAGTAGGTGTAATTCACAGAGATTTGAAACCAGAAAATCTATTAATCTCTTCTGATGGCCATTTAAAATTAGCTGATTTCGGTCTTAGTTCTGTTGGTGCGTCTAGATGTGATATCGTCGTCCAACATTCAACAAGCGAAAATATAATGCGCAACAACAATAGCAATAATGATAATAGCAGGTCAAATTCTCCCAGAAGTGCTAGCCTTGAAGCGACGACGATTGAGAGCAGGAAAATGGCTGTAGGAACACCGGATTATCTCTCACCAGAAGTTCTGCTCTGCGATACCGATGAAATCTCTGAATCAGTTGATTTTTGGTCGTTGGGAATAATCATTTACGAAATGCTTTGTGGTGTACCTCCCTTCCACGCTGATACAGCGGCAGATATATTTGATAACATTCTAGCTGGATATGAGGCGCATAACGTAAGATATACGTACCCAACGGAAGTATCCAAAGAAGCTAAGGAGATTGTGCAGCAGCTATTACACTCTGAGCCGGATGTGCGCCTCGGGTCAAACCTCCTAGGTGGTGTTAACAGTGTTAAAACACACGCTTGGTTTCAAGAAGTGGACTGGTATAACGGTCAAACAGAAGCAAATTTCGTGCCAAATGTTTTGAGCATTCGAGATACGAGCTATTTCATTAAACGCTCTGCGCAAGAAGATTCATCCGCAAGCCCCAGGCAATGTCATGCAGAATCCTTAACAAGCTCTGCAAGTGCAGAAGTAGTAGGAAAAAGTATAAACCTCGCGCTTGAGCACGGTATCGACACCTCCAAAGCTCACATTCCGAAAGGGGAGAGAGTATCTGCGATATTTTCAACGTATGAAAGCGGAGAAGAATATGACGTCGTCGTGGACGACTTAAGAAACGAAGAGCACTTCGAGGATTTTAACTTTATCAATTACGCAGAACTTGCAAGAATGAATCTCCTGAACGAAGGAAGTCAGCAATAGTCGACCGACCACTTAGTTATGATGAATAGATTGTTAATCCATTTGAAACGAACTATATGTATATTATTGCACTAAACTATCTAATTATATATCTATCTATATATAAATATTCCTGTCAGTAATATTAAAGGATATCGCGCATTACTGCTTCAGCGAATAATTGAGCGATTTCGCTCGAAGTTTTGTTTTTCAAGTTTGACGACATTTTTAAAAAATCACGTTTGAACCGTCTCAACTCAACGAGCGTCGGCTGACGAGCACATCGAACTGGCTTAAGTACATATTTACCTCCTTCTCTTTCATCCTGAGGAATATCATCAAATGTGTACGTCGTAGGGGTTGACGAGTCGAGGGGATTTGCCACGTTATACTTTGCGATTGAATCAATCACACTCTGTATGGCTCTATCTATTGTATACCTAAAGTTTGTGTCGCTCAGTCTCGTAGTTGCAGTTGCAAACGTTGGACGCAAACCTTTCCGTGATGATCCATCTATGGCTAAATTTCGTGCAAAAGATTCTTCTAAACTCGTCAATTCATCATTTTTACCGTTACCGTTCTCCTCGGTTGACGTACTATTTAATTCAGAATCATCCAAAGCGAATGCGTTGATAATTCCATCACCTACGACTAATTGAGCTATAGCTTCGAAAATCTTTGCGCCATCAATAAATGTGGAGCAAACATCTTCGTTAGTTTCATCATTTTTATTATTATTCAAGCGAGTCTTCAATGTAAACATCGGCTGATGCCACCGGTCTCTTGCGTCTGGAATCTCATACCTATTACATAAATCTTCGAAAATAGGAGTATTATACGCAGCTCCTGAGGATGACGACGACGCAGTTTTTTCATCATCGACTTTGCTGTTCAATAAATCTGATTCATTTCGTGATGATGCTAGTTCTCTTTCGTCTGCGCAGAACACTGTGATACACCTGCACGCGTTTTCCCTCGCAATGCACCATAATTGATATCGAAACCCTTTCACTAAGTTCATGGTGTCCAAAATAATAGGAGGCCCTTGCGGTCTTAAGTACCTCTCTACAGTAGATTGTAAAGTCTGCCTAGTAATCTTTTCCATGCGCGCATCTTTGTACGCATTGTTTCGTTTAAGACTTAACGAAGGTTCATCTATGAGAACGACTGTTTGTGTTTGTGTTGATGTTAATGTCGATGTTGTTGATGTTGTTGCGCATTCTACAACGACATCATCGTGAACAACTGCGGTACTTCTAACAATTTTCGCCTCAACTCTGCGCTTGATTTCTTTCGCGACTGCGCTCTTTCTCGATTTAGGTAAACCAGTTAAAATGATTAAACATGATGATGATGATGATGATGATGATGATTTCGGTTCCAATTTCTTATTATTCCAATTTTTATTAGATTGTTTAGAAGAAGAAGAAGAAGAAGACATTAATATTGGTTGTAATTTGTAATTTTGTAAAGTATGTTAATACAAGTAGGTGTTTGAAAGAAATGAATTTAATTTAAGTTCATAAGTTGTGGTGTATAAAAAAAAGACTGTTATGTATGATGAATTTCATCCATCGGTTTGTTCCGATTATGACCGGTGCATGTGTATCTATTATGATAATACAGTTGTATATATGTAGTGCTACATGAAAGCGAAGGCGTTTTTTAAAGAATGCTGAACCCTTTTATTCTCTCTCTTTCTTGCTTTCTTTCTCTATGTGCTATAACATGTTTATTATGTTTTCCGATTATCCAACGGAACGGTTTTCTGGGCGCACGTAATCTAATCCCAAAACATAGAACACATCTTGTTCGGTCTGAGTAAACACTCGTCTTGATTTAAGGCGGTCCATGTAAAGCCCTTTGTCGTCCAAGTGCCAACCAAGATTATTCACGTACATTCGCATTGAACGATTGAATCGTCCACTTCCAGTAAAATAGAGCAACGCAGTAGCAAACTGTTGCGGTTCGTATACTTTGATATCTATTCTGCGATGCTTCGCGTTGACCTTGTTAGGTAGTTTCCCAATGCCCATGAAATTGTCCTGTCCGAAATTACCAGCCGTTAAACGGGCGATGATTAAACCTCTGTGATCTACATGATCGATGATGTTCTGTAAAACTCCTTCTTTCGATTGGTTCTCTTTCAAGCATACCAGTATGTCAACATCACCACAGGTAGCATTCCCGCGTCTATAGCTTCCAGCGATTTCGACTTGCACGTTTTTTACAATTTCATCGATGCTTTCGCGAACAAAAGCTCCAATTTCCTCCACTTCTTCACGAGGGATTCTTTCTTCTAAATCTTCAAGAAATAGAAGGCTTATGCGCATGGAATCAGTCAAAATAGGATTTTTTTTTTCGGAATCTTCGTCAGCGACAAGTTTACGCAAATCAGCGATTGACGTCAGATTATGTTTCTTGTAGAAACTGAGTGCGGTTTGTGTGCCAATTCCGTGTACGCGAGACATGTCTTTCACAGCCTTAGCGAGAGGATTGTTCAATAACGCGTCGTATTCAGGAAGTTTACCGTATGCCACAACGTGCTTAACTTTTTCGATCAAACTCGGTCCCAATCCTGCCCGATTCGAAAGTTGATAAGTCTTGATGAATTGGTCGACATTATTCACGGTTAACTCGCACTGCGATTGTTCAAGTATTTGTGCGCATCTAATATACGCAGTTCCTTTTCCTCTCATTTGATGATTATTTGGGTTGAGATCAGAAAGCAGATTTCCGTAGCCTTCAAACAATTTGGCAATTGCTTCGTTATTCTTTATGTTATCTCTTCGTAGAGCAGGTTGGCACATAAATTTGTAACGAATGCTTTGCATGTACGCTAAGTTTATCTCGAACTTTCTCTTTATATCTTCCTCCCAAAATTTTTGTTGTTCCAAGTTCTGTTCGTTTAAATCGACGAGCGCTTTCAAGGCGCCGTTGCGATGAGCTTCCACGGCAGCCTCAATCGAATATCCGTAACTCGCTAAAGCCATGGCTGCTTGATCCTGCGTAATTTTAGCAATATCAACGAGCCTATATATGGCTTCGTTCTGCTTTTCGATCTCGATCATTTTTTGCGCAAATGCTTCCTCTGATGTTTGTTTTTTTTCTCTCAGACTTTTCGGCTCTTTTCTTGCTACCGCCGAGGCGACTGCCTTTATTTTTGGCGCGACGAACAGCCACTTCTCTTGCATAGGAATAATCTTTTTTGCTTTCAAACATTCAATAATGTAATCGGGAGAAACGAACTTTGTAATGCATTCACTTCGAGCATTGTTTGCGTATTTTTTATATCCATCTTTATTACACACGACGTGAGAGACTCCTGTTTCGTTTTGTTTGTTCTTCTTTTGTTCCTTCTTCATCTTTTTCTTCTCTTGTCTCGAAATTGTCTTACTAATGTCTTTGTCGTCGTCGTCTTTTTCGTCTTTGAGCAAAGTCAACCAGTTGCCATCGGGTTTTGTTTCTTTCTTCTTACCATCGTCGATTAAATATCCAATCAATAGCGAGTCCGAATTCATCAACTTCTGCTCTAATTTTGGGACGACTGCTCCTCCCAAATTAAGCGGTATGTTCTTAGAAAAGGTATTAATCTTGAATGATCCTATACTCTCGTCTAAGTAAGCAATAAATGGAACATCGTCGTCGTCATCCTCATCGTCGTCATCTTTTTTGCCACCTGAATCGTTCTCTTTTTCAATCTTCGTGACTAACAAAGAAGCTTTCCTTTTTTTCAACTTTCCATCACTATCGTTCTTTTTACGAATCGCTTGAAAGATCGATCGATAAGGCTCTTGGCCTTGATCGTTGCTATTTTGCGAGACGTCTAAAACGTTAAAAACAGTATTCGCGTTTGCTTGAACTTCTGAAGTTCGCATAGATTCTGTCGCTTTTCCTAAATTATGCTTCTCCGTCGTCGCGTCATAGCTCTGGCTAAAAATCGCATTATTGTTATTATTATTGCTATTATGCTTCGTCGTTTGCGTTTGAGTTCCGTCCATTGCAAACCGCTTTTGATTTGGAAGTCGCACGTTCATGTCTTCATTCGCATTGCCGCCTTCACGATAAATTTTTCTCTCTTTCGTCTTTCTAAGTGCTTTTCCCTCTGCTAATCGGTCGATCGCTTTCAGCGCCTTCGAGCCTTCGCCTTTATTCTGCTCCTGCTCATCTTCAAAGTCGGTGATTTTCATTTTTAGCTATCACTATGGTTACCTTCTTCTTCTTCTTCTTCTTCTTCCTCTGAACCTTCTCTGCTTATTATCGTTCTCGCACTTGCTGTCGTCGTCGTTGTTGTTGTAGTTGTATCGTTCGCACTTTGTATGTTATTAGCAGTACTCTGTTGTCTTTGTCTTTGTTGTTGTAGTTGCCCTCCCCTACCAATGATTTGTTTCTTAGGTACTAATTGTCTTATTTGTCTCAATCGTTGAACGATTTGTTGTTCTTGTACGAACAAATCGTCTATTTGATATAGGAGACTGTTATTGTTATTATTATTACTCTCGTAGTTATGAGGCGATGAGGAGTCCTTCGTAGTCAGGGCCAGGTCTTGACACGAACTACTTATGACGATTACACTGTTACGAGGGAATTCGTTCAAAGATAAGGAAGGTGCGGGTGCATACATGTATATATTTGTACGTACTTCTTATGCTATGCTTTATGTTTATGCTTATTACGTGTTTTATTCTGTGTTTTATTATTAGTATTATTATTATTAGTAGTAGTAGTAGTACTATTCTCGTTCTCGTGCCTATCCATAACTGAGAAACTGATGACAGGACAGCAGGACAGCAGAGCTGAGAGAGTGCTGAGAGAGAAATTATGAATTATATGTAAAGATCGAATTACAAAGACAGGGGGCTAAAGTGAGAGACTTATTATTATTACTATTAGTACTATTAATAAGAACATGGCCAATACTAATACTAATACTAATACTAATAACATGTATCCAGCGCTTCCAGATCGATACACTCAACAACAACAACGATATAGTCATACTAATCAAAATACCAATAGTACTACTGATTATCGCACTCAACAGACGAGCGACGACGGCATCATCACTAGTTGGAACAACAGTGGTGCCTTTGTTCAACAAACCACTCAACGACAACAACACTATCAACAACAAGAACGCTCTAATAGTAATAATAGTAATAACAATAAACCGCAAGAAGTTCCAGGTGGTCCAGATGGTAATCAACGCTACAGAGCTACTCTGTTTCCATTGACTGATGATCACGACGTACAATTAGTTATTTGTCAATTAGGAATCGACGGTTTATTGATATTAAGAGATACTACTACCGAATCATCATCGTCATCATCGTCTTCGCTGAACGAAATAGTTCAATGCTCATTGAGTAAACTATCTTCGTGGCAACAAATTGATGAAACTATGTTCAAAATTGTCTGCGATGATAATAAAACAGTTCCAATGCGAGAGTTAGTGATCACGGCTGATAGCGCGACGACGAGAGCGATGGGTGATTCGTTATTGAGTGGAGCGTTTCAATGGTGCGAGTTGAACGGACACGACGCGGCGACGACGATTGTATGTAACGAACGCGATGGAAACGAGTGGACGAACGACTCTTCGGATTATAACGTCGCAAAGAGAAGAAGGGAGATATCGACAGAGTATGCATTGAACAATTCGACCGGCGCAAAGGCGATGATGTTGGGCGCGAGCGGCGCTGAAACCTCATCATCGAATGGAGTAAAATATTGGGAAAAACCGTACGAACATTCAGGCTGGTTATATAAAAAAGGTGAAACCGTCCGAACTTGGAGAAGACGATGGTTCATCTTGAAAGATAACCATTTGTTTTGGTTCAAATCATCAGACGTAACGCAGAGGTTGCAACCTAGAGGGACGATTCCTATGAATCGAGTCGATTCTATTTCTCCGGCTGCAGCTCGCGATTCGGGGAAAAATCATTCATTAACACTAGAAGGCGCGTTTTGTGAGCGTATAGGAGCGAGGCATTTGTCAGCAGATAGTGATCACGAGCGCGATGGATGGATTACTGCGCTTCGAATGAGTAATAGCCAAGTGCCAGCGGCTATTATTAGAAGTCCTCAACAACAACAACAACCTCCTTCCTCGGTGTTGAGTAATCAGCTCAAGAGCGCGTATGCTATGCAACAGCAGACTTCGCCATCTAATTTTTCGACGAGTTATCAGCCGACTTCTGTTTTGTCTCCACCTCCATCAAAAGCAACAACGACGACGAGGTCGCCGTCATCATATGCACAGAATGTTCGTTCGCCGCCGACGATTTCTGTAGCTACGACTTCATCGTTATTAGCTGATTTACCCCCT
>Ga0114995_10002644_pt1 | contig 12388 bp, 12 predicted proteins | sample ArcticOcean_MG_C_11_FD_87038 | JGI IMG/M metagenome (GOLD analysis project Ga0114995, IMG submission 87038) | Marine microbial communities from western Arctic Ocean - ArcticOcean_MG_CB2_154 | ecosystem: Environmental > Aquatic > Marine > Oceanic | place: Arctic Ocean: Canada Basin | collected... | reverse complement strand
ATAAGGTTTTATATGATCTTGATCAAAAAACACTTTTACTTAATAGTTCGTATCTAAAATTTGAAGATTATTCTTTTGAGCTTATCGGTATTGGAACTGATGATGGTATGAATATTTATTCAGTCGATATATCTGGGCATCATTTCTTATTTGAAGAGCAGGGCTACCTTTCAATAGTTGAGTATGAAATACGTTACCTATTATCAATGTTAAGTTCTTATGACATTGGAGTTATAGGAAGGGCTAATCAACTTATGCATTGGATAAAAAGTAATAAGCACTGTGGTTACTGTGGCTCTCTTAAGACTTTTAATGAAAGTGAAGAGGCATTGTTTTGTAAGTGTAATAATACAATGATTTATCCCTCTATATCGCCTTGTGTTCTGGCCTTAATCCATAAGGATAATAAAATTCTACTTGCTCGTAATGCTTTATTTCCTGAAGGTCTATTCAGTGCTTTGGCTGGATTTGTTGAAGTTTCAGAAACTGCTGAAGAGTGTGTTGAAAGAGAGGTTTTTGAGGAGGTTTCAATTAAGGTTAAAGACGTTAAGTACTTTGGAAGCCAGTCATGGCCTTTTCCTAGTCAGCTTATGCTTGCTTATACATGCGAGTATGAGTCAGGCAATATTATCGTAGATGGCAAAGAGATTGTTGAGGCTGATTGGTTTGACTTAAGCAATCTTCCAAATACGCCGCCAGACTCAACACTATCCGGAACTTTAATTAACTCTTATATCTCGGGTCATTTGAAGCCTTTGTAGGGATTTCTTTTTTCATTTTTGGCTCTCTAACGATTTCCCTTATTGCAGGCTCTCTTTCTTTATTAGGTGCTGGTGTTGGAGCTGGCTTTCTTATAACTTGCTCTGATTTATTCTCAGCTGTTTTTTTAATACTGCCATTCTTAGATTCACTTTTTACAGGCTTTTTAACAGCTTTAGTTGGCGCAATATTTCCATCAACTTCTTTACTTGCCTTAGTTGTTGAATTTAATGGCTTCGTATTAGATGGCTTGGTATTAACAGGTTTAGCAGTTTCTGTTTTATTTACAGGGGCTTTATTTTGGTTAGGGTTCTTCACCTGATTACTCTGATTAGGAGCTTTCTTTTGATTAGGATTCCTATTTTGATTTTGAGGTCTAGGTTTTCTAGTTCTATTTCTATTATTATTATTATTATTATTTGATCTTGAAGGTCTTGGTTTTGGTTTTTCTACCGTTTCAATCCCGGCAATACTTTTAATCCAACCAAGCAATCCTTCTTTTTTCTTTTTAGGCATTTTAGGAGGCTTGATGCCGTCAACTAAAGGCTTCATTCCTTTAGATCTATTTTTGTCATCTCTCCAATCTATATTTGCTTCTGGGCTGTTTGGAGTTAATTTATAAGAATCTTCATCTTTCATGTCAGTCGATTTTATTCTTACTACCTTGTAGTAAGGTCTTGCCTTATATGGATCTGCAATAATCATGACTCTTATATTGTTAGATTTTTCAATATTGATAATGTCATATCTCTTTTCATTTAAAAGATAACTTGCAACATCTGAAGGAACGTATACCTGTATTTCGCCTGTATTATCTTTTGCTGAATCTTCGCCTATAATTCTTAAAATTGATTGACCTAAAGATCTCGGACCTCTAACTAAAACATGCTCTATGTCATATGACTCATTTAATGATGGTCTTAATCTTTGTCTAGATACCTCAAGTAATCCAAATTTAGATATTGAAGCAATTTGAACTCTAGCTCTGTCAGAATAAACTGCTTTTCTAAAGGCAGATTCAACTTTCTCTTGATGAGATGTATTTAGCATATCAATAAAATCAATAACCACTAAACCACCAACATCTCTAAGCCTTAATTGTCTAGCAACTTCTCTAGCAGCTTCCAGATTTGTTTTGTAGGCTGTATCTTCTATGTCCTTGCCTTTAGTAGACCTTGCTGAGTTTACATCTACCGCAGTCATTGCTTCTGTTGGATCTATAACAATTGACCCCCCTGATGGTAAAGAGATTTCTCTTTGAAATGCTAATTCAATTTGGGATTCAATTTGATATCTATTAAATAAAGGAATTTCTTCATCGTACAATTTAACTTTTTCAGCATGATCCGGTATTACAGCAGATATAAACTCTAAAGCTTCTTTATAAACAGCTTCATCATCTATGAGTATTTCTTCAATATCATCCTTAAAGTAGTCCTTAACAACACGAACGATTAATTTATCGTCGCGGTATATAAGAGCAGGGCTTGGAGCATCAGGGATTGTTTTGTCGATTTCATCCCATAAAGCTAATAGATATGCTAGATCTAGGCTTAGTTCTTCAGTAGATCTACCTAGTCCATTCGTTCTAACAATGGCACTCATGTTTTCAGGTATATCAAGAGCGCTTAAGGCGTCTCTAATTTGATCTCTTTCATCGCCATTGATCCTTCTAGATATTCCACCAGACCTAGACGAATTTGGAATTAGAACTATAAATCTTCCAGCTAGACCAATTTGAGTAGTTAAAGCAGCTCCCTTTGTTCCTCTTTCTTCCTTAGTGACTTGAACAATAATTTCCTGACCTTCTTTCAATGTACAGGTAGATCTTCCTTCAGAGTTTTTTGAAAAATATTCATTTGAAAGATCTTTTAGAGGCAAGAACCCATGTCTTTCTGAGCCGAAGTTAACAAAAGCTGCATCAAGACTAGACTCGACCCTGGAAACTGTAGCCTTAAAAATACTGCCCTTTAGAAGCACTTTATCTGGTGATTCTGTGTCTAAGTCATATAACTTAGCACCATCAACAAGAGCCACCCTTAATTCATCACTGTAAGATGAGTTGATTAAAATTCTTTTCATTTGATTCTCCCTATGTATAGGAAGATAAGTCAGCAGTGCGCTATTTGAAGCCTCTATCAGTAAGTCTTATTTTTAAATGCTTGCTGATTAACCTATTTACAGGTTGTTGTATAACTGTTGTATTTATCTTTCTTAAATATTTAACTAGATTTTTCTATTTATTTAGGTGTATATAATATAGATTTGCCTCATGACTGTTAAAAAAATTGAAGTATCAGCTGATAACGCTGGTAGAAGATTGGATAATTACTTATTTTCAATCTATAAAAACGTACCTAAATCTAAACTTTACAACATTATTAGAAAAGGAGAACTTAGAATTAACTCGGGTAGGGTTAAACCGAACAGAAAACTCGAGGTTGGTGATTTGATCAGAATACCTCCTAACCTTGAAAATTCCGAATCCCCAGATCGTAAAATTAATATACCTCCAAAAATGTTAATTACCCTTAGAGAAAGAATTATTTACGAAGATGGTAACTATATTGTTTTAAACAAACCCGCCGGATTAGCTGTTCATGGCGGCACTGATAATTCATTTGGTGTTATTGATGTCTTAAGGCAAATGTTCGATGATTCTATAGACTTATGCCATAGAATCGATAAGGATACTTCTGGTTGTTTAGTTTTATCAAAGAATAAGCTATCTAATAGGCACTTTAATTCAGCGCTTGTAGCTAAATCGGTTACAAAAAAATACATAACTATATTAAAAGGCCATCTAAAAAGTGGATTGAAAGTTGATGTGGCAATTGAGAAGTCTTTTGATACCCAGACAAAATCAACAATTTCTTCAGAAGGCAAAGATTCAGCTTCCTTCTTCAAGCCACTCCAAAAATTAAATCAGTGTTCTTTGGTAGAAGTGGAAATTTATACTGGAAGAACTCATCAAATTCGAGTTCAGGCTGAGCACATAGGACACCCTGTAGTAAATGATGATAAATATGGCGATAGAACATTCAATAGAAGCGAGTTGTTAAAAAGCTCTAAAAGGATGGCGCTTCATTCTTCAGAAGTATGCTTTGTAGATCAAAATAATGAAATGATTAAATGCGAGGCTGAATTAGATACCTCATTTAACGATTTAATAGATTTATTAAAGTAAAAATATCTACCAATAGTTGTATAATTTTGATAGGATACATTTTTTTTAAGGTTAACAAATGGCAGTACAAAAAAGTAAAGTAACGAGATCAAGAAGGGGTCAAAGAAGATCTCATGATTCTCTTACAGCATCAACTCTATCAATAGATCCAGTTTCAGGTGAAAAGCATGCCCGTCATCAAATGACAAAGGATGGCTTTTACAAAGGAAGACTTGTAATAGATCTAAGGAAAAAAGAGAAAGAGGTCGAAGAAACTTCAGCTTAATTATGCCTAGGCATATAAGTTTAGTTTTTCCCGGTCAAGGCTCCCAATCAGTTGGGATGCTTGATGATTTCAATCAAGAGGATTTTTTATCTATTAAGACAGCTATAGCTGATTTACCTTTTGACTTACTTGATATTATTAAAAACGGCCCAGAAGATATAATAAATAAAACATCAGTTACTCAGCCAGCACTTTTAGCTACATCTTACCTTCATTACAAAAGATTTCTTTCCTTAACCAATATCGTTCCAAATATTATTGCCGGTCATTCCCTGGGTGAGTATTCTGCTCTAGTTGTCTCTGATTCTATTGAGCTAAAAAAGGCAATATCTCTTGTGCATAAAAGAGGCTTGTTCATGGAGTCTTCTGAAAAAGGTTCTATGTTTGCAGTCCTAAACCTAGATTTATTCTCAATAAATGATATTTGTAAAAAAGTATCAGAATCAACCGGTCTTATAGTTTCACCGGCTAATATTAATTCACCAAATCAAATTGTTATTGCGGGACATGAGGTGGCTGCAAAATTAGCTGCAGATCTTTGCAAAGAAGCTGGTGCAAAAAGGTGCATTCAATTAAAGGTAGGGGCTGCATCACATTGTAGGTTAATGGAGTCAGCATCTAAACTTTTACTATCTGAGTTAAGTGTAATTAACTTTAATGAGCCTTCTATTCCTGTAGTTCATAACTATGATGCAAGTACAGAAACTACATCTATCAATATTAGAGAGAAGTTAACAAATCAACTTACATCTCCAGTCCAATGGATAGATACAATGAATTTAATAAATGAGTTCAATGGTATTATTATAGAGTGTGGTCCGGGCAAGGTTTTGTCAGGTCTAGCCAAGTCTAATGGGCTTGATAATATTTTATCCACATCTAGTAATAATTTTAAAGAAGAGTTTTATGAGTTATATGAATAATCAGGTTGTATTTATTTCAGGAGCATCTCGAGGAATTGGAAGGGCTATAGCTATTCATTTTGCTCAAATGGGCTTTAAGGTTGTTGGTGCCTCTAGAAATAATTTTGAATTTGAAGACAGTTATTCTGGAAACTTAATTCCAATTAAGCTTGATATAACTTGCAGAGAATCAGTTAAAAATTGTTTTGAGCTACTTAAACAAAAAGACCTTCTTCCAACAATATTAGTTAATAATGCTGGCATTACATCAGATCAACTATTTCTCAGAATGAAAGATGAGGATTGGGATGATGTTCTTGCTACAAATCTAACTGGAACTTTCAATGTCACAAAAGTATTCATTAAGAATATGATTAAAAATAGATACGGAAGGATTGTTAATATTTCATCTATCTCAGGACTAATGGGCAATCCAGGGCAGGTTAATTACTCTTCTGCAAAAGCAGGCTTAGGCGGATTTACAAAATCTTTAGCTAAGGAGGTTGGTTCTCGAGGAATTACAGTTAACTCTGTTGCTCCAGGGTTTATTGAAACAGACATGACATCTTTTTTAACTGATGAGGCTAAATCATTATTAATTAAAGACATACCTCTTCAAAGAATGGGAGATGTTAAGGATATTTCTGAACTTGTAGCATTTCTTGCAAGTGATGATGCTTCATATATAACAGGCCAAACAATATCTGTTGATGGCGGTCTATTTATGTATTAAAAATTATGTTCTATTTAATTACTTAATAGATGTATAATTACCTACTTTTTTTATTAAGGAATTTTTATGAGTATAGAAGACAGAGTTAAAAAAATAGTTAGCGACCAACTTGGGGCTTCAATTGACACAATAGAGAATGACTCTTCATTTGTCGACGATCTTGGCGCTGATTCATTGGATACTGTTGAATTGGTTATGGCTTTAGAAGAAGAATTTGATCTTGAAATCGCAGATGAAGATGCTGAGAAAATCTCAACAGTTAACGAAGCAGTAGATTATATAAATTCTAGTTCGTAAAACTTAAGTTGAAGCTACATTTTATATTTGTAGCAATCACTTTTATAATTTTTTTTTAAAGATCATTCACTTTGAAATACCTATTTTTTTAAATAAATGAAAATAGGTATTTTTTATTTACTATACATAAATGAAGATTTATAAATTTATCTTAATTATTCCAATTCTCTTTCTTTCATTCATAGGACCTTATTTCGGGTTTATAAATTCTATTAACAGTTCCTCAGATTCAAGTATTATTTTAGAGAAGGGCGTTTCAATGGATTTAGGTTATGAAAAAATTGCATACAAATCTTTTATCAATAAAATCTTTTTTAGACTTCATCTTTCCATTATGGATATTAACTCTTTTGAAGAGGGTGAGTACGACTCTAGGAATAAATCTATTGGCGAAATGATTAACCTTTTTGTAAGCGGGAATACAATTAGCCATAAATTAAATATTAAAGAGGGTTCAAATATTTTTGATCTACAAAAAACTCTTGAAACTTCGTCATTTAAGATAGATTGTAAATTTCTTGACTGTATTGAAACGAATTACCCATTTAAAGAAGGTATTCTTATTGCTGATACATTCTTTTATAAAAGAGGAATGACATCATCCTCTATCCTCCAATCAAGTCACAGGTTATTGGATAAATTCTTATCAGATATATGGGCCCTTAAACCAGCAAACAACCCATTAAATAATAAGTATGATGCTTTAATTCTTGCCTCTATTATAGAAAAAGAAGCTGGAAATAACCCTGAAAAAAAAATAATTGCTAGTGTATTTCTTAAAAGAATGAATTTAGGTATGCGGCTTCAGGCAGATCCTACAATTATTTATGGACTAATGCCAAATTTTGATGGAGATATAAAAAAATCTGATATTCTTAATAAAGATAATTTATATAATACCTATATGATAAAAGGATTGCCGCCTACACCAATTTCATTTTCCTCTCTTTCTTCTATAGAAGCAGCTATTTTAAGCACCCCGGGTGAGTACCTTTTTTTTGTTGCAGATTCTCCAACATCACATTATTTCTCAAAAACTTACGACGAACACCGAATGATGATTAAAACATTGGGATTAAATTAATGAAAATTATAAGCTTTGAAGGAATTGAAGGTGTAGGTAAATCAACTCAAATTGATCTTCTTAAAAGCTATCTTAATAACAGGGGGCTGAAAACTGAAATATTGCGTGAACCTGGCTCTACCATTACTGGCGAAAAAATAAGAGATATTCTTCTTAATTCCACAGATGACCTTTCTGATGAAGCTGAGCTTTTGCTTATGTTTGCATCTAGAGCGCAGCTTATAAAAGAAAAAGTTACAAACTCTGATCTAGATATTATTTTATTTGATAGATTTTATGATGCCTCTATAGCTTATCAAGGGCATGGAAGAGATCTATCGCTTGATTTTATTAAGAGCCTGATCTCGTTTATTAATTGTCCAACTCCTGATATTACATTCTTATTGAACATTAGTGTTGAAGAGGGTTTTTCAAGAAAAACTGATGATGTAAAAGATAGAATTGAGTCTTCAGGTTTTGATTTTTTTAATAAAGTTAGGGATGGATATTTAAATGTCGCTGAATTAAATACTAGTAGAGTTAAGATTTTAGATGCCTCTAACTCTATAGAAATTGTTCATAATAAAATTATAGAATATGTTTATAAAATATTATGAAAGTAGAAAAATGTAAATGGTTGAAAGAATCCTATGATTCTATTAATTTAAAGACCCTGCCACATGGAATTATTATTAATGGTCCCTCAGGTATTGGTAAAAGTATTCTTGCAAAAAAAATAGCATCAGATATTTTACTTAGTCAATCCAGCGATAAAAATATTTCTGACCATGCCAATCTTATTGAGTCATCCAATCATCCTGATTTATACATATTAGATAAAGATAAGGTTCTTATTAATGATGTAAGTAGAAGAGCTGGCAATTGGGATGATGAAAAGGGTAACAGAGATATAATTACTTTCTTGTCCTTAACTCCATCTATCTCTAAAAATAAAGTTGTTTTAATTCATAATGCAGATTCAATGAATGAAGCAGCGCAAAATGCATTACTCAAAACCCTAGAAGAGCCAGCCTCTTTCTCATATATCATCATGACATCTAATAGACCAAAAGTTTTCAAGGAAACTATTTACAGTAGATGCCAGGTCATAAGTATAAAAAATACAACTATGGACGAGACAAATAATTGGCTAAAGGATATAGGTATCAGTGACTATACCGCTATGGATTTCCCTAGTTTTGCTACGCCTTTTAATATTCTTGAGGACATTAGAAATAATGATCAAAATAAATTTAAAGATTTCTTAGAAGTTATTAATAACTTCATTAATAATAAAGTTGACCAGACTCAGTCTATAAAATTAGTTAATGATCTAGATATCAAGCTTGTTGAAAAAATAAATTATTTAGTCGAGTTTCTTAAGATAATATTAAAATCTAAAATTACTGCTAATGAGCTGAGTGGCTCATATAAATTATTTAATGATGCGCAATTTAATAAACTAAAAATATCCAACGTAATTAATGATCTTAATCAACTTCGGTATGACTTTTACAAAGTCTCATCTATTAATGAGTCTCATGTTCTTAATTATATTTTTAGCGAGCTAAAACAGTCTATTAGGCTATAGTTGTTCCGCCATCAACAACTATTGTTTGACCGTTAATGTAATTTCCTGCATCTGATGCAAGCATTACTGCAATACCCGCAACCTCATCAGGATCACCGATTCTATTCATAGGACAAGTCTTCAGGACTTCTTTACATATATCAGGATTTTCCCATAAGGCTTTTGCAAAATCAGTTTTGATTAAGCCTGGTGCAATGGAGTTAGCCCTAATGTTTTTTGATCCAAATTCTGCTGCAATATTTTTTACTATCATTATATCGGCAGCTTTTGATATATTGTAAGCTCCAAGCAAAGCGCTTCCTTTAATTCCGCCAATACTAGAAATTATAATTATCGTCCCATCTTTTTTTTCAATCATATGCGGTATGCAAAGATTACATAAAATCTGATTTGATCTAATATTATTATTCATAACTTTGGTAAATTGTTCATTAGTCATATCAAGCATAGAGCCCATATAGGTATTAGTTGCAGCGTTACATACAAGAGAATCAATGCCTCCTAATGTCTCAATTGTTTTCATAACAAGATTTTCCAATTGATCTTCATGGCTTATATTTGCAGCAATTGGAAATGCTACTTCTTCTCCTATGCTTTCATTAATTTCATTTGCTGCCTCAATACACGCATCTATATTTCGTGATGAAATAACTACCTTTGCTCCATGAACGGCGGATTGATGTGCAATTGCTTTGCCAATTCCTCTTGATGAGCCTGTTATTAAAATTGATTTATTTTTAAGATCGAATAAAGACATTTTTTTTAAATTATAGATTGATGAATCAAGTCTATACTTTGAAATCTTTTGTGTAAATTAATTAGATAAACTTTTTAAAATGCATTTTAAGATTTTTATGTCTATAATTAATTAATTAATAATTAAGGTTTATATGATAGAAATATTCGGTAAAACTATGTGTCCATATTGCGATAAAGCAAAGTCTTTCTGTGAAAGAGAGGGCCTTGAATATTCTTACAAGCAACTAGATGTAGATTTTTCTCGAGATGTCTTCTTTGATATGTTTCCATCTGCAAGAACTTTTCCACAAATTAAAGTTAATGGTGTTGCCATTGGCGGCTATAACGAACTTGATGCATGGCATCAAAACAAATAGCAGATCATGGTTGAATTTAATAACTTCTTAATTTATCTAGACGGTTTTATAGGAAGCGCGCCATGGTTCCCAATGATCTTAATTGGCACTGGTATTTTCTTTACTTTTTATCTTGGTTTTCCCCAGTTTAGATTCTTCGCACACGGCTGGAGAGTTCTAAGTGGTAAATATATTAAAAAAACTACAAAAGGCGAGACAACCCCATTTCAAGCTTTAACAACAGCACTTTCTGGTACTGTAGGTACTGGTAATATTGGCGGAGTAGGTCTTGCAATATGGATTGGCGGACCAGCAGCCATTTTTTGGATGTGGATAACTGCAGTCGTAGGAATGACTACAAAATTTGTTGAAGTTTCATTAGCTCATAAATATAGAACAACACTCCCTGATGGAACTATTTCAGGTGGTCCTTTTCATTATATAGAGCACGGAATGAACATGAAGTGGCTCGCAATGGTTTTTGCATGTTTAATGATGTTAACTGCAATTGGTACCGGCAATATGCCACAAATTAATAATATAGCTGAAGTTATGGATTCTGAGTTTTCTATAAAACCCATAATAACTGGATCTATTTTATCAATTTTACTCCTGTTAGTAATAGTCGGGGGCATTAAAAGAATTGCACGAATTGCTAGCGCTTTGGTTCCTGCAATGGGGCTTATTTATATATCAGGCTCAATGATTGTTATTTTAGATAATTATGAAAATATCATTCCTTCATTTCATTTAATTTTTTCACAAGTCTTTAGCGGCTCATCTGCTGTGGGTGGTTTTTTGGGAGCTAATTTTGCCTTAGCTCTTCAAAAAGGTGTAGCTAGAGGAGCATTTTCTAATGAAGCTGGCCAGGGATCATCTCCTATTGCCCATGCCTCATCTAAAACTGAAGATCCAATAGAGGAGGGTATTGTCTCAATACTAGAGCCCTTTATAGATACTATTATAGTTTGCTCTATTACTGCCTTAGTTATTCTTTCATCTGGCGCATGGTCTGAAAAACATCAAAATACTTTTGATAAAACATCTACTACCATTGTTAGTGGACAATACAGTGAAAGTTCTGAAGAGGATGTTAATAACCTAAGAAACTTTATAAATAATAATACTTCAGAAGTTAAAGAATTTACCGGTGATATATTTGTTGAATATGGTATTGCAATAAATAATAATTTTACAATTATTCATAAAAATTCAATTGCTGAAGATACTATTTTCCATAATTCAGATAATGAATTGGACTTATATAACGGCACAATCTATGTAAATAATGGCGACATCAAGAATAGTGAAATTAAGTTATCTGGTAAGTCGTTAATTCATTCAGCTGAATTAACTGCTGCTGCATTTAAATCCGGTGTTTTAGGCATATATGGTGGTTATTTGATCGCAATAGGGTTGCTTTTATTTGCTTTCTCTACAGCTATTGCATGGTCATATTATGGAGATAGATCTGCTGCTTATGTGTTTGGAGAAAAAAGTGTGATTTGGTATAGGCTTGTTTATGTAGCTTGTTTCTTCGCTGCTTCTATTATTGATACAGAGGTTGTTTGGAATATTGCATATATTATTGGGCCCTTGGTAACTCTCCCCAATTTAATTGCTTTATTGATTATGAGAAAAGAAATTAAACAAATGACTAAATCTTTTACCATTCCTAAATAGATATAAATAATATTATTTAATAATCAGGCAATCTAGCCAATGCATACTATGAATAAATCCTTGTGTACTTATTGCTTAACATTAATATTTCTGGTTTCGTGTGGAGGTGGCGGTGGATCTTCAGCTATAAATGCTCCCTTGCTTCAAAACCCTGTAATTAGTAGTTTTGTATCGTCAAGTTACTCTACTGAAATAAATACCTCAATAACATTGTCTTGGGCAACAACTAATAGCCTATCTTGTATTGCTTCAGATGACTGGATGGGTTCTAAGTCAAATAATGGTAGTGAGACCATAAACCTATCAGATGTAATGAATTATAATTTTACACTTACCTGTAAGGGTAAATCTGGCACATCAAATGCTGTAAAGAGCTTAGTAGTTGAGGCTCTTAACTCTTCGGTTGATAGTATTTATAATGAAGATAAGGACTCATACTGCAAAATACCAGTTAATGACTCGACTGAATATTGGATCGAAGATTTTACTAGTAATGTATTTAATCCAGATGTATTTACCTATGAACTAGGCAATGGTTTTAATGCAGGAGATGGCTCTTGGGTATCTGGTTGGGGTAATAATGAGCTTCAATATTATACTGGTCCAGGAAATGGCTATTCTAATAATTACAATACCACTTCAAATACTACAGAAAACCTATTTATTGAAAACGGTCTTTTGAAGATCCAGCCTATTTATAATGATGTAACGCCATTTAATGATCCTTATTGTTCAGATGGGGGTTGTGATTACACTTGGCCTCATACTTCAGCTAGAGTTATTACTTCGGGTAAGAAAATATTTAAAAATCCTT
>Ga0114995_10002640_pt1 | contig 12402 bp, 10 predicted proteins | sample ArcticOcean_MG_C_11_FD_87038 | JGI IMG/M metagenome (GOLD analysis project Ga0114995, IMG submission 87038) | Marine microbial communities from western Arctic Ocean - ArcticOcean_MG_CB2_154 | ecosystem: Environmental > Aquatic > Marine > Oceanic | place: Arctic Ocean: Canada Basin | collected... | reverse complement strand
CGCTAGGGCAGTCTTAAAAGACGTTGAAACTCGTAAGCAGGTTCATATCATTAAAGCAGAGCTTGGAAAACTTGGTAAGGAGTTTGACAGGTTCGATAGTCGAATGAAGAAGCTGGCAGATAATATCCGTCAGGCCCATGAACAGGCACAAGATGTGCATGTAACAAGTCAAAAAATTTCAAGACGTTTCTCACAAATCGAGAGAGTTGAGTTAAAAGACGACCCTAATTCTCTTCTAGAGTTTGAAGATTCTCTTAATTCCAAGGAGGCAAAGAGTGAGGATTAAGGTTTTATTCTTCGCTAGCTTAAGGGAAGTTTTCGATTGCAATGAAAAATTTATAGATATACCACATGACGGAACTCTTACTCCAGACCTACTTCTTAAGAATTTTTCAATCGCTGAAAAAGGTCCGTGGCTAGAGCTTTTAAATAAAAAGAAAATAGTTCGCGTGGCAATCAATCAAACTTTAGTTGAGTGGCAATCACCCTTAAATGATGGTGACGAGCTGGCTTTTCTTCCGCCTATCACTGGAGGTTAGATGGGTATTCGTATACAAAAAGAAATATTTTCATCGGAAGATATTATTTCAAAAATGAAAGAATCAAATTCATCGATTGGTGCTGTCGTCACCTTTACTGGTTTTGTTCGGGACTTCTATAATGACAAGGAGGGTAAAAAACTAGAACAATTGGAGTTAGAGCACTACGCTGGAATGACAGAAAAAATGTTGCAACAAATAGAATTAGAAGCTAATACACGATGGTTACTAGAAGGCATAGAAATTATTCATCGAGTAGGAGTTCTGTTACCTGGAGATCCAATTGTTTTGGTTGCTGTTGCCTGCAAACATAGGGCTGATGCATTTGATGCCTGCCATTTTATTATTGACTACCTGAAGGTTGAAGCGCCTTTTTGGAAAAAAGAAAAAACGAATATAGGTGAATATTGGGTAAATAATAATAAAGAAGACGCTTTAAAGAAAGATCAGTGGAATTATATTACTAAGAAAAAAACTAATTAATTAATCAATCAATCAATTACTTCAAAAAATGCTTGAAGTGGATCGGCACCCATTTTCATAATATTGGTATCGCTTGACCCACTAAAATCTACAGACACTGAATCTTGCGTCCTCATTTGCAGATTAAAAGAAGAGGTAGGTTTAACTACCGCCGGGGCTGTTAGAGCAATTGTCCATAAAAGACGATCAGCATCTTCACAGTCATCTGCCATTGCTGTGTTACTTTGGAGGAGGCTTGCATAAGCAGTGCCATTACCAATTATCCCCATATCTTGTCTGTCACCATTGGTGGCATATGCATTTACAGTGCCATCATTATCTGTATCACAATCTCTGTTACTTAAGTTATTAATTATTTCATATGAGAAAATCGGTGCTGCATCCGCTGCAGCGCCGCAGGTAATCATTTGGGTACTTGCGGCTATTGTGGTGCCATGCGGTGTGTCTTCCTCATCATTTGCTATCCCGCTTGGCCCCGCGTTGCTTGTCCAGCATGTTGTGCCAGTTGAGCTGCTTGCTCCAGTAGTAGTATTTGTTGTTGTTATAGTGTGCTTGATACCTATTTTATTGCTGAGAATTGAAACCATATAATTATAAGTTCCAGGAAGAATGGAAAATGCTGGAATAGCTAAGGGGCCAAAAGCTGGGAAATTTATTGTGTGATCGATTGCTGTGTCCGTTGGCGATAACATATATTGACAGGTGGAAAAGTCTAGCAGGCTAGGGTCATCTTTGCATAAAGCCATCATATGTAAGGCTATCTTGTAGGCATCAGGCACGTCATTGCAGGAATCTGCTGTGCTGTCTTCTAATGAGCCAACTGGCGTTGCTGAGTTACCACTTACAGTTGTTATTGCATCACCAGTTTTAAAGCATGTGCTGTCCCCAGCAACTGAAGTCCCGATAAGTAGACCGTTTAAAGCTAAAAAAACTAAGAGGGTAAAAAATTTATTCATGATTTTAATATCCTATTACGGTTATGGAGCCGGACTTTTTCTTTTGTTTTATAATTTTGTTCTGACGACGAACTTTTTCATAACGTCGATCCTCCATACTTGCTAACTTGTATGCGTAATCATTTATCCAAACATTCTTTTTAGGTTTATCTACAAAAGCCTCTACCAGGTTATAGCTAACTGTTATGTAGTTTTCATTATTTGAAGCTGCCCCAGAATTAAATTTACGACCTGCTTCAACTTCTAACCCAGAAAATGATGGAATTTGCGCTCGGAGTTGGACTTCATTAACATTAAGGTCTTTAGACCCAATAATTTCAGAGTCCCATCTAGAATGCTTCGCAAATAGTGTAGCCCAGTTCATGTAAGGTAACGGAATACCTGCTTCGATGTCATAACCGTCTAAGGCGCGCTCAAGAAAATCATCTTTCCCTGCCTGCCATCCAGTAGTAGCTTTGTAATAATTGGCATTAATCTCTCCTACAGTCGTCCTATACTCAGCGCCTAAGCTGGCTCGACTATGAGCGTATTGAATTTCCTGGTCAAAAAATGCGTTCACACCCATGAGTATATATTTATTTTCAGAAAGTCTACGATATCCTAGGCCTAAGTTTATTGTTGTACGATTATCAGTATAGGAAGCACCGATTTGAGTAAAATATGTGTTGAAAATATCTTCTTCGTCTGACAATGGAGCGACAACTAAAATTTCAAAAGATGGTTTTACACTACTTTTTAATGAGCCGGCAGTAGTAAAGGTTAATTCTACTGTTTTGAAATATCTTTCTAAATAAGACTTGCTGACACCAACACCCTCCTGGGTAGCATCGTCAACAAGAGAATCAACAAGACCATCGACATCTGCTTGCGCAATATATCGGCCATACTCAGATATTTTTGAGTGCTCTTTAGATGTATCTGTCTCAGCATGAAGACTTAAGCCCCCGGCAAGCAATGTTGTCGCTAATAACCATTTTATTTTATTCATAATTATATTTATACATGAATCCCATAAATTTTATACTTTTTTAGTCTATTACTAAATTACTATTCTAATGTTTATAGCTTTATACGTTGAATTTGAAGCATTTTAATGTACACGAATGAAAATGTTGTAAAAAAACAACAAATACTTTAATGTGTATTTCGGTAAGCAATACTACATTTTTTTATCCCCACCTCTGATATTATTAAAAATTAAACTTATATAAAAGCTATTAGGTACGTTTATGCAATTGAAAAAAGTCGTTTTTCCTGTAGCAGGATACGGATCAAGGTTTTTACCCGCTACAAAAGCAACTCCAAAAGAGATGTTACCAGTAGTTGACAAGCCACTTATTCAGTATGCGGTTGAGGAGGCAATTGATGCAGGCTTTACTGAGTTAATTTTTGTGACCGGGAAAACCAAGCGAGGTATCGAAGATCATTTCAGCGCGAGTCTTGATATAAATGTTACACATATTACCGAGTCGAAAAAAATCCTCTTTGATGAGATGAACCATATTATTCCTGATCATGTATCTTGCATCTATATTCGTCAAGGAGAGCCATTAGGTTTAGGCCATGCAATCCTTCAAGCTAAGAGAGTAATTGGTGACGAGCCTTTTGCAGTAGTTTTAGCTGATGATTTGATCGACTCAAAAAAAGGTGTGCTGAAACAAATGGCTGAACAATACGTTGACATAAATTCAAGTATTGTCTCAGTTCAGAAAATTGAAAAAAAAGACTCAATTCATTATGGCATGATTGATACAGACCCAAGTGATGGAAATATGAGAAAATTAACAGGAATTGTTGAGAAGCCTAGCCCAGCAGATTCCCCTTCAAATTTTGGTGTGGTGGGACGGTATATTTTTTCGAACCAGATTCTTTCATTTTTAGAAACTATTGGCTTTGGGGCTGGAAATGAAATTCAACTGACCGATGCCATAAAGAAAATGATTGCTACCCAACCTGTCTTCGCATACGAATTTGACGGGGCTCGTTATGATTGTGGTGACAAATTAGGTTACATCAAAGCAAATATTGAATATGCGCTAAAGGATAAGAAGTTTGGACGAGAGCTTTTATCTTACCTTAAAGAAAAAGCATTATAGTGTTGAGTGATCTTACTGCTCACTCAAGAGTTATTTACACTAACGAAGATATTATTAAGTCTATCTCATCTCTAGCAGCTGAGCTAAATAATTATTACCGCGGGCAAGAAGTTGTAGTTTTGGCCGTTATGACTGGAGTAATTCCTTTTGCTGGCCAACTTCTCACTCAGTTAGATTTTGATCTTGTAATTAGTTACGCTCATGTTTCAAGGTATGAAAATAATCTGGGTCAGGATGAAATTAATGAAATTTACTTTCCTGGCAAGGAATATGTTTCTGGTAAGAATTTATTGGTATTAGATGATATTCATGATGAAGGTAAGACTCTAAATTTCATTCAAGATAAATTAAAAAACCAAGGCGCAAAGGAGATAAAATCTGCAGTTTTGTTTAATAAAGTAATCAGAAATAAAATAACTAAGGTAGATTTTAAATGTTTAGATGTTCCAGATCATTATGTTTACGGGTTCGGACTAGACTTTAATGGAATAGGGCGTAATATCCCTCATCTTTATGCATACGATAAAAAAGACCCCTCAGAATAAATGAAAAAAAATAATAAAAAAAATATACGTGAAAGTGATCCTCAAAAAGAACGTGAGGTCACGCTGTATGATAACCCAATTCCTAGCCGAGAATTAATTCTTGAGGTGATGGCAGATCATGGCGTCCCTATTAAGAAAAATGATTTAATTCAGTTACTGGACATTCGGGAAGATGAAGCTATTTTTCTAGAAAAGCGTTTAAGGGCTATGGCAAGACAAGGGCAAATTCTTATTAATCGTAAGGATATTTTATGTATTTCTGAAAAGTTGAATTTAATTGCTGGTCGAGTAATGGGTCACCCAGATGGATTTGGTTTTTTAATTCCTGATGACAAAGTAGTCAATGATATTTTTTTATCTCCCAGGGAAATGTCTCAAGTTTTAAATAATGATCGCGTTATGGTTCAAGTAACAGGACAAGATAGAAAGGGTCGCCTTGAGGGCACGATTGTAGAAATATTAGAGAGAGTAAATCATATTATTGTTGGTCGTGTTGTTCAGGGTGATGGAGTAACGATTGTAGCTGCCGAAGACAAACGTATTAACCAAGATTTTTTAATTCCCTACAATGAGGATATGGATGCTAAGACGGGGCAGGTTGTTGAGATTGAAGTTACCACCCAGCCTGGAAGAAGAGTTAAGCCAATGGGTAAGGTTATAAAAATTCTTGGAAACTATGATGATAGTGGAATCGAAATAGAAATTGCATTAAGAAAACATCATCTTCCATATGAGTTTTCAACTAAAGCTATCAAACAGGCAGAAGCTTACTCAAAGATTGTATCTGCATCAGATCACAAAGGTCGAAAAGATTTACGAGACTTACCTTTGGTAACTATTGATGGTGAAACAGCAAGAGATTTTGATGATGCTGTTTATGCTGAGCCTGTAAAAGATGGGTGGCGCCTGGTGGTAGCTATTGCTGATGTAAGTTCTTATGTATCTCCCCAGACATCTTTAGACGAAGAGGCTTTGGAACGCGGTAATTCTGTTTACTTTCCTCGGCGAGTAATCCCAATGTTGCCTGAGGCACTATCAAATGGGCTATGTTCACTTAATCCAAATGTAGATAGACTTTGTATGGTATGCGACATGGTTATCAGCGAAAAAGGTAAGGTTACTTCCTATGAGTTTTACTCCTCAGTTATGAATTCAAAAGCTAGGCTTACTTATACGATCGTTGATCAGATATTAAATAAAAATAATAAAGAACTTCAATTAGAGCATGATCATGTTGTTCCTCACCTTATTAATTTACAAAAAGTTTTTGATATTTTATTCAAACAGAGACAGCTAAGAAGTGCCATTGAGTTTGATTCGACTGAAACAACGATTGTATTTAATGAGCAAGGAAAAATTGATTTTATTAAGCCAGTCTATCGTAATCAAGCCCATCGAATTATTGAGGAATGCATGTTGTCGGCAAATGTATGTGCAGCAGATTTTTTATTGGACAATGATGGTGATGGATTATTTAGAAATCATGAGACGCCTTCACCAGAAAAACTAGAAAATTTAAGAGGTTTCTTACTTGAATTTGGATTGTCATTGAGTGGCGGAGATAGTCCCACCTCAAAAGATTATGGGGAGCTGATAAAAAAAGTGACTGGTAGACCCGATGAACATTTACTTCAAACGGTCTTATTGAGATCTATGCAACAGGCAGTCTATAGCAATGAAAATAAAGGTCACTTTGGACTTGCATATGAAGCTTATACTCATTTTACATCTCCTATCCGACGATACCCTGACCTGATAGTTCATCGAGCTATTAAAGAGAAGTTAAGTAAAGCAAGGTCAACTATAAAAAATATTAGTCAGATAGCCATGCATTGTTCGGGGACTGAAAGGAAAGCAGATGATGCTACAAGAGATGTTGAGGCCTGGTTAAAATGCTATTTTATGCAAGATAAAGTAGGGCAAATTTTTGAGGGTACCGTAGCCGGAGTAACAGGGTTTGGTTTATTTGTGGAGTTAGATGATATTTTTATCGAAGGCTTGCTGCACGTTACTGAATTAGGCAGTGATTATTTTGCTTATGATAAACAAAAACATGCCATGGTTGGAGAAAAAACGAGTAAGCAGTATCGCCTTGGTGATAGATTGAAAGTAAAGGTAGTTAGAGTTGACTTAGAAACTTCAAAAATTGACTTTTCATTGGTGGGTGGCGAAAAAAAAATAATAAAAAATAAGGCTGAAAAAAAGAAAAAAGTCAAAAAAAGAAGATGAGGAAGGATAATAAAATTATCTATGGATTTCATGCTACTACTAGTCTCATTCGTTTAGATGCTTCGTCAATTAAGGAAATATACCTTGATGAAATGAGGAATGATGGGCGTGTTATGGATCTCATAAAGCTTATTAAGGAAAATGGTATTAAATATCATCTATCTAATAAGGATAGGCTTGATGGTATGGCTACAAAATTTAAACATCAGGGCGTAGTTGCTCTTGTTATCGAGCGAAAAGAAAAATACCAGACAATAGAAGATATTATTGAAGGTGATTTAAAAGAGCCTCCATTAATTCTGATACTTGATGGCATTGAAGACCCTCATAATTTAGGTGCCTGCTTTAGAGTAGCTGATGGTATGGGTGTTCATGCAGTCGTATGCCCAAAAGATAATGCTGTAGGCGTTAACGCCACTGTCAGGAAAGTTGCCTGTGGTGGTGCCGAATCTGTTCCTTTTATTGCTGTCACTAATCTAGGAAGGACAATTCGCTACCTTAAGGATAAGGGGGTATTTATTATTGGTACAGATGGTGAAGTAAAGAACAACTTATTTAAATCAAATCTTAAGGGACCAATAGCTATTGTTTTAGGGTCTGAGGGAAAAGGTATGCTAAGACTTACTAAGGAGTTATGTGATTCTTTGATCTCGATTCCGATGTTGGGTCAGGTCGAAAGCCTTAATGTCAGTGTAGCATCAGGTATTTTTCTCTCAGAAATTAGACGACAAAGAGAATTACCATAACCCAAGTTGTTTATATGTTTTAGTTCTTATTTGTTTAAGTAATGTCGGGTCTTTATTTAGATCATACCCATAGGATGGAATTATTTTTTGTATTTTGGACTTTGGCGCCTCATTACTCAAGAGCTCAGTTAAAATTTTAATCATAGATGAAGTTGCAACAGAGGCTCCAGGTGATGCTCCAAGAAGTGCAGCTAGATTTTTATTTTTTGTGAATATTATTTCTGTACCAAATTCAAGTTTAGGGCCACTTATAGGACAGTTTTTAATGATTTGAACCCTTTGTCCGGCAATGTAAGTCGTCCAGTCTTTAGTTTTAACATTCGGATAAAACCCTTTGAGTTGATTGATTCTTGACTTGTTACTCATCAAGGCTTGTTTTAAAAGGTATATCAATAAACTTAAATTTTTAAACATAACAAATATCAATGTTTTAATATTATTTTTTTTAATTGATTTAAAAAGATCAAGACTCGATCCATATTTTAAAAATTTGAATGAAAAGCCAGCAAATGGACCAAATAATAGCATTTCAGATCCAGCAATAACTCTTAAATCTAGATGAGGGATTGACATTGGAGGTGCTTTTGGTAGAACGTGGCTGTAAACTTTTGCTTTATGTTTTTTAATTATAGATTTGTTGTACGAAATAAGCCATTTCCCACTTACAGGGTAACCAGCATAGCCAAAAGCTTCTTTTAATTTCATTTGTTGGAGAAGATTGATCGCCATTCCGCCAGCACCAATAAAAACTAATGAGCTTTCATGCATTAGTTTTTTATTTAACTTATTATTAGTAGTATTAATAATCCATTTCTGTTCATTCGTTGCCTGAATTTTAGTTACATTAGTATTAAGTGAAAGTTTAAAATTTTTATTTTTAGTGAGAATTTTTAGTAGCTGTGATGTCAATTCTCCAAAATTAACATCCGTTCCATGAGCGACTTTTGTAGCAGCTATATATTCATTTGACTCTCTACCTTCGATTAGTAACGGAGACCAGTTTTTTATTTTTTTGTAGTCTTTTGTGAATTCCATCTCTTTAAATAATGGTTGTTTTTTTAGAGCTAAAAATCTTTGTCTTAAGGACTCAACATTTTTTTCTCCCCAAACAAAACTTATATGAGGTGTTTTTTTAAGAAATTTCTTAGGGTTGAATGTAGGATATTGTTTATCAAGATAGGCCCAGAATTGCAAGGAAACTTCAAACATTTCATTTATTTCAATTGCGCGCTTGATAGTAACTTTCCCCTTATCATTTTCCGGGGTGTAATTTAACTCACAATAACCTGCGTGACCTGTTCCGGCATTATTTAGCGCACTAGAGCTTTCTTTAGCGCAGGCAGCTAACTTCTCAATAATATGAATTTTTAATTTAGGATTAAGCTCGTTAATAAGAACTGCAAGTGTTAGGCTCATAATCCCGCCACCTACTAGTGTAATGTCACGCTGTTTTTTTCTTTTAAACACCATAATAAGAAGCTCAAGATTGAAAGGTAGTTATAGGACCTAGAAGCTGTTAAATGACTTATCGACCGAACTAGAAATATTATATCTAAAAGCTTCTACATGTCTATTACATTTAATAACCTAAATTATTTTCATATTAGAAAATTACCTGAGAATTTTTTATCCATTAACATGGATCTGAAAAGTTATTTAGATTTTATGGGATAATAGTTCACATGGATTCAAAAAATGATCAAGTAGAGTTAAGTGTTAAATTTCAACAGGCTGTTCAATTACAGCAAAACGGAAATCCTCAGGATGCAGAACCTACATATAAAGATATATTAGAAATACAGCCACTACATATTGGTGCTAATACAATGTTAGGCATTATATATATACAGACCGGACGAGAAAATGAGGGTGTAAAGTTACTTGAGGTATCATTAAATAAAGACGAAAAACAATTTTGGGCTCATAACGCACATGGAGTTGGGTTACTTAATTTAAAAGAATATAAATTAGCAGCTCTAAGCTTCAATCGGGCAATTGATGTTAATCCTTCCTATGTGGATGCTTACTTTAATTTGGGAAAAACACAGCGAGAGCTTGGTAAAACTAGTGACGCAATTATTAGTTATTTAAAATGTATTAAATTAGACAAAAATTATGCAAATGCATTTAATAATTTAGGGATAATATTTTTGGAGGATTTAAAAGATTACAATAAGTCACTTGAAAATTTTCAACAATACATCAAATTAGCCCCTAACTCTCATTTAGGTCATAATAATCTTGGCACTGTTCTATATAAGCTTGAGCGCTATGATGAGGCAATAAACTGTTACGACATCACGATTCAGCTAAAACCTGATGATATACAATCGTATTTAAATCGCGGAATAGCCCTCGAAAAATTAAAGCGCTACGATGAAGCAGTAAGATGTTACGACCAAATAATTCTTCTGAAACCAGGCCATGAAGAGGCTCACCTTAATCGTGGAGTAGCCCTACAAAAATTGAAACGCTACAGTGAGGCAATAAAGAGCTATAAGGCCGTTATAAAATCCAATTATGCCAATGATAAGGCTTACTTTAATCTAGGCATAATTTACTCAAACTTAAAGCACTATGATAAGGCACAAAAATTTTATGAAAAAGCTCAGCAATCAAAAACTAACCCTAAAGAAGAAATTTTTTCAAAAGAAAATTATGAAAGCCAAATAAAAAAATATAGAAATGAGATTGAGCTTGATCCATATAATGCGAAAGCACACTTAAAGATTGGTGATATTTTTCGTAAATTACAGCAAATTGATGAAGCAGTCAAAAGTTATGATTTCGCAATAAAAATAAGACCAAACTTCGTACAGGCACATATAAATCGTGGAATAGTTTTTCATAAAATCAATTGCCACGCGGAAGCTGTTATAAATTATAGCCATGCACTTGAAGTTGAGCCGGATAATATTCAGGCATTAGGGCTTCGAAGTGAAGCCAATAAAGAACTTAATAATCTTATTGAGTCTATTAAGGATAATGAGCATGCGGCTCATTTAAAACCAGATACTCCATATCTATTAGGAAGTCTTTTAGATTCTAGGATGAAGGTTTGTAATTGGGATGATTTTGATAGTCAAAGAAGTGAAATAACTAAAAAAATTAAAAATGAGGAGCATGTCATTGTGCCATTTTTAGCTTTAGCTTATTTTGAAAGCCCAGAGCTACATAAAAGTGCCACTGAATTATATAATAGAGAAAGATACCCATTAAATAAGCTATCTCCAAGAATAAAAAAATACCCAAGACATAAAAAAATTCGCATTGGATATTTTTCCGGCGATTTCCGCTATCACCCTGTTTCTACCCTGACTGCGGAATTATTTGAATTACATGATTCTAATCAATTTGAAATATATGCTTTTTCTCATGGCTCTAAGGATTATTTTACAGAGCGCTTAGAAAAATCTTTCGATGCATTTATTAGTACTGAAAAAATGTCTGACAATGATGTTGTTTTGCTTGGAAGAAAAATGGAAATTGATATTGCAGTCGATTTAGGAGGATATTCTGGAAAGGAAAAGATAGGTATTTTTGCGCGAAGGGTAGCACCTATTCAATTGAGCTACATTGGTTATCTTGGGACGATGGGCTCTGAATATTATGATTATTTGCTGGCAGATCACCATATAGTCCCTAAAAATATGAGGAAATGGTTCTCCGAAAAAATTATATACTTGCCATCTTTTCAGGTGAATGATAGTAAAAAATTTTTTCCAGATAAACTTTTCACAAGAGAAAATCTTGGGCTACCTGCAAATGGCTTTGTTTTCTGTTGCTTTAATAATTCCTATAAAATTTTACCAGCTACCTTTGATAGCTGGATGCGAATTTTAAGTAGAGTCGATAGTTCTGTACTCTTTCTATTAGCTCAAAATGAAGATGTTAAAACGAACTTACAAAAAGAAGCAATTGTTAGAGGTATTAACCCCGATAGATTAATTTTTGGTGCTAATCTATCCTCGTCTGAGTATCTAGCACGTTATCGTAATGCGGATCTTTTCCTTGATACAAGCCCTTATAATGCTGGAGCGACGGCTAGCGATGCATTAAGATCAGAATTGCCCTTGCTTACTCTAATTGGAAACTCTTTTGCCAGTAGGCATGCAGCTAGTATTTTGGTTGCAGTTGGCTTACCGGAATTGATCACTGAATCAACTGAGGATTATGAGCTATTAGCAGTTGAGCTTGCAACTAACCCAGATAAGCTTTTAGCAATCAAAGCTAGGTTAGTTAAAAATCTTCCGAATTCACTATTATTAGATACTAAGCTTTTTTCTAAAAATATAGAGAGTGCTTATCACAAAATTTACCAGCGCTACCAAGATGGATTTGCCCCAGACTATATTAGTATCAAATAAAGAGTTTGGCGTTATGACTAATTGCAAGCGGGTAATGACTTGATTGTAAGCAAGAAAAATAGTGGGATATCACTACCCCACTGTCTTCTATGTGGCTCCCCAACCTGGGCTCGAACCAGGGACACACGGATTAACAGTCCGTTGCTCTACCAACTGAGCTATTGGGGAATAATCGAATGTCAGATGATAAGCAGAAAATTCGATTGGGTCAACTAATGATGGTTCTATTTTTAATTCTCAATAGCATTTTTAATTCTTTTTAATGCTTCAACAAGGTTTTCTAATGATGTCGCAAATGATATTCTAAAATATCCCTCAGAACCAAATGCTGAACCTGGCACAATAGCAACTCCAGTAGTATCCAAAAGAAATTCTGAAAAAGCTAAATCATTAGCACCTGAAATTTTATTTTTAGAAAATAGGATTTCAATAGCACTTCTT
>Ga0114995_10002638_pt1 | contig 12408 bp, 10 predicted proteins | sample ArcticOcean_MG_C_11_FD_87038 | JGI IMG/M metagenome (GOLD analysis project Ga0114995, IMG submission 87038) | Marine microbial communities from western Arctic Ocean - ArcticOcean_MG_CB2_154 | ecosystem: Environmental > Aquatic > Marine > Oceanic | place: Arctic Ocean: Canada Basin | collected... | reverse complement strand
CTACATTTGAACGTCCGGCAAAGCAGACTTCGACACGGTCACCGTCTGGCAGGCCATCCATGCCCACCACGCCTTTGAGGAAGTCTACAGGGCCTGAGAATAGCTTGCGGCCAATTTCAGATCTGGCTTCGCTCTCAGGCTCGGCGATAGGGAAAGGTAGGATCATAGGAGCTCCAACGTGTCTTCAATTGAGATTTCTCCAGATTGGATGACGCGAGCATACAAACCAAAGTTTTGATGATTCCAACCGTCATTTAAGGCGCCCAGAGTATCTGCATCTCGCTCGCCTGTCTTTGGGTTCGCGGTTGTTGCCAGGCAGCGCACTACAGGCTCAACGCCTTCGAAAACAACGGTACCAATACGGAAGCGCTGATCGATCCAGTTGTGCTCGGCCCAAGGCTCGAGATCATCCAGCCAAATATTTCCGCGCCACCGCAAAGGCGACACTGGAACGCCCATGCTTTCTGATAGTCTGCGCAAGGAGGCATGGCTGTTAATGCTAATTGACGGGTAATCGGTATCTGTAGATCCACGTTCTGGCACGCGGATGATGCGCGCAGATTGTGCTCGATCGGCTGGCATTAGAGGTTTTACCCAAGCTAGAAAACCAGAGAGTTGACGTTCGTCGTCTGGCTGAAATGTAAAGTCTTTCCTATTTGGATGTGAAAGTGTCAGGGTTTGCGCGGCCTCATCCAGCTTAGCTTCGATTGCCATTAAGCTGGGTGCCTTTGATCCGCGCGAGAAATTTACGCAAGGTACCCAGGTGCTACCATCAGCGGTTGAGGCTTCATGCGCCACAGCCCAACACCGATCCCAGGGCATGGTTTTGTCTTTTGAAAGCGCGACCAGCTGCAAGGCCTCACGCCCATGGGATTTCAACGGGTGCCTAAAAATATTAGTAACGTGAGGCATTTCACTCGTCCTTTTTGGACTTCTTAAGGATATTGGTTATGTTGCCAAATACGTCGGCCTTTACGCCTTGGCTCCGCATGATTGCATATTGCTGAATAAACGTGATTGTATTGTTAGCGATCCAGTAAACTACGAGGCCAGAAGCAAACCCACCTAGCATGAACATGAAAACCCAAGGCATCCAGGCAAAGATCATCTTTTGAGTGGCATCTGTTGGTGCTGGGTTCAGCTGTTGCTGCATAAACATGGAAATACCTAGCAATAGTGGTAAAATCCCAATTAAAATCAAAGCAACGATCGATCCTGCATCTGGTGTACCCCAGGGTAGTAAGCCAAATAAATTCATAATCGAGGTTGGGTCTGGGGCCGAGAGGTCGTTGAAGGGTCCAAACCAGGTGGCGTGGCGCAACTCAAGCGTGACAAAAATCACCTTATAAAGTGAAAAGAAGATTGGAATTTGTGGCAATATGGGTAGACAGCCTGCAGCGGGGTTCACTTTATTTTTCTTATAAAGCTCCATCATGCCTTTCTGCATTTTTTGTTTATCGTCCCCCGCGCTCTCCTTGAGTTTCTCCATTTCAGGTTGAAGTTCCTTCATCCTTGCCATGGAAACATAGGATTTATAGGCGAGTGGTAGTAATAGAGCTTTGATGACCAGTGTCAGACAGATGATCGACCAGCCCATATTACCGATATAACCGTTTAAAGTGTGTAGCAGCCAAAATATTGGTTTTGTCAGGAAGTAGAACCAGCCCCAATCGATGATATCTACAAAGCGATCAATACCACCATCGTTTTGATAGTTACGGATCACTTCCCATTCCTTGGGGCCCGCAAAAAACTGTGAGGTCACAGTTTTTGTTGCGCCTGGAGCTATAGTTTTCGTGGGTTGCACCGCTTCAGTTAAATAAACGTCGTTATTGATGTCATATTTGGCGACTGATTTGAAAGCACCTTTCGGTACCATTGTAGTCATCCAATAGTGATCTGTGAAGCCAACCCAGCCTCCCTCAGCCACTTGGACCACGTCAGCGGGCGCGCGTTCTTTTGGATTGATGTCAAATTTAGGCATCTTCTTATAAGCAGTTTCACTCAACTCACCATCCGACATACGCACCATGCCTTCATGCAAGATGAAGAACCCTTTCAGGTTGGGTGGCTCGCCGTGACGTGCTATCTGGCCGTAGGGTGCAAGCCCTACGGGGATCGCACTTGAGTTGGTTACGGACTGTTCGATATTGAACATGAAATTTTCGTCAATGGAGATAACCCTCTGGAATGATAAGCCTTTGCCATTGTCCCAATTAAGGGTGACTGGGGAGGAAGCTGTAAGGGTCGTGGAGCGTGAGGTCCAAAGTGTGGTGGGGCCTGGAACTTCAGTTGGGCCGACGCCGGATGCAGCGGCCCAGCCATTGATGCCATAATAGGCATGGTCGGACCCCTCTGGCGACAACAAGGTCACTATCGGGGAACCTTCTGAGATTGTATCGGTGTAATCTTTTAGACGTAAATCATCGATCCGGCCTGCAAGAAGGGACAATGATCCTTCGAGGCGTGGTGTATCAATCGTAATTCGGCCAGCATTGGCTACGGCCTGTGCATTTCCAGACCCCATGTTTGTATTTATATCGGCACTGCTGGCTGTTTCGGCAACTGATGCTGTTACTGGCAGGCCTTCAGCCGGGGGCGGAGCCGTTTGTGGTGGAGCAATTGCAAACCATGCAAGCATCACAGCAAAGCTGAGGCCTGTCGCTAAGAGAAGATTTTTATTTTGATCGTCCATTTGAGCCCACCATGCGTCATTTTCCCGGTTACCGGGTTACGTGGGGTTCAACCGTTGGGAAGGCAAAAGGTCAAGTAGATTCGGGTAATTTTGGGGTTTAAAAGCCTATGAGGCGATTTTAATGGCCGTGGCATGGGGCGTGGGCTTTGGTTAGCCTTTCTAGCGCTATTTATGAAACCAACTAAAGTCTCGGGGTCGGTAGGCCTGAAGCTCTACGCATTGCCGTATAAGCGACGCTAAACTACTCACAGCTCACTGTTGATTTCGACCACTTTGGTCTAAGTTTGGGGGGGTAAGGCGCTTGGCCATAATCAAAGCTGTTGCCTCGGCCATCTCTATTCTGTTGAACTTTTCAGCGTATCTAATGGTCGTGTACGTCTGGAACGGGGTCATAACCATTGCCACCAAAAGGGTGACACCGGCCCAAACGGCGGAGCGTTAGCCAGCTGCCCTTGAGGGCGCCATGCTTCTCCAAAGCCTCCAGAGCATAGGCGGAACAGGTGGGTTGATAGCGGCAATTGAAGCCCACCCAAGGGCTGAAAACCAGCCTATAAAGCCTCACTGGCGCTGCCACGATATTGGCAAAAACATTCACAGTTCAGATTGTAGTTTTTGTAAGGATTGAGCCAATTCGGTCTGCATGGCGGCAAAGTCGGTTGTGGCGGTCACATTGGCCCTACCAATCAAAACATAATCATGCCCGGGTTGGCCGCTGATTGGCAGAATTAGGCGTGCAATCTCACGCAACCGGCGTTTGGCCCTGTTACGCGCTACGGCATTTCCGACCTTTTTGGAACAGGTGAAGCCAACCCGCATTGGCGCATCATCTTTGCGGTTGCGAGACTGCAGAACAAAGCTTGTCGAATGTACGCGCTGGGCTTTGGCAAGTCGCAAGAAGTCTTTGCGCTGGGTTATGCGATTTAACAGTAGTAAGTCCGGCGAAGTTACTTCACCGGACTTACTATATAAAGTATCAGTCATCACCAAAAGAGCGCTTATGCGCTCAGTGATTTCCGGCCACGAGCGCGACGTGCATTTAGAATTTTGCGGCCAGCTTTAGTCGACATACGTGAGCGGAAGCCGTGGCGGCGTTTGCGAACTAGGTTCGATGGTTGAAATGTGCGTTTCATCGCGGTGTCTCCGGATTGGATTAGCTCAAGTGCCAAGCCATATATATTAGATCCGGTCTTTAGGCCCTGTTTGCGGCTGAGTCAAACAGACAATGCGATATTCCGATTGAAATTTAGATCTAATTAAAAAAAATAAAACATTTTTTTAAATTACCCGTGAGGGGGCTAGGAAGAATTTGTTTTGACAGTCATATCGTAGAAATATAAATCAGGAAATTGATATGTACCTTCAAATCTCTTTAATGCTTAATAAACTTGCGAAGTATCGGGCTCTGATTATTTTTCTGGCTGCGGCCTCCACCGGCTATTATTTTTTGCATGATTACCTCAGCTTTGAGATGTTGCGCGAGCACAGAGAAACGCTGCTCAGCTTCCGCGACTCAAATTACATTGCGGCTGTTTTGAGTTTTATCCTCGCTTATACACTGTTAGTAGCCTTCTCAGTACCTGGTGGATTAATTCTGTCCATTACTGGCGGGTTTTTATTTTGGACCTTTCCAGGTGTATTATACAACATGATCGGGGCAACACTTGGGGCGACCATAATTTTTTTTGCGGCGCGTTGGGGATTTGGAGCGCGACTTGCTGCTTCACTTGAGAACTCTGAGGGTTTGGTTAAGAAAATCAAAGATGGCGTAGCTGAAAACCAATGGTCCATGCTATTCCTTATACGGCTAATCCCTGGTGTGCCATTCTTCCTAGCCAACCTAGTGCCAAGTTTTCTGGACGTACCATGGCGCCGGTTTGTAATTTCAACGTTTTTTGGCATTTTCCCAGGGGCCTTAGTTTTTAGCTCGATTGGTGCGGGATTAGGTGAGATCTTTGAGCGCGGAGAAAACCCAGATCTTGGAATATTTTGGGAGCCACAGATCATTTTCCCAATCCTCGGCCTCTGCGCATTATCGACCCTACCCATTATTTTAAAACGTATCCGTGGTAAGACTGGGCTTTGATCATGAAAACACTCAAAACAGATGTCCTGGTGATTGGTGCGGGGTCTGGTGGATTGTCGGTTGCCGCTGGGGCGGTGCAAATGGGAGCACGTGTTGTGCTGCTGGAAGGTCATAAGATGGGGGGAGATTGCCTTAATTATGGCTGTGTACCCTCGAAAGCCCTACTCGCTGCTGGCGCTGCTGCCTATGCTCAGACAATTGGTGCAGGAATGGGGGTATCACCCGTTATTGCCAAATCTGATTATGCCAAAGTTAAGGATTTTGTTGGTTCTGTTATTGCGGAGATCAAGCCGCATGACAGTGTGGATCGATTTGAGGCGCTAGGTGTACAGGTTATCCAAGAGTTTGGCCGGTTTATATCTCCAACAGCGGTGCAGGTGGCTGACACAGTGATCACCGCCCGGCGAATTGTTATAGCTACAGGGTCGAGACCCTTTGTGCCTGCCGTCCCGGGATTGGAAGATGTGCCCTACTATACTAATGAAAATATTTTCGACTTGCGGGAAAAGCCGGATCACTTGCTAGTGCTTGGTGGTGGGCCCATTGGAATGGAGATGGCGCAAGCACATCGGCGGTTAGGTTGTGCGGTAACGGTAATTGAGGGCAAAAAGGCTTTTGGAAAAGAAGACCCTGAGATGGCTGCGATTGTTTTGCAAAAGCTGCGCGGGGAAGGCATCACGATCGTGGAGGCCGCTTGTGCCCAAAATATATTTTGTGAGGCGGGTGAAATCACGGTGGAAACTTCAAATGGCACTTTCAGGGGAACACATCTCTTGGTGGCGGCAGGCCGCCAGGTAAATATTGAAAATCTGAACCTGGAAGCTGCCGGGATCGAACATCATCCCAGTGGGATCAAAGTGGATGCAGGTTTGCGGTCCAGTAACAGGAGAGTCTACGCGATTGGTGATGTGGCCGGCGAGCTGAAGTTTACTCACGTAGCAGGCTATCATGCGGGTGTCATAATCCGGTCAATGCTGTTTAGCCTACCGGCCAAGGCCAAGGCGGACCATATCCCTTGGGCAACCTATACTGATCCGGAACTTGCGCAGGTTGGCATGACCGAAGCACAGGCCTGGGAGAAGTTTGGCTCACGCCTTGACGTCGTGAGGTTTGATTTTTCGGGTAGTGATCGGGCCATTGTCACTAGTAAAACTGATGGTTTGATCAAGGTCATGATCGTGAAGGGGCGTCCGGTTGGGGCTTCAATCGTGGGCGCAGGGGCAGGGGAGCTGATCGGCCTTTGGTCGATGGCCATTGCAAACAATTTGAAGATGTCAGCCATAGCGGCTACTGTTTTGCCTTATCCTTCCATGGGTGAAATTAATAAAAGAGCTGCGGGTGCATATTTTTCACCCAAATTGTTTGAAAGCCGTATTATCAAGCGGGTGGTTGCTTTTGTGCAGCGCTATTTCCCGTAATGAAGCTAGTCAGGGCAGAATTTTTACCGTTTGCCTGCCAAAGGAAAACAACTGAGCTATGCGCAATATTGCCCTTGCATCCACCCCATCTTGCCGCTATTTCCCGGCTTAATGGACCGATAGCTCAGCTGGATAGAGTACCTGACTACGAATCAGGGGGTCGGGGGTTCGAATCCTCCTCGGTCCACCACTTACCGCCTTACTAGAAGTGGCATTACCCAAGTAAAAATTAGATAATAATAAAACTTTTTATCCAGCACTTTTATTGTTGCATCCTAGTTTCGACCAAAGTTTAGATTAAATCTAATCCTTACCCTACTATTTCTGCTGTGGTGCTAAGTAGGAGAGGGCGTTCTTTAATGGGCAAATGCACTATAGCGCTAAACAGGCCCACGCCGATACCGACCCACCATACGGCCGTATAGGTCCCGTAGATGTCGTACATCCTGCCGCCGAGCCAGACGCCCAGAAAGCTGCCAAGTTGGTGCGAGAAGAACACAATACCAAAAAGCGTGCCCATGTAGCGAATACCGTAGATGTGGGCGACCAAGCCGGATGTAAGCGGCACTGTGGCCAGCCAGAGTGAGCCCATGGCGAAGGAGAATATGACTACAGACATCGGGGTGATGGGCAGGGCGATGAACAGGGCCGCAATCACTGTGCGGCCTAGATAAATTCCTGCCAGAAGATATTTCTTGGAATAGCGTTTTCCGAGGTAACCGGCTGTGAGTGTCCCCAAAATATTGGCCAAACCGATTAGGGAAATAGCAAATGCACCTAGTCGTGAGGTGGTGGTGATGCCAATGGAGTGCAGCGCCCCACCGGGCATGATGGGCCCGCAAAGCTCAGTCACAAAGGCTGGAAAATGTGCCGTGATGAATGCCAGTTGATAACCACACGAGAAGAAGCCCAGAAAGATAAGTGAATAGCTTGGGTCTTTGAACGCCTTAATCAATACTTTGCCAATGCTTTCTTCCAGCGTGGCCCTGCTGGCCACCCGGTCAGATTTCATCATAGGCAGAAAGATTAATGAGCCAATTATGATGGCCGCAAACGCAATAAACACGTTTTGCCAATCCATATAGATTAGCAAATACTCCGCAAGTGGCGCTCCAACCACTTGGCCGGCTGATCCTGCAGCCGTTGCAATGCCCAAAGATATAGATCTGTTTTCATCTGAGGCTGCACGGCCAACTACCGCAAGGATTACCCCAAAGCCTGTGCCTGCAATGCCAAATCCGACCAATATGCTATACATCTGCATGGCGCCTGGAGTTACTGCGCTAGAGGACAACACCAAGCCTAACGCATAGACTAAACCCCCTAAAAGAATGGCTTTTCGATCTGTAATTTTTTCTGCGATTGCCCCAAATATTGGCTGGCCAATACCCCAAAATAGGTTTTGTAAAGCAATTGCCATTGAAAACTCTGTACGTAACCAGCCAAATTCTTCAGCAACTGGAATTTGAAATACTCCAAAAGAAGCGCGCACGGCGAAACTCAGCATTATTATAATACAGCCGGCGATCAAAATAGGGGTGAGCAGAGCGGTTTGTTTCATAGATTGTTAGTAAGAGTTATTGTGCCCTGCGCAAGGGCCACTCATTCTGGGAGTGGGGTATTATGCCCAGTAAAACGAGGTATTTGCACCTTGTGCTGGGCGGGGGTAATGGAAGGGATGAACTTGATCCAAATATACACTGATGCGGTGCGCAGTGGCACCTTGCAGGCTGACCCAGCCCAAGAAGGTGTTTTGCCTGAACTAGAGCGGTTGCGGCAAGCCTTGAGCCAGCCGCGCAAATTGGGTTGGTTTCGCAAGCCTGCGCCAGCCCCAAGGGGTATTTACCTGTGGGGCGGAGTTGGGTGTGGCAAATCAATGTTGATGGATATGTTTGCCCGAAGCATGGGAACCTCCGTACGCCGAGTCCATTTTCATGCCTTCATGCAAGAGGTTCACAGTGGTATTGCCCGCGCCAAATCGCAGGGAATTGTTGACGCTATCCAACCTATCGCGCAAGATATGGCTGAGGGGATCACCTGCCTAGCGTTTGATGAGATGCAGATCACTGATATTACAGATGCAATGCTGGTTGGCCGTTTGTTTGAGGCGCTTTTTGTGGCAGGAATTGTAATTGTTGCAACCTCGAACCGGCACCCAAACGATCTTTATCAAAACGGACTGAACCGACAATTATTTTTGCCGTTCATTTCCCTGTTGCAGGAAAAGGTGACGGTGCATGAGCTGGCCTCTCCCACGGATTACCGTCAAAATCGAATGGCGGGTCAGCAAAGCTATTTTATGCCTTTGGGGGATGGAGCCACCACTGGCATGGACCAGGTCTGGCTGGAACTGGCGGGGGGGGCTGGGACGCCCTTTGCCCTTGAGGTAAAATCACGTCAGGTCGCCATTCCCTCTTTTCGTAACGGGATAGCGCGGATCTCATTCTCAGAACTCTGTGGGGAGCCGCTTGGTGCGGGTGACTACCTGGCTCTGGCGAAGCAGGCCAAAGTGTTGATGCTGGATGACATCCCGCTGCTGGGTAGTGGTAACGCCAGTGAAGCCAAACGATTTGTAACGCTGATAGATGCTGTTTATGAAGCAGGCATTGGATTTATTGCCTCTGCTGCAGTGGCGCCGGAGGATTTATATACCAGCGGTACTGGTAGTTTCGAGTTTGAGCGCACTGCATCCCGGCTTCGTGAAATGCAGGCGCAAGGCTGGGGCCATAGTTAAGCGCTCTCATCATTTTCGCGCAAAACATGGCCCGCCAAATAAAGCGATCCGCAGATTAAGATCCGAGCCTCGGGGTGGCGCTTAGATAGGTCCCGCAAGACTTGGTCTATATCGGCGCCTTCGAAGCATATTAAACCACAAGAGCGACCGAAATTTGCAAGATCTGGTGCGGGCACTGCGTTTGGCTCATTGGGAATTGTGACTGCGGTCAGGGATGTGCAGTGGGTGGCAATAGGTGCCAAAAAGCCTTTTACATCTTTAGTGTTGATCATACCACATATGATATGAGTTTCGCGTTTTGCCAAACTGGCCAATGTGCCGGCAATCGCGCGTCCTGCAGCAGGGTTGTGACCACCATCTAGCCAAACCTCGTTGCTGGCCAAGTTTTCTACCAGAGGCCCAGTGCGGAGCCTTTGCATGCGTGCGGGCCAATAGGCTTGGCTGATTGCGGCTGTGCAGGCGATCTCATCCATGCCAAGATAGCGCAGCGTCGCAATCGCGGCGCCGGCGTTTTGGATTTGATGCGGACCGGGCAGGTTTGGCAGAGGCAGGTCCAGAAGGCCGGTTTCATCTTGATAGATCAACCGCTCTGATTCAACGTTCACGTGCCAATGCTGACCGTGTACCAGCAACGGCGCACCGACTTTTTCAGCTTGGCGTTCGATGACCTCCAGGGCATCGTCTTGCTGAGGCCCAACGATGGCTGTGACGCCACGCTTCAATATGCCGGCCTTTTCAAAAGCAATTTTGGCCAGTGTGTTGCCCAAAAAATGTTGGTGATCTAGATCAATTGGTGTGATGATGCAGGCAGCGGGTCGATCCACCACGTTGGTCACATCTAAACGCCCACCCATGCCGGTTTCCAGCAAGGTATAATTCGCCTGTGTTTCGGTAAATGCTTGAAGGGCGGCGCACGTGGTGATCTCAAAATAGGTGATCGTTTCGCCATTGTTTGCTGTGTAGCAAGCATCTAGTTTCTCTGTCAAAGCTTGTTCGCTGATTAATGTTCCTGCGACCCTAATACGTTCGTGAAACTTGGCTAAATGTGGCGAGGTGTAGGCATGAACTACGTGGCCCACTCCCTCCATCCCAGCACGTATCATGGCTTGGGTGCTGCCTTTGCCATTTGTGCCTGCAAGGTGGATGACAGATGGTAGGCGGTCTTGTGGATTGTCTAAAGCCGCCAATAGTCGCCAGACGCGGTCCAAGGTCAGATCAATAACCTTTGGATGCAGTAACATCATCCGCTCAAGGATGATGTCCGAGGACTTTGAATTCACTTTCCTTGATCCATTCCCGCTGTAATTTCTTCGGCAGATGGCTTGGGGAGATCTCCTTTTATAGCGGGGGATTTTTTGAGCAGCATCCGGATGATTTTTATCAACTCATTGCGCATCGCGGTTCGATGGGTCACTTGGTCCAGCATTCCGTGGTCTAGCAGATACTCCGCCCTCTGAAAACCTTCAGGTAACTTTTCTTTAATAGTTTGCTCAATTACACGTTGGCCAGCGAAACAGATTAACGCGTTGGGTTCGGCAATATGTACATCACCGAGCATTGCATAAGAGGCAGTTACGCCACCTGTGGTCGGGTGTGTGAGTACCACGATGTACGGTAGGCCGGCCTCTTTGAGCATCTGAACTGCTACCGTGGTACGCGGCATTTGCATCAGCGACAGGATACCTTCCTGCATGCGCGCGCCGCCTGCGGCAGAAAATAGAATAAGGGGGCGTTTCAACACAACAGCACGTTGGGCCGCGGCAATAATCGCATTGCCAACATACATTCCCATCGACCCTCCCATAAAGGCAAAGTCCTGGCACGCGGCCACAATACCCGTGCGGCCAATTTCGCCTTCGACCACCAGCATCGCTTCGGCCTCACCAGTTTTCTTTTGCGCGGCTTTCATCCGATCAGGGTATTTCTTCTGGTCTCGAAAATGCAGAGGATCGGTGATAGGCTTTGGCACATCAATATCAATAAAAATGCCGCCATCAAATAAAGCTTCCATCCGAGCACGTGGGCTGATGCCCATATGGTGATCGCAATGGGTGCAGACGTTCAAATTGTCTGATAGCTCGCGGTGAAACAACATGGTGCCACATTCGCCGCATTTGGTCCAAAGATTTTCGGGCACTTCGCGACGCGAAAACAGTGAGTTAATCTTTGGCCGGACGTAGTTAGAAATCCAATTCAACGGCTGTGTTTCCCTGTTTTATGTAACTTCCAAACAGTTACTCATCTGTGCATAAAATTGCAACTCACCTACGCAATGCAAGGCGTACGGAAAGATAAGCCAGCAGCATCCCAATGGTGTCTAAGGGAAGGTATGTGATCAGGTTGACCGTATCAGTGATTGAAAATGAGTAGGAGTATAAATTCAACCCACCCAGGTAATCTGCAATACCTATTACACCTACGGATAGAAAATTTACGGTAAAGTGAAAGGCAACCGCGGGGCCAAGGGTCCCGCTGCGCGCAGTAAGATCTGCTGCCAAAACTCCAAAACAGATGGCCCAAAGAACAAACCAGGGCGCTGCTCTGCCCATGATTATTGGATCATAGTGCAATAAGCCAAACAAAACAGCTGGCAGCAAAATCCAAATACTTTTATGCAGGCCAAGCGCGGCCAACTGACTTTGGAGATAGCCACGAAATACTAATTCTTCAGCGCTGACTTGGACGAGCAAGAATAATAATGTGAGCGGTAGAAGACTAAGCCAAAGTTCAAGCATAAGGTTTGGCTGTAACTCCTCAGTGACGAATGCCAATGTCACCATAAGTGCCATGTAGGGAAGCAAGTTCCGCATTGCCTTGAAAAACTGAGTAGTTGCGAGGCGAAAGCCACCTAGCAAAGTCATAGGGCTGCGATGGTGTAACAAAATCACTACCAAACAAACAGCTATAATCATAAACCCAAAACTGCCAAGAACAGTCAGCATTTGGCCTGGCGAAGTAAGGCCCGTTGAATTGACAATTGCTTGCGCCCATGCATCGCCCATAATTACTGAAACCACATGTCCACCAAGCATGACCATCATCATGTAAAGGGACGTGATTGTTACCAATCCGAAGATCAGACGTAGGATGTCTGACTTATTACGGGCGGGAGCAACAAGACGTTCATGGAGTTTATAAGTCATACCACTCTTTTAAATTGTACTGCCCTGTGTGGAAAGGTGGAAAGTATTTAATTACAATAGTATTTTAAAGAGGTTTATGGAGTGAGGTGGTTCGAAATATGCCAAGATTGCAACTGGTGACTTGCCCATCGTGGCATCTCCGCCTAAACATTTGAAAAAGCTTTAAACAAAAGGTTCCGCAATGAATAAGCACGTATTCGACAAATCCAAACTACCCAGCCGCCACGTGTCGGTGGGTCCTGAGCGTGCGCCGCACCGTTCGTTTTACTATGCGATGGGTATGACTGCAGCCGAGATTGCTCAGCCATTTATTGGTGTGGCAACCTGTTGGAATG
>Ga0114995_10002637_pt1 | contig 12409 bp, 13 predicted proteins | sample ArcticOcean_MG_C_11_FD_87038 | JGI IMG/M metagenome (GOLD analysis project Ga0114995, IMG submission 87038) | Marine microbial communities from western Arctic Ocean - ArcticOcean_MG_CB2_154 | ecosystem: Environmental > Aquatic > Marine > Oceanic | place: Arctic Ocean: Canada Basin | collected... | reverse complement strand
GAAATTATTAGGTTTACTGCTAACGATGAGGTGAGTATATTTGCTGGTGATAATATGGGACTGCATGCACAAGATGATATGACAATAAAGGTTGATGATGGTAATATGACTATCTCACAATTATTCAGTACTTCAGATAGCACAACAAACGGTAGAAATATTGCCATAAAAAACGAGGGGCTTCCTAAAAATGCCTTTCCTACAACCGCACAAACCGTTGGACAGATAACACTAAGAAATAATACTCAAATAATATTAGCTTTAAATGGTAGCACCGTGCAAGAACGCAGTATGCCAAGTATAGTAATAGACCAAAATTATTCCACTAGTGGTAGTAAAGTATTCCCTCATACTAGATTTGTTGGTCAGCAAACATGGCAGCGTGATGCATTCCAAGGTGCAACTAATACTGGTGGGATTTTATATCCAGGAGGAGATTCACCTGCACAATACAATGCACTTGAAGGTCTTGTGACTAATGGTAAAAACTTTAGGCAAACTGGAAATAGTAACTTAATTGGAATAAGTCCAGGTGTAGCTTATGAACTTTGGTCAGGCGGAGTGCAAACCACTGGTGTAAATGTTGGTGTTGATGCAGGTACAATTAAGATATTTCAAGGTAAAGAATTAGATACTGATAGCCAATATCCGGATAACCTCTATAAATATGCTGGTACTGAAAAGGCATATGATAGTTCATTAACATTTTCTGTTAGAGATGATGCTGGAGTAACTGCTACTACTAAACAATTCTTTTCTACTAATTCAAATAAAACTGCAATAGGAAATCCATTTGTTTTAAATAGAACTCAGTCTTATAATACCAACACTAGCAACATTTATAATGGTAATACTAACCCTTTTACTACAGGTGGGACTGGGTTTGTAGCAAATACTGATGATCCTGCTGTATCAAATTTTCCAACATGGGGATTAGATTTTAGAAATGATGTTTTACCGAGCGATAATACAGCGTCTACTTTGGGTATGCCAACTACTGCAGATTTAACATCACCGTTAATAATTTTAAAATTTGGTATTGGGGTTGGTCAACTACCTGGTGGCGTTACTGTTGGTATACCCCGCCAAGACCTTCAAAACCCTGTAGATAAGAGTTTTTCTTTTCCACCAGGAATGTATCCAGGCCAACAGCTGACTGTAGTTTTTGAAAATTATGCAGTACAAGGTAATATAGATACTGCTAGTGGCCCTGAACCACTCGATTTTTATGGTGCAATTAGATTAAACATACCTCAGGCTAGAGTTGCGACTAGCGAAGTATTGTTGGCCTCTGCTGATTGGCACTATACCGGGGGTTATAATACTAATGTAGGTAGTAATATCTCTGGATTTAATCCAAATGAATGGCCTTATTCAAACAAGAGAAGAGGGTTTGTTCAAGTAATTAATGAAACTAATGGTGGCCAGGCAGTTCCGGCTAATACAATGAATGATGCGGAAAACTGTGTTACGCAGACAATGTATTTGACTATGATATGGGATGGGAGTGTTACAAAAACATGGGGGGCTATTGAAAATGACAGCCAAGTTACACCAGTACCAGCGCAACCTTACATACCTGCTAATAATTTAGGCCAAGTATATACACAGGCAGGTTGGCATGTGGTCAGTGCTTCAACTAGAGGATTTTTAAGCGGTAAAAATACCATCGATGGTGATATAGGTAGAAATACATTTATTCCTTTTCCAGTGCTTCCGGGTACTGTAACATAAAATAGTAATATTAAATTTAATAAAATGACAAAGAAAGAAATAAAAGATTTAAATAGTTTTATAAGTAGATATAGGGAAATTCAACTTTCATTAGATCTAATGCAAAAGAGCATCCAAAGTTTAGCAAAAAAACGAGACGGTCTTTTTGAAGAAGTTGATGGAATGAAAGTTAAAGAAAAAAAGTTTATTGATAAAATTGCAAAAAAATATGGAGCTGCAGAGGTAACACCTAATAAGCTACTTAAGTATATAGAATAATGATATTAATATTTAAAAATATTCTTGGTATTTTGACAGACCCAAAGAACACAAGAATGTTTTTATTGGGTGGTATTGTAGTGTTGTTATTTTTATTAGTTAGGCAATGTAATGAAACCGAATATGCAAAGGGAGAAGTAACTAGGTTTCAAAATAATTTAGTTGCAGCTAATGATACTATACAAAATTATGTAAATGAGAACGGTGAATCTGTTGGTGAGATTAAAGGTTTAAATTTATCTTTAGAAGAATTGAGAGATAGTTTAGAATATGAAAAAGACAGACCGCCTATAACAATTGTTAAATATAAAACAATCATTGAAGAAAGAATAGTTAAAGTTCCAGTTAAAACAAAAGACACTATAGTTAAACAAGATGGTATTGAATTTGGTTCGGTATTAAGTTTTGACTCAAAGAGTAAATGGGAAAAGAGCTCAAGATTAATTGATGTATCTTTACCTTATACTTTTAAAGATAGTTTAATGTTTGGTTCTGCAACAATAGAATTAAAACAAAATATATGGTTAGATGCAACACTATCACAAGATCAAAATAACAAGGAAGTTTTTATAAAATTGACTTCTGATTATCCTGGTACAACATTTAATAATACACAAGGGATTATGATTGATCAGAATAGTCTTGAGTTTAAAAGTATACAAATGAAAAATAGAAAACCTTTTGGTTTCGGAATTAATATGGGTATGGGTATTACTGGCGATGGTAATTTTGGACCTTATATTGGATTAGGAATTTCTTGGAATCCAAAGCTTTTGCAATGGTAAATAAATAGAATAGAATGGAATCATCAAGGTTTATACAAATATCTGAGCAAATACTTATAGAGTATGTTTATACTAGTCAGGCAACACCGACTACGTTTAATACTGCTACATACCCTATTGAGCTTATGAGGGATACTAATACTAAAGGAACTTATTTCTTTAATACCGATACAGTTTCTGCTGTGATGGGTAATTATAGAGATATTTCTGCAGTGTCTAATAATACAGCTAGAACACAATATGTTTCACTAGATACTGATATAGGTGTTCCATATAATGACTTTAGTCCAGCTCTAACCGATTCGGCTAATCTTTTACAAACGTTTACTCCGGAACTTGATGTGGCTTATGACAAGATCAGAATTCATTTTATTTCTGGATTTAGTTTTGAAGGATTTGATGGAATTGTCTTTGAATCATTAGTGCCAAGGAGAGATGGTGTAATGTTAAATCTTTCATCTATTAATTTTAATAAATTAGATACCCCAACATTTAATCCTGATCCGTTATTAATTGCAGATAAATTATATGCTACTTTTATTGAATGGAGAGTTCCTTCATTATATTATATGAATAATTTATTTAATGCATCAGATCCAAATGGTGTTGCTTATAAATTAACAGAAGGCCAAGGGTTTCTTGGGACTCCTGCTATAACATTAAAGGCGAGTGGTATTTTTCAAACTATTACTGAGAATGCATATAGCTTTTATGAAATGCAGGAAATTAATTCTGTTTCAATTTTAAATAGAGATATTTATGATAATTTATATGCTGAAGTAAAACAATCAGACGGTGGAGATTATTTTGAATTGTCAGGACAAGTTACAGGATCTACGTTTAGTAATTTTATTGCTCAATTAAATTCATCAGGCGGTAACTACGTTGTTTTTCATGAAATAAGTGTTACAGAACAAATTGGGCAAGTATTTTCACAAACAAGTTTTCAAGTAATATCACAGGATTCTTTATATGACGAGCCGGTATTATTTAGACCAATTATTAAAAACGCAAACAGTGCAGTTTCATTTTCTATTGCTTATGTATTAAGATTATATAATAGAGCTGACGCTACACAGATTATTAAAAATGCTAAGTTAACTTCATTTGATACTCAAAAATATGGACCTCAAATGATACAAATTAATTTAGGTGTTGTTCCAACTGTAGCTAATGTTTATAATCAAATTAATAATGATACAGGTAAACAATTAGTAATAGGAACCGGTGGAGCTGGTGCAGGTAGCGGTATAACTAATGCGAATACTTCGGAACAAATTGTAGAGAAATTAGTAGTAAAGACTAGTTATGTAACTACCTTTAGAGATAGAATAAAAGTTAAGGCTGCAATTTCTCCAGTTAAAATACAAACAATAACACAAACCAATGGCAGCGAAACAGAATAAATTATCAGTAGCCGAGCAAATTCAGAAAAAGGCTATAACAAAACAAGTAGTTGGTGGTGTGAACACTAATATATCATTAACCAAAACTGAAAAGGAATTTTACCAAAGATTTGTTAATCTTTCAGTTAACGAGATGCCGTTGCCGCAAGGGGATGGTATGATAAGAATATCTCCATTTGACGATTATTTTCTTTTTACGCTGTATGATGAGGTAGATGGTGAAGATACTCCAATTGATTTAAGTAATGTAGGAACATTATATTTAAACTTTATAGGAGATACTGATGATATAGATATAAAAAACCACACACAAGTAGAAGAAGTTGACTTATCACAAGGTGAAGTATTATTTAGAATAACGCGATCTGATAGTAAAAAGATATTAGCATTAAATAATAATAACTTTTACATCTCTACAAAAATGATTGATCCTAATGATGGGTCTACTTCTGATGAATCAGTTTTATATCAAGGTATATGGCTAGCCGTTGATGATGCAAACAGAGTAGCTCTTACTAGACAAATTGAAGAATTACGTTTAGAATATAGTATATTACTAGCAAGCTTACAAAATGATGTAGCAATGATTAAAGCAGAAAATGCAGAGTTATTAAATTCTGCTGAAGAAGATGATTTAACTATTATAAGATTACAAAACAGTAATGACGAATTAACAAATGAATTAGCAGAGCTTAGTAAAGAGTTAAAATCTACAGTCATAGAACAAATTAATCGTAGAGCTAAGGATGCTATTGCATTTAGTCTCAAACAACAAAAAAAGAAGCAGCAAATAATAGCAATTAAAAAACGTGCAACAGTTGCACAAACAAAATCTAAACAAATAGGATTCTATACAAATGCTGCTAGGAATTTACAAAATTTTACAATAGGAAGAAATTCAATAGGAAACCGTTTTCGTGGATTCTTTGATAGAGGATTTACAAACAACGACGATAGAAGAAGATATTAATAAATTATGATATTAAGCGCAAGAAATAACCAATTTAAATTTGACTTCCCTAGAAATTTTATACCTGAGCCAATTGCTAAAAAGTATAAACCATTTCTTAATAGGATACCAGGCGGTTTAATAAAAGAACCTATAGATTATTGGAATTATGGTATACAGTCATTAAATTTACCAGGACCATCATTTGATCCAGTAACACAAGTAGATTATCCAGGTAACCAACGTGCATTTAGATCTAGCTTACCTAAGCAACAATTATTTGATAAATCATTAACTGTTACTATGCAGGCATTTGACGGTTATGTTAATTATTGGATGGCTGTTGAAATGTTTGATTACTATTATAAATTAAGTGGTAAGCATCCTTATTTACCTGAAGGTGTTGGTGTGCAAATGTTAGATGCAGATGGAACAGTATTTGTCACTATTCAATTAAAGGATATGTTTATTTCAAATATAGGTGCATTGGATTTAAACTTTTCAAGTAACACTATTGAATTCCAAACTTTTGATATTGAATTTAGTTATAATGTCTTAGATGTCGTTGTTAACGTAGCTTAATATATAAACAAATAAAGAATACAAATGAAAACCTTTAAAGATTATTTAACCGAAAGCAAAGAAGACTCTTTAGACATACAGGATTTATTAAATGAATCTCATGAGCTAACTAAGGAACAAGATGCTGCAATTGATGTAGCAGTAGAAAGAATTCTCGAAGCTCAGAAAGAAGGTAAAAACTTAGAAGACTGCGTTGAAGAAATAATTAATGAAGGTTTACTAGGAAGTATCTTTGGTGGTTTAACTGGTTTTGCTTTAGGTAAAACTATAGGTAAGGCTGTAGCTAAAGTATTAGGTGTTACTAAAGGTGTTCTTTATGATTTATTAACCTCACGTCTTGTAGGTGCTGCGCTAGGTGCAGTTATCGGCAAGAGAATATAATTAGAATGATTCACATAGGAATTGACTTTTCATTAAATAGCCCTGGTGCCTGTATTGAAACAGCAGATGGTAAATATCACTTTATAACTTTTTTTAATTATGGAAATCGTATATGGGATGAAGAAGGTAGAAAAATACCTAAATCATTTAGTGTGCATAAAGAATTAATGGATGACTCTGCTTTATTAGGATTTCCTTATAATAGAGATGTAACTAGTAAAGAATTTTTACCTAGAGAACGACAAAAGTTACAAGATGCTGGAAATATAAGTTCTCTTATGGTTAATATATTTTCTACATTATTTGAAGGAGATGAAGTTTCTGTTGCCTTAGAAGGATTTTCATATGGCTCTAAAGGTAATTCATTTATAGACATAATTCAATATAATACATTTTTAAGAAAGGAACTAATAGATAAGTACTCTATTGAAAATTTATCTGTCTTTCAACCATCTCATGTTAAAAAATTGGCTGGGAAAGGAAATGCTAATAAACATTATATGGCTAAAGCATTCCAAGATGATGTACTTAATGATAAGAACTTAAGATCTACTAAATTATGGAAATGGTGTCAAGGAAAAGACTTCAGCATTAAAATTCCTAAACCCATTGATGACATAGTTGATGCCTACTTTATACTTAAAGCACTAAAGGCTAATAACTAGATACTTTTCTTTCTCTGAGTAGTTAAAAATTATATTGCAACATGTTAACTTTGTTTCAGCTTTCTATGAAAAAAATTAAAATAAAATGATAAAACCTTTAGGAAATAGAATATTTTTAGATAAAGATGAACAGCCAGATAAAAAAGGCAGTATAATTTTACTAAAAAAAGAAGGCCAATTTGCCCCACCATATTCAGGAACTATAGTAGGTGTAGGTAATGGTGTAGAGGACACTGATTTTCAAATAGGTATAAAGGTTCTTTTCCATGATTTAGCTGGTAGTGAATTTAAATATAATGGAAAAACTGTACTAAGTTTAAGGGAAAGGGATATAACTGCAATAATAGATAAAAAGATTAGAGTAGTCTGAAACAAACTGACTTAGGGGATATATAATAAACAAAGGTACTAAAAAGTTTGGTACTTTTAAACTGGCGATAACAAGGCAAAATAAATAGGCAATTAAATAAGTAGTTTAGGCATAGAGCTTTGTTATCAATTATAAATTAATAATAACAAAAAAAGGCAATTAACATGGCAAATGAATTCGACATTTTTAATGTAAGTGTAAAAGATTTAGACACTGGCGAAAGACCATCTACCGCAGGTAGTGATCTCTATTCACCTAAACCAGATCAAGGACAGGACGGAACTTACCGTTCTTTAATTAGGTTTCTACCTAATGCTAAAAACCCAAGAAAACCATTCGAGCGTAAATATGTCTACTGGCTAGAAGACAGAGAAGGAAACGGCTTTTATGCTGACTCACCATCTACAGTTGGAGAAAAATGTCCAGTACAGGATATGTTCTTTAAACTGAGAAACTCTGAATCTGCTGTAGACAAAAAAATGTCAGAAGGTTTAAAGCGTAGAGAAGTATTTTATGCATTGGTACAAATCGTAAAGGATCCACAAAACAGAGATCTTGAAGGGCAAGTTAAAATTATGAAATTTGGTTACAAAATCAAAACTAAAATTGATGAAGAACTGAATCCACAATTTGATGAACCTACTCAAGTATTTGATCCGTTTGATGGAAAGAACTTTGAATTGGTTATTTCTAAAAAAGCAGGATTTCCTAATTATGACTCAAGTAAATTTCATGGAAATAAATCTCCAATGACAATTAAAGGTGAGCCTGTATTAAATGATGATGCAAGCCGTAAATCAATTTTAGATTTATTAGGTACTGCACCAGATTTATCAAGCTGGGGTTATAAAGCATGGGATGATGTAGTAAGAGGAAAGGTAATGAATGTATTATCGCAATTTACATCTCCTGGTGATTCAATCCAAAACATTACAAGATCAAAACCGGCACCATCTACACCAAGTGTAACTGAGGCTGCTTCAACTAAAGCAACAACTGAAACAAAGGAATCTCCTAAAGCTGAACCTGCAAAGGAAGGTGAAAAAGCAGATGACTTTGATGATTTCATTAATGGTTTAGATCTTTAATAATTATGGCAGAAGAAGTAATAATATCTTCTGAAATGAAAGCTCGGATCATTAATAAGGTGGTCCGAGTTCTTCATGCTAACCACACTCATCCAGAAAAAAGAAGAATGTTGGAGAGTAAAGGTAGGCTAAATTTTGCTTGCCCATACTGTGGAGATTCTCATGATAACATTAGAAAGAAGAGAGGTAATCTTTATTGGAACGATTTATTCTTTCATTGTTATAACTGCTCTGCTCATGCATCATTAGATGTCTTTTTAGCAGAACACAATGAAAACTTTGAAGGTGATGATAGAATTGATGTAATTAATTATATTAAAGAAAATCGTAAACACTTCTCATTAGGTGAAAATTTAGATTTTTATCTATTTGATAAAGCAAAACAATTAGCATTAAATTTTGATGAGATAGCACTAGGTTTTAATGTTTATCCAATTAATTCTTTAACTTACCAAGCATATCCTTATTTAAAGAGCAGGTTACTTCATCATAAAACTGAAAGATTTGGTTTTGATCCAAGGCGTAGAGAACTATATGTTTTTAATTTAACACCCGAAGGTAAAATATTAGGATTTCAGACTAGAGACTTAGGTGGCAATAGTGGTCCTAAATATAAAACATGGAACATAGAAAGAATCTATGATAGGCTAAAATTAAAATTAGATGTAACTGAAGAAGAATTAGATAACCTAAATAAAATATCAATGCTATTCGGTATTTTAACAGTTGATATGGCTAGAGACTTTTCTATATTTGAAGGGCCTATTGATGCAATGTTTATGAATAATTCTATTGGATTAACTGGAGTTAAAAAACAGATAATAGAATTTAATGAAATACCTACTGCTCGTTATTTCTTTGATAATGATATGGAAGGCAAAACCAGAATGATTGATAAATTAAAGAGTGGGCAAACTGTATTTATGTGGGATAAGTTTTTAAAAGATTTTGATATTCCATCAAGAAAAGTTAAAGATTTAAATGATTTAGTTAAATGGGAGTTCAGCAATAGATCTGGGTGCTTAGGTGACCTAGATAAATACTTTACAAAAGATTCATTAGATATTATTTTTATATGATGAGTTTAAAAAATTATAATAATTTTGTGAGTGAAGAGGTAGATGACTTTTATAAAGATTTAGAAAATAGTAATAAAAAGTTAAAATTATTTGCTACATTTAGTAAATCTGAAATAAAAAAAGTAAAAACTAATTTTTCTATACCAACACCTAAAAAGAAGTTTCAGCCTAAAGTAAAGGGTTTTAAAAAGATTAATAATGATAAAGGTATATTTTAATGGAGTATAATGATATGGCGACAGGAGGTGCTAATGAGGAATTAGCAAAGAGACTAGCTAAAGATAGAGATGATTGGAAAGTAAAAATAAGTCATTTAGTTAGCTTATTAAAAGAAGTTCGTCATTTAGCAGAATGCCAAGTAAACATGTTATCTTATAGGCAAATCTTATTAGATAAAATTACAGACTTTAAAACAACAAAACAAAAAAGACAAGGTGCATACGACAGATACTATAAAATTAAGTATAGGGAATATTCAATTGACTATGACATCAAATTAACAAGCGGAGAAAAGGTTGCTTTTATTAAAGCAGATTTATCTCATTTAAGAACCCAAATGGAAATGTTACAATCTCACATGGACTATTATCAAGAATGTATTAAAACTTGTGATAATTTAGCATTTGCTATTCGTAACAGAATAAACCTAGACGATAAAGAATATTAATGGAACTATCCCTATCTGAAAATAAAAAGTTTTTAGTTATAGATGCCTGTACTGAATTAGAGTATGAGCAGCTAAAGAGTAGCTTAACTAAAAAAATTGAAGGATGGAGATTCCACCCTTTGGTTAAAAAGAAGGTGTGGGATGGTAATGTTTCATTTGTTAAGAGAAATAAAATACCAGCTGGTTTATGGAAAGAAATATTAGATATTTGTAAAGATTATGATTTCCCAGTTACCTTAAATAATATAACTGATATATTTGATACTGAAATTAAAGAAGATGCGTTTAGGTTATGGGTTACTGAAATTTTTAAAAAACAGCCAGATTTTAAACCTAGAGAATATCAAATAGATGCAGCATTTAAAATATTAAAGTATAGAAGATGTTTAGCTGAATTAGCAACGTCGGCTGGTAAAACTTTAATATCATTTATGGTAGTTGCTTATCTTATGGATAAATTAAATAAGAAAAAGATCTTAATGATTGTTCCAAATGTAAATTTAGTTTTACAAGCTACTGGTGATTTTGATGAATATAATAAAGTAGGTGTTCCGCTAAAGACTCAGCAAATATACGCTGGTGTAAAAATAAGAAAAAGTTCTAATCTAGTTATTGGAACATATCAATCTTTGGTTAAAAAAGATGAAGAATACTTTAGTCAGTTTGATGCGGTATTTGTAGATGAAACTCATAAAGCAAAAGCTAATTCTATTCAAAAGATTATGGATAAATGTTGGCATTGTGATTTTAGGTTTGGTTTAAGTGGAACAATACCTAAAAAAGGAACTGTTAATAGATTAAGCTTAATGTCTGCCATGGGTCCATTAGTTACTCAAGTTAAAGCAAACCAATTACAAAAAGAAGGTTTTATAGCTAGCTGTAAGGTTATGCAACTTCATATGGATTATGCAACTGATGCTCAAAAAGAATCATTTTCATTTTTATCTAAAAACCCACAAGATAGACAAAGACTATTTGGATTAGAGCAAAATTTTATAAATCAAAGTGAAAAGAGGTTAGATTTTGTTTGCCAAGTAATTAAAAAGTCAACAGCAAATTCATTAGTACTATTTCATAAGATAGCATACGGTGAAAAAGTATATAATAAATTAAGACACATAACTGATAAAAAGGTATATTATGTAGATGGTTCAGTTAATGTAGATATAAGAGAAGAATTTAAAAGTAGAATGGAGAAGAATGATGATGTTATTATTGTAGCATCTTATGGTACTTTTTCTACTGGTATTTCAATTAAAAATATACATAATATCTTTTTTACTGAAAGTTTTAAATCTGAAGTAATTATCAGACAAAGTATTGGTAGAGGGTTAAGAAAGCATGCATCAAAAGATGTTGTAAAAATCTATGATTTTATAGATGATTTTAGATATAAGGCCGAAGACCATGATTGGGTTAATTATATCTACCGCCATGGTATTGCTAGGCGAACAATATATAAAGAAGAAAAGTTTCCATTCGAAGTTCAGAACATAAGATTCTAATATAGAATATCTTTTCACTAAGACATGGATATATAAAAAAAATAAAAATAACTAAAATGAAGTCAATCAAAAAGTTTTCTGCAATGACTGCAAAAGATCAACCGATCACCGAGTCAGCAAAAGTAACAAAAGAAGCTGTTGATGAATTGATCAAAAAGATTGGTTTTGACAGTATAGAAGAGTTAAAAAAGGAGAAAGATCTTCTTTCAAAACTCGAAGCAATGTCTAAGACGTTTGCAAAAAGTAATGATATATCTGAGGATGAAATCGAAGAAGATAGAGCCGATGATATTGAAGATGAAATAAAAGCTAAAGGATCTCCAAAGTCTTTAGAAGGTACTGAAGGCAAAGGCAGCGATGAAGAAGTAGTTGATGCTGAAGTTGAAGAAGTTGAAGAAGAAGTTGAGGATGACTTAGTTTCTGATGAACAAGAAATCACAAAAGAAGTTCCTGCTGAAGCTGATGAAGTTGAAGATGAAGATGGTGTAGATGTTGCTTCTGAAGAAAAAGAAACTCCTAAAGCTACAAGAAGAATTATGGCTTTCGAAGATTTCATTAAAGAAAAAGAAGAAACTATTAATAAAAACATTTCTTATCATGATGATGATGAAGAGCCAGAAGATTATGCTGTTCCTGTAGCAGCCTCTGCTGATCCTCTTGCTGAAGGTGCTGAAGCTAAAGGTAAAGAAGATGAGAAAGAAGGTGATGAGTTAGAAGATAAAGGAGATAAGAAAGTTGATTCTGAAGATGATAAAGAAAAAGCAGACCATTATAAAGGAGCTGTTAAATCTGATGATGCTCAAATTAAATCTTTAAAGAAAGATGCTAAGTTTGATAAAGAAGAAGAAGAAGATGCTGAAAAGAATGAATCTACTATTATGGATTTTGCAAGCTTTGTAAATGAAGCTTATGACAAAGTTGTATTTGGTGGAAACAAAGG
>Ga0114995_10002636_pt1 | contig 12409 bp, 8 predicted proteins | sample ArcticOcean_MG_C_11_FD_87038 | JGI IMG/M metagenome (GOLD analysis project Ga0114995, IMG submission 87038) | Marine microbial communities from western Arctic Ocean - ArcticOcean_MG_CB2_154 | ecosystem: Environmental > Aquatic > Marine > Oceanic | place: Arctic Ocean: Canada Basin | collected... | reverse complement strand
GCTTCTTCTAACAATTCGAGCGCGTGCACAGCTCTTTGCCTTCCATCAGAGCATACGACGACGATCTTCGCCTTTTTCTTATCCGGAAACAGTTTTGAGCACTCTGCGATGAAATTCTCGTTATAGAGTTGATTTTGAAACACTTTCTTGCCAACTTTAGAATCGAAACGATACCCCGCACTCGTAATCAACGGAACGTTCAAACAATGTTCCGGTCCTGAAACTACGACGACTTCGTTGACGCCCCCAATCGTTCCTTTCGGAGGATTTGGTATTTTACCGAAGAAATCGAGTTCTTCTGCGTTCCTGACGTCCAGGAATACCCACGAATCGTCCCACAGAACTCGTCCTTCTTCATAGGATGCCACGAATTTATCTCCTCTGTTAAAGCTCTCTGTCGTCCATTCATCGAACGCTTTATCTCCGTATTGTGGAATTATTATCTGTTCCTTCGCGGCTCTTTGTTCCTTCGCAGCTCTTTGTTCCTTCGCAGCTCTTTGCATAAAAGCTCTTCTTCGATGACACGTGGATTTGATTTCACGAATCGATGACGACGAGTGCGTAGTAGTAATAGTTCTCCCATCAGTGCAGGTAAACACGGGAATTATTGGAGCGCGCGATACTGAAGAAGATTGGGAAATCATTACTCTCACTGCGTTCATTTTTTGGTTCTTATTACTGTTTAGTACTATATAAGAATAAGTATTTATTTTTAATATCTGATTACTATGCTGATGTGTAGATATTAAAAAAGTAGAAGAAAAAAAGATTACTCATCATCGAATCAAAAACGCGGCCGCGCGTGATAAATATCTCTCTCTCTCTCTGCTGCAGCAGTCGATATAATAAACATAAAATGTTCTCATTATCGACCGCGCGCAGATTCGTTGTCATGCGAGCGAAACAATCTTGCTCAGATCATGCGCAGAGAAGGGTGTTTTTCATCGCGACTACGAAGGGAAGGGATAAAATCAGTGCACGGCATCATGTAGCGAAGGCTGGTTGGAGAATGGACGCAGATTTGGTAAAAAACGAAGAAGAAGAAGAAGAAGAGGAAGAGGGAAGAGAGCGCAGCAAGAGTAAGAGCAGAAGCCAATCAGGAGAACGAGCGAGAGAACGACAACGCGATGGAGAGTACGATAGAAACGAACGCAATAGTAATAGTAATAGTTCTTACACTGATGACTATGACAGGAGACGAACGAACAACAACAACAACAACAACAACAACGAGAGAGGCGGCTATAACAACAACAACAACAACAACAACAACAGGTCGACGCCATCGCCGTCGCCGAGGAGGAATAATAATGATTCTAGAAATAATAATAACGACTACTACGATTCTAATAATAATAACAATAGTAATAGTAGCTATAACAACAGAGACCGCGGCGGCGGTGGAAGAGAAAGAGGAGGGTACTATAACGAAAGCGCTCGTAGAGACAATAACAATAGACCGATATACATGCAAAGAAAAGACGAACGTAGGCAACAAAGAGAAGAACCGACTTTACGCGAAATGGCTCTTGGGGAAGTCATTTTTGGACAAAACCCAGTAAAAGAAGCGCTCTTACAAAACAAAAGAGATGAGTTTTATCGTTTGTGGATACAAGAAGGCGAAGGAGGGAGCTCTTCGTCGGATGAGAAAATCATCGCGAGAGCGAAGGAGTTGGGATGTACAATTTCGTATACTTCAAAACATGATTTGAACATGTTGACAGACTCGAGACCACACCAAGGCGTTGCGTTAGATTGCGCACCGCTTGAAATGGAAGAAATTGAAGGTTTAGAGGAATTCATGAAAAATAACTCAAAAACAAACTCTCAACATCGACTTCATCACCATCCGTTATGGCTCGCGCTCGACGAAATCGTTGATCCTCAGAATTTCGGAGCTATATTAAGAACGGCACACTTTTTAAACATTGATGGTGTAGTCGTGTGCGCGAAGAACTCTGCTCCGTTATCTCCAGTCGTCTCCAAAGCCTCTTCTGGTGCCATGGAAGCAATAAAAGTATACCAAACGCGTACGATGCACAAATTTCTCTCGAAATGCGTCGAGGACGGTTTCAACGTCATTGGATTGGCTAACCAAAGCGGTGCAGAAAACGTCCATGATTTAGTTTTAAACCAACCTACTGTTTTAGTTGTCGGTAACGAAGGCGCTGGTTTGCGTACGAACGTTCGTCGCGCGTGTTCGAGAATAGCAAAAATTGAAGGCGGCTTTTTAGCTCCGCAACGAACGGGTGATGAGAGTATCACTAATAACGAGCGAACGACGACGACGACGAGCGTTGAGTCATTGAACGTCTCAGTTGCCACTGCTATTGCTTTGTTTCAGCTCACGAAAAAGTGATATATATATACACAGACAACTTTAAGACACCTTTAAGACAATTTGAACGACATATATATATTAATATATGTGTATGTGTGTAATAATTAGAGCGTATTCATAGACTGCGTACGTAGATTTTTTATGGTCTCTCGTCAGTCCCCGCACAAGGGGAGAAAATAATAGCCCTGACACTGCACACAAAATCTTATTAGCAGCAGATAATAATTCTGTATCATTTTTTATTACGTCGACGACGACAATCGTTACTATATTATTAACTCTCGCACTCTTTAAGAAGTACTATTAATTACTTAATAGATATATATAGATAAACAGAAACAACGAAGCAGACGATGATGATTGTCGCATTAGACCGCGCGTTCGTGAGTAACATTAATCCATTAGCGACGACTTCGAGCGATAGTACTTTTGATGGAAAAAAATCCTCCCATTCCTTCGCCCGTGCTCGCCTCAGTAGTGCTCGAAAGGATCTGATGATCCAGTCCGACCTGTCGACCTCGCGCCAAGCTCGCAACACGAAACAAAGCAGAAGATTGCTCAGCACGAGCTTAAGATCGTCCACTACTTCGGCTCAGGCGATGAGTAGAGAAAACATGAGCAAGAGCAGAAATAGCAGCAATAATAGGAAAAAGAATGTATCACTACTAACAAAACGAAAAGCGTTTGGACAACAGCAACAACAAGAGGACTCTTCTTCATCATCTGATAACGACGATACTACTCTCGTCAGCGCGTCTGGAGGAGGGAGCGATATGTCCGAAGTAGCTTTATGGGTAGCTGGAGCGTGTTTATTCGGTGCCGGTATTGGATATTTCCAAGGCGCAGACAAAGCTTCGGAATATTTCGCTGGATACTTGTTAGAACAAAGTCTTTCCGTGGATAATCTCTTTGTGTTCATTTTGGTTTTTGATTATTTCAAAGTTCCAGAATCGACGCAGCCTAAAGTTTTGAGTTTCGGGATCATTGGTGCGATGATCATGCGCGCGTTTATGATCGTTGCCGGTGCTACGGCTATTGAAGATTTCGAACCAGTCTTGCTCGTTTTTGCGGGTATCTTGATATTTTCGAGTTATAAATTGCTCGCCGCGAATGCTGACGAAGATGAAGAAGAGGACTTGAAAGATTCCGCGATTGTGAAGTTTTGCACGAGCATGATTCCAGTCTCTGATGAATACGACGGAGACAACTTTTGGACGACGGCGAAGAACGGAGTGGATAAAATCGCGACGCCGTTGTTATTAGTAGTGGCCGTGATTGAACTCTCAGACGTCGTCTTTGCCGTGGATTCTATTCCAGCAGTGTTTGGCGTAACAAAAGATCCATTCATTGTTTATACGTCGAATATATTTGCAATTTGTGGATTAAGATCTCTATTCGGTTTTGTCTCTGCAATGGTTTCAGAGTTGGAATATTTGCAAACCGCGGTGGCGGTTGTTTTAGGATTTATTGGCGTGAAGATGGTTGCTGATTACGGGGGCTATTCTATGTCAACCGAAGCGAGCTTGGGAGTCGTTGCGACGTTATTATCGGGAGGTGTTGCGGCGAGTTATCTCTTTCCATCTTCTGCCGCAAAAGAGGCGTCTGTTGACGAAAATTAAGTTATTTTATTTTATTACGGGTAGATGATGATTTTGTACGTACGTGTTAATAATAATAAAATAATAATAATAGTAATAATGCACAATAAGTGTACTTTAATTTGTTTAATAACAAGAACTCTATATATATATATAATATATGTTTATTAGATTTATATATTGTCGTTCTCTCTCTAACTAAAAGATTAGAATCTACCGCGTTTAAGTTTGTGAAGTTGACGATGAATGATGACTGTTCTGGAACGCTCTTTGATTTTTAATCAAAGAGATCAAAGCCCATGTCTTCCTCCTCCTCTTCAACAACCTCTTCCTTCGCAGCAGCCGGGGCAGCAGCAGCGGCAGCGCCGCCGCCGCCGCCACCACCACCGCCACCGCCGGACGGAACAGACGCTAATTTCTTAGATCCTTCAGCGATCAATTCAGCGATGTCTTTGCCTTCGACTTCTGACATGAAGCTAGAGAGCTTGGCGTCATCGACTTCGGCAGATGCGGAGGCCAAAACAGCCTTGACATCGGCAGCGGAAGGAGATTCCTTACCGGAGAGTTGCGCCTATACATTTAATAGTAATAATAACAGAGTTAAAGTCAGTTTTATTATGATCAATCAGGACGAGAGCGTAAGTATATAAGTAAGTAGAAAATCAGTAGGCTGAAAATCAAAGATGAGCGAGCGTTGTGTATATCCATCAACGACGGCGCCCGCCTAGTGAACACGAGCGCAAACATCATCACCGATGAACTTCTTCATAAGAATCTTTGATGATCTTTGCGAGACTAAACTCGCAAAACTGTGTACGTATGCGCGTATCGCGCGCGCGCTAAAAGAAACCAAAATAACTTTTTTAGGTCTCTCTCAACGCCCTCAATCACACGGACGCGAAAATCATAATCACGAGCGCACGAGAATCTCTTAATCGATATCGATCGCTGGTAAGAAAAAGTGCGTACCAACAAGAACGCGGCGACGTATTTCATTATTTACGTATTTATTATTAGTGAGTATTCGTTAAAAATTCGAAGCTGCAAAATATGCCTTAGCCAAACAGGAGCAACAAATGAAATAGAGTTATGCCGACTTTCGAGACAGAACGGCAGCATCAGAGGAAGATTATTGAGAAGAGCTAACTTCAGAAAAATCATATCATTATTAAACACGCTAAATACTGCAAATAACGAAACAATACTAAACATAAATACAGTGTATCTATATAATACTAAGAGACATACACACGCGCACGCATAACTGCATAAAGATAAACATAGAAAGATAAAGATAGAAAGATAATAGACTGAACAGAGAGAGCGTATTCAATAAATAGTAAAGAGGTAAAATAATAATAATAATAAATAATAATGGCAGGATTTTGGACGACGTTCTTACAACGCGAACCGATCGTCGTATGGTCCTGTGCCTTAGGCCTGTTAGGATGCTCTTTTCCATTACTCGTTCCACCTATGAGAGATATGATGAGAACGGATGCGGATCCGAAACGACCACCGTCTGCTGCCAGTGTCGTTAAAGCGTTGAGGGGTGGTAGCTCTTAATGATGTAATATGTATTTAGTGATGTATAGAAAATGTTCGTGTCCGCGCGGCGATAGGTTCCATCGATTATTTCCGATCTTCTTCGCATCAGAGTGCGATCAAAGGTCATATCAGTATTTCCTCACTAATCGTGGACTTTATTTTCTGCGTCAGTTCATTGATCAGGGAAATAAAAGTGATCAATACGCGATCGAGTCGGATTTGACTTGACGAGCGAAGCGAGAGAGAGAGAGAGAGAGACCGCTCGTGTGCGGTTGTATTCTTCGCGCAGCACGCGCTTCGCTCTCCCCGTTCTAAAAGCAAACACTTCATCACATGTCTCTCTCTCTATATATATATATATATACATGTACAGCATTTAATCGCGTTCTTTCTCTGTGTGAGTTTTATGTGTACAAAAATGTTCCTACATCAGTACTTCTCCCTTCCATTAAATACTCCAAATAGTATTCCCATTAACGTAATAGTATTATTAATATAATAGTATCTTTTTAAACGACAACAGAGTGAAATTCGAAACGATCCGATTAAATAGTAGAGCGTCTTCTAGAAATAATCAACTGCGTCGCAGACGACGACGAGGTAATATGAACAACACGACGAAGACGACGACGATGCCGTTTCAATTATTTCTAGAGAAGATGAGGCAACCGACTGCTGCCGAGTTAGTTAGTGGAATAAAACAGTTCATCAATACTTTCACGATAGATAATGATCAGAATAATAATCGGAATATTACTACACCGATTAATAATAAGAATAAGAATAACAATAATAATAAAAACAGTAATAATAATAATAATCATTATTATTCAGAAAAAGTTCAAAAGTTTCTAAGACTTTACGAAGAGAAATTCAGGAGACATTCGCTTTGGAGAAACGCTACGGCTGAAGATATCGAGGCATCCGTTGAAGGATTGGAGAAATACGTGTGCACTAAATTATATAATACTCTATTCGATTGCTATAAAGAAGAAGATGATGCAATTAATGAACAGTTGGAGAGACGCGTTGAGAGTTTAAGAAATTTACCGCTAACGCCCGAGATGTTGGACGTTTCGAGGAAGCAATTTTTATTATTAGGAGAGGAGAATAATGGAGAAGAAGGAAAGGGAAAAGATTTGCTTGAAGATGAAGTAGTTGCGGTAGAAAAAAATGAACGCGATAGTCATAATAATAGTAATAAAGACGATGATGATGATGAAAACGATGAGACGAACAAAAATGGTAATAAAACGGCGAACAATAATAATAACACGATTCCGAAAAGCTTGCGTCTAGCATCGATGGAATTGGAAAAAATGAGCACGTATAAAGCGCCGAGAGATAAGATGAATTGTATTTTAAACGCGTGTCGAATCATTAGCAACGCGGTGATGAGATTTTCAGGAGGGGCGGATGCGTTCGTACCGTCTCTTATATATTCTTTAGCGCACGCGAATGTGAAAAACTTATGGAAGAATATTAAATACATAGAAAGATTTAGAATGCGCGATAGATTAGAGCAAGGCGAGGCGGCTTATTTTTTCATAAACATCGAAAGCGGAGCTCGATTTTTAGGAACTTGCAGTAAAGAACAACTGAACATATTTTGTGACGATGACGATGATTCTTTCCCTGAACCAGTCGATGGTCTTAAATTAGAAAAAGATGATTTTGGTGGTGGTGGTAATGAAGAAGAAGAGAAAGAAGAAGAAGGACTTTTAACGACGACGCCTCCGTTTAATGGATTTATTTCTGCTGTTGTGAAAACCTCAAATCATAATCATAAGAGCGCTTTTATGAGAAACGACGACGACGACGATGATGACGATTGTAATTACAACAATGTTGAATCGTTGGAAGCTTTTGGGGCTACATCGTTATCACTTCTACAAGGTGTAAATGATGATAATAATAATAATAATAATAATAATAATAATAATAATAATAATGAAAGAGAGTATCTATACTATGACGCAGTTGTTGAAAATTTAACGATTGGTGACATTAAACCGCTTTTGATGCGCTATAAAAATATGTGCAACAAATACGAGGCTTTGAAATGCGGCGTAGAGTTGAAATTATTGCGACAACGTGGAGAAGAAGAAGAAGAAGAACGAAATCGTCGTCTGCAGAAGAAGAAGAATAAGGAGGAGGAGGTGCTAGAATTACCACCACCTCCTCAAAAATTGACGACAACAACGACGACGACATCTTTGCTCGATTGATTTTTAAAAAAAGTACGTACATACTAATAGATTTATAGCTCGCTTGCAATGACCAAAAAAAATGTTTATTATAGTTATGTAACATCTAACTCTCCATACTTGAACAAAAAAAATTCGTAGTATGTACGAAGGACGCGCAATACCACTATGCTAAATAAGCTCTGCATAATGCTCATTTCGAGGATCGAACTCGAGACCTCGTCCTAATTTCGAGGGTGAATTGCAACTAGGGTTTAGAAAATTTAGTAAATACAACAATTCATGATAATTAAGAGATGAGCTCTCGCATTCAAATAAAAAATAAAAATAAATAAATAAAATTCATTTTATTCATTTTACGAGATTCATATTGGCGGTCCTGCATATTAATAATAATGGCTATTCAACAAGCAATCGTTTCAACATTCAGAAGTAATACTATCACTACTACTCCTTCGTCTTCTTCTTCTTCTTTAGGACGACGACGACAGCAACAACAACGAATTCGATGTACAAAATCTTCTTCTTCTTCTTCCTCGTCTTTAGATGCTGATAATAATAAAATGAATAAAATATCAACACCGATAACTGCTGCATTATTCATCGCTACTAATCCATTAATTGCATTCGCTGAAGAATCTGCTTCTTCAAGTGAAATTTCACCTTTCGCTGCGTCAGCCGTGGACATCGCTGCGATAGCGCTTTTAGGAATCTTCGCATGGCTTGGCAATCAGCGAAGCGAACAGAAACAGAAACAGAAGACGATCACGAACATGCCTTCGAGAAAGAACAGAACGCAACCTGGTTCGAGAAAAAAATAGTCCGCCGTGTTACGTATGTGTGTGTGTGTTGAAATTATCATACAAAACTTTGTTGTAGCATTATAGTAATCAAAAAATGGTACACACTCGTCCGTATTCCGTTGTAGAGTCTTAACTGTATTACACGGCAGCATCAGCTGCATGCCGTGCTGGTGCTTCGTCATTAAAATAAATAATACTGTAATAATAATAATAATAATAATAATAATAATAATAAACTTTCCTTCAATTAAATAAATCATCAATGGAAAACCCTTATCCTCCTAACTCACAACAACAACGACGACAACCTGAATATTGTAACCTATTAGAAGCTCTAGCCTTGAACGATATCGAACTATCAGTAGAGATCATAAAAGACCCTCTTAAAAAACATACTGGTAAAATATGTTATAAAGAGTTCGTACCAATTCGCTCTTTAATCGATGGGAAGTTCATGGGATTAATAGAATTATTGAAACAAACGAAGAAACGAACGAAGAACACTGCGTTGCACATCGCCGCTTTCGCAGGGGAACCAACGTTCATCAAAACATGTCTGGACGAAATGGATAAACAAAAAATTGATATAAAAGTAAAGACCGAAATAGTAAATCAGTTGAACGCGTCGAACGATACGCCATTGTTACACGCGGCATCGAAAGGGCACTTTGAGTGCATGTCCTTGTTAGTCGAGAGAGGATTTGCCAATGTGAAACATAGGAACAAGGATGGATTAGACGCATTCATGGCATCGACTGCGTACGTGGAAGTGTTTGGGAACAACCCTCGATATTGCGTGGATATGACGAGATATTTGTTCAAAAAAGGAGCAGATATTGAAACCACTGATAGTAGAGGACGACGTGCGTTGCATTACGCAGTAGCGAGCGAGAATATGGACGCTGTGGATTTTTTACTAAACGAAGCAAAAGTAAACGCGGCGTGGAAAGATTCGTTCGGGCGAACGGCTTTGGACGAATGCGTGAGTTCCTCAAATGAAGTGACGAATCCAAAACTTATGGAAATGCTCAGAAAAGGCATGGAAAATTCGAAAAAAATGCAAGAAGAGTTGTTCTTGCAAATGTTGGAAGAAGAAGAGGAATTAGAGGAGCAAGAGAAGCGAAAAAAGGAAAAGAAGAAGAGAAAGAAGAAGAAAACGACGAATGCGACTACAGAAAAATCTGCCGCCGCCGCTGCTCCTGCACAACAACAACTTTTTGAAGAAGATAAAGATTTCGAAGATGATAATGATAATGATAATGATTTGTTGAAAGATAAACAACAAGGAGAAGAAGAAGAAGAAGAAGAAGAAGAAGAGGGAATTAGCACTCATAATAGTAGCATAGTAGAACCGGCGACAAATTTAAATTCAACAACAAGCGATGAAGAAGATGAAGATGAAAAAGAAAACAACGACGACAAAATGAAGAAGGACATGATTCGCGAACAACAACAACAACCATCCGCGTGGACTTCGAGCAATAAAATTTCATTCGACGATTCCTCGTTTGAAGTTGTCACCTCAAAGAAGAAGAAAAAGGGGATGATATCATCTAAGAATAATAATAATTTTGCAGATGGTGGTGCAGAAAATTCTGAGGATACTACTACGTGTAATACGATAACGACGACGATGAATGAACAACAACAACCATCGAAACCTTCTCCTTTGCTTACAACAACAACAACGACTACGACAACAACTGTGCAAGCAAAAAAAAAATCTTTTCCTAATACTATTATTCCACCGACATCGTGGTTCCAAAGCGCGACGATTGAGTTTCAGGAGAGGTATCCAGCAGCTGTCGACCTCGATGTCACGTTGGAACATATGTTGGGATCAAATTTGGAAACTTTAAGCGCATCTCAGTTGGACGTAATCGCCGACGCGCACGTCGCAGCTTTAGAGGAAATTCGCAAACACAGATTACGTTTGATTCAAAAGCGCTTAACAGAACAGCGCATGATTGATAATGAAAACGAAGAAACGAATATTTAGCGCACACTATATAGAAAGAGAGTATTAGATTTAAGATCATAGCTCATCCGGTCTAAGAATTCGCTCTCGTTCTAGTCCGTATTTAGGTATATCCTTTCTCTCGATCGTTTCCGCTCTAATTTTCGGAACAAAGAATTGTGCGCTACCTCCTTTCTTCTTCTTTTTCTTCATATTACCACCATTCGCAAAATCTCTCCAACCGCCGACGCGCGTTTCTCTAGCCTCTTCTTCATTCCAATTCTTTTCCGACTTCACGAATTTCTTGCGCTCTCGATTTTCAATTTGTTCCTCTTTCACAACTCTCTTTTCTTCATCTTTTAAGCGCAAAGTCATTTTTCGTCTTCTCCACTCTAAATCTACTATATATTTCCGTCCTTCAATTTTCCATCGTTCATGAAATTCATCAGAGGCGAGGAAATGCTCTATTATTTTATCCTTATCTCCATCGAATCGAACGCGTAATAACGTATCCCCTTTAATCTCTTTCTTATACTCATTTATAACTTTTTTCTTCGCCTGTTCGAGATTGAAATCAATTTCTTTTTTGAAATCAATCGTCGTAAGTAATTTTTGCGCTTGTCCAATCGCGTCGAACGCAATTGAAGCTTTCTCGTGCTCGCACTTATCGGGATGCACTAATAGCGATACTTTACGAAACTGCTTTGCGACTTCTTGTATAGTTGCATCGAAGCGTACGTTTAGGTATTCATACGGATTCAATTTGAAGCACGATAGAATCCTTTCAACTTCAGAAGAACGATCTGTCTGCGAAACGTCTTTGAAAAATTCCTTCAACATGGTCTCATCATCTTTCAAGTCTTCGATTTTTTTTACTATTCTTATCGTTTCTGTCGTCTTTATCGTCGCTTTCTCATTAGCAATAGCTCTCTTTGCTTCTATTTCTTCTTCTTCTTCTATTTCATCTTCATCTTCTGCCGCTGCTGCTTTTCTCTTCCTTCTATCTTCTTCTTCTTCTTCTGATGCTGCTGCTTCTCCAGCTTTTCTCTTCCTTCTATCTTCTTCTTCATCTGTTTCTTCTTCTTCTTCTTCTTCTTCTTCTTTCTTTTTCGTCGTAATAAACTTACAATTCGATGGTTTCAAAAAGATTTCTTCCCGCTCCGATTCTTTCGAGTTTACTTTATTAACGACAACTTTAACGTGATATCGTTCTCTATCTGGGACATATTTAAGAACTAGGCCAGTTTTATCGTTCAAATCTGGACGAGCACAAAGTCCATAAATGATTATCGAACTCCCTGGCTCGATATACTCCATTCTTTACTATTTTTATTGTTATTATATTGTTATGATATATTGTTAGTATTTGTGTGACGACCGACGACCGAAGTTTTTTGCTGATGATGCATCAATTTACATATTTAATTATTTATCATCATCAGTGAACGAGTGAAGAAAGTATTATTATATAGAAATTTTTGAATACTATAGTAGGTTTAGGTTTACAAATATTACGACTAATAATAACATTCTGTCTCTTTTCTTCTTCTTCTTCTCCTGTTGCTTCCTCTATTACTCAACGTTCACTGTAATAGTCGATGCGAATCTCTTCCCGTACGATACGTGCTTCCCGTTCGCGAATTGAAGCGTTAGCGTATGCGTTCCTGGTTCTAGTTTAATCTCCCCTTCCTTTTGCGCTTTCCCGTAATGCAAGTGCGTAGCATCGAACGGGATAACTTGTCCTTTCTCCATGTACTCACCGTCGACGATGATGTGATGATGTCCAGTACCTTCTTCGAACTCGGCCGAAGCCGGGACGACTTCGTACCCTTTCACTCCGAACTTTGCAACAAATGGCGATTTCACTGTAGAGTTATTCTTCGGTTCGATCCAGTACACACCGTTTTTATTACTCGATTTCAACGATAACGCTTGAGCGTCCATCACAGGTTCTG
>Ga0114995_10002634_pt1 | contig 12410 bp, 11 predicted proteins | sample ArcticOcean_MG_C_11_FD_87038 | JGI IMG/M metagenome (GOLD analysis project Ga0114995, IMG submission 87038) | Marine microbial communities from western Arctic Ocean - ArcticOcean_MG_CB2_154 | ecosystem: Environmental > Aquatic > Marine > Oceanic | place: Arctic Ocean: Canada Basin | collected... | reverse complement strand
TTTCTCAAAAGCATTTTTTGGCTTTAGGGCTGGATGAACCTTTGTTGGAACAGGAAAATGGTTATATAGATAATCACGATAGGTCGGTTCTGATGTGACAATTTGAGCTTCTTGGTCAACAACAAAACTTGCTCTTACCCTAACTAATACCCCATCTTTAAGTTCTTCTTCAGATTGTCCTTCAATCACACTTGGAATAAGTACAAATTCATTTTCCATAAGAGGTCGGAATGATATTTGATCTAGAACGCTTTGATACTTAGTGTCCAATAGTGCATTAATTTGTTCAGATCGCCAGTAGAGAGCAGTTTGAGTTGAGTATGCACGTCCTGCGTTGAAAATAGCATCGGGGCGAACAGTTGATAGTTTTTGGCTAGAGTTGGTTGATTGCTCATCTGAGGCTAGACTAAATAGAGAGAGTCTATGCTTTGCTTCAGTCGTTGCCTCCTCTAAGTCCCTCACTTCAATAATGCGGCCTGGTTGCATTAAATCGTGTTGGAGTTGTTCTAAGTCCATGAGCTATATTCCCATAATAGAATGTTGATATGATAATACAATAAGACATATGTATTTGCAAAATTTAGTTGTCCCCGCTGACGTCGCAGGGACATAGTGCTTGCTAATAATCAACTTTTTATTTTAAACTCACGTTTAGTTAGAACAATTCTTTTAGTTTATGCTTTTAGCATAATTGTTATTGGGGCGCAGAACTGTACCGGTGGGGTGCATTAAAATTTCCCCATTAATTCTTGGAAGATTTTAGGGGGTTCTGGTGGTATGTGTTCTTGTGGGTAGATCAATGAGACAGACCTAATGTTTTTCGTAGTCCCGCCTAGATTTTTATCAGGTATAGGTGGCGTCATAATTAAACTGTCGCAAGAGGGTCTACACCTCAAAGTTTGCCCCATCGCTTGTAACTCGCTCGGATCAGCTTGAAGTGGCTTACCCGCTACAATAGTAATGGTCTCAGAGGGTACGTCGATAATGCTCAACTCTCTACTTGCTTGCACAGGACTATATATCACCTCGGGATTAGTCAAGGTCACTCCTAATGTTATATGCCAATCGTTTGTAAAAAGGTCAGGAGTTGTCCACTGACCTTTTTTGATCAACGAAATAACAATATTGATAGCATGCTCATTTTCATGTCGATAGAAATTTCCAAGTGTAATAGAGTAAAGGAGCTCGCTAAATAAGCGATTACGCAAGTTAGAGTCAGACTTAGTTACTTTAGAAAGTCTGAACGCGATCTTGTTTAGATCCGACAGCTTATGGTCCTCTAAGAACCGGTCATTAAATTCTTCGATATTGAAATTCGCAGGCAGATAGGACTTCGACACTTTTTTAACTGAAACGCCTAAGTTGCTAACGTCATTTGAAGTAAGCTCATATGTTCGGCCAAATTCGTATAGTTCTTTTGGAAGGATAAGGAAGACTGCGGTGACATCGCTACCTGTACGCGCGCTAGTGTATTGCTGTCTGTGGATATAACCCTTCGCTTCTAAGGTAGCCTTATGCCGTTTTATTGTTGTGTCCGTAGTAGCTAGCGCGGCTGCCGCATTCTTATTGCTGACTTTCGCGTAAGGGTGTAGGTCGTCGCTAATTCTGCGCTGGAGAGAATCGTCTATATAGACTTCTAATAGGAGGCGCTGCAGCGGGGCTAAATCTGAGCGTGATCGAACCCACTCAGTAACCGCAACTGGCATTTTCACGTACACCTGATTGCTCGCAAATTTATTGTAGTCTTCTACCTTCATAGCGTCTTTAAGCGCATCCGAGAGTTTAATAGTCATATCTTCTCCTGCCATATAGGCAACGTTGGCTTGCGCGGTCCAACCAAAAGATGTAGTATTCGAATTGTGTTGTGTGGTTCGAATCTTTCAAGTGCTGGATAACTTGTTTTTTCTTTTGGTTCAACTGCTCATTTGAAGAGGCTCAGTTTGGCGACTGGGCCTTTTCTTTGTCTAAAATATAAGGTTTACCTACCTAGGCTTACCTTTATTCGTGTTTATTCCGATAAAAAATTTAGTTCATTAGGTTTAGCACGCTAAACCCTAATGCGGAGTCTTAAGCCTTAGGTTTAGCACGCTAAACCCTAATGCGGAGTCTTAAGCCTTAGGTTTAGCACGCTAAACCCTAATGCGGAGTCTTAAACCTTAAGCCAGGCTTGAAGAGCTAGTTTTTTTCAATATCTGAAGCGTCTACACCTAAAGACTTAGCAACAGCTTTCCAAGCGGTTTCTAGCATGGCAGAGGAGAGGTCCCCTGCAAAACGAAAGACCACCTGCCCCTTATCTTTTGTAACTGTAGCCGCACGCATTCCAGAAATTGTTAAGTCATTCGGGAGCTGCTCGAAGACCTTTCTGTCTTGAGGTTTTTCTTTAGGGCTTAGAAACTCGATTATCGAGGTGAGCTTCTTTACACCTGACCAGCTATTTTGGCAATTGTTTTCAATATGTTCGAGTACACTTTGGATTTGGATTTCATCTAAATCTTTACTAGCACTAGCCAGCCTGAGTGCGTCTCTATAGCTAAGGTCCTTATAACACCGGCCTAGTGCGTTAGTTATAAGCAAATTGATCTTTGAGATGGCTTTGTATTGACTAAACGTCCCTTTCGATATATTTAACTCAGTGTAAAGCTCGACGGCGCTACCGAAAACGCCATGATCGATCCAACTCTGGTATGCTCGGCCCTTTTCAATTGCGGACAGCTGGTTATGACGTTCATTCTCGTTGTACTTTTGTCGAACAAGCTCAACATCGGTTAGATCCTCGATAATTGCCTTAACCTTAATTCCTAATTGTTGGCATATGATCGTTCGGCGGTTACCGTAAACTAGCTCATAAGGCTTTATACCATTAGTGCAGGGGCGGACTTTGATTGGTACGTCTTGGCCACCTTTTTCAACAGATTGTTTATCTTCTTGAAATTGCGGGTCGTCAATAAAGGACGCGTCGCGGTCTGCAAGATTAGAAATCCAAATTAAATTAGGGTCTATAAGCTCAATAAGCAGTCCTTGGCCGCTAAGTTTTCGCATTACATGCCGTGTGTTCTTTTCATAAACCTCACTGGCTACGGAGTTTGCGATAGGCGCGCTGAATTGTCGGTCGAGGACTGCTAATTCTGAATCATTGCCGGATTTAACATCAAGATCGGTCGGAGCACTTTTTGCCTTAACCGTTAACTCTTTCGCGGACGTTTCTTGCGTCTCAAAAAACGAACTCATATCATCTGCTAGTGTATCTTTACCCATTTGACACCTCATCTATTGTAAGCTGTGACGGCTCACCTATTTGCTGTTCTCTCCATGCGCTGGTTAAATAGCTTAAAAATTCTTCGCCAATCTCGTTACACGACTCAATCGCAGACTTATGCGTCTGACGTGAAACACCTTCAATGCTGCCCAGCGGTATTTCGTAAAGCGTTTGCTTCCGGTTGCTGATCACGTCAGTCGCGTTGGAGTTTGGAAAAATGGAGTCCATTACCATGTCTCCAAACGTCATGTTTGCCCATGTCGTCATTTGACGTTGGCCAGTCGCAGACTTCCGTGCCATAACATTCGTCAACAGCATCTTTGCAAAATAAAGATCTGGAGCCTCATAATCAAGGTCTTGGCTGTATACGGTGAACACCTCGTGCGTCATTTTTAAGAACTGGCCAGTGCTCGCAAAATCAAACATACGCGGCGGCATCGTGATCAAGATACCGTTAGCTGCATACATAGCGTTGGTCGTCAGATTTCCAAGCGAAGGAGGGCAGTCAATTATCACAACATCGTACGCGTCCTGAATTACAGGGTCTTTTAGCCCGTCTCGCAACAGCGAATAAAGCGTCGAGTCACCCTTGGACTCCCACGTCGAAAAAGACGAGGCCTCAAACTCATGCAGAGACAAATTTGCAGGTATAATGTCAATATTTGGCCAGTGGGTCGTCTTTACCGTGCCGCTTAGAGGTTTTTCTCCGCGAAGGTAGGGCATGATCGTATATTCGTGGTCGTAGTAGTCGTCTGGTAAAATTCCAAACGTACTGGTCGCAGACGCTTGAGAGTCAAGGTCTATTACCAATACATGATACCCTTGGAGAGCCATGTATTGGGCTAGTGTCAATGTCGTCGTGGTCTTTCCTGATCCGCCTTTGAAGTTTCCGACTGCAATCGTTAAGAGCAGTTCGCCCTTAGATTTATCACGCCATCGTCTATATTTTTCGTCTTTCGAGCTCCCATACATCATTGTCCGGATCTTTAAAATATCCGATAACGTGAACTCTCGTCGGTTGTTTCCAGTCTTAGTGCCAGAGGGGCAACCATTGGACGCATTTTCTGCGATAAACTTGTCTAAGAAAGTCTTAGAAATACCAAGAAGTGCTGAGGTTTCCGTATGCGGGAACTTCCTGAGGGTTTTTGGTCTAGCTTCACCTGTTTCTTGCCGCTGTGTGATTAACAAGTGTTGCTGAGCTAATCTACACTTTTCAGAAAGAGACTCTGCTTGTTCTAAAAATAGATCGAATCGGTTTTTTAAATCTCTTGGTGGATTGTTATCGGATTGCACACTTCACTCCCATGTCGAAATTATTCTCAGAATGTTGTTTTTTGATAAAAATCCAAAAAAACACCAACCAAGACTTATTTTCCCATCTTATGCTTTTTTTACGGGTATTTGCAAGGGTTAGCCTCCCCCAGCATGAATATCAACCTGTTTTTTCCTATCTGGCATTACGCCGCTAGTGATGCCTCCTGATATTTTTCAAAAATAACTGTTGAGTTAGTCGTGTCATCTCGCGTTGGATCACCTAATATTAGTGGAATTTCAAGGAGCACAAACTGCATAATCACTCCTATGACGACAGGCATTAAAACTGGGTTTCCAGAAAAACCAACAAATAGACAAGCCCACTTGCAGCCATAAATGGGCCAAACGGAATTTGCGGGTTAGTACGGGACAACAAACTCCGAGAAACTAAAATAGTCATTATCCCACCGAAGGACGACAACAGCACAACAGCGGGCAACGCCTCCCATCCCAGCCATGCGCCTAGTGCGGCCAGGAGTTTAAAATCACCATATCCCATACTTTGCTTGCCGGTTAGTAAGAAAACAGACCAATACGAAACCCACAAGGTGAGATACCCAGCAACAGACCCCCATAATGCCGCCTCAAGGCTAGTGAAGACGCCAAATGAGTTCACGGCTAGGCCGAGCCATAGCAAGGGCAGGGTGAGGAGGTCTGGGAGTAGCATGCACTTTGCGTCTATGAAGGCTAGTGCAATAAGGCAGTATAGCAATAGCAGCCCCACAGCAGCGCCTACGCTTACCCCTAGCGCCAACGCTAACGTTCCGCCTAGAAATCCAGTCACAAGCTCAACAAGCGGATAGAGGGGGCTTATCCTGAGGTTACAGAACGCACAGCGGCCTTTAAGTATCATGTAGGATACAACGGGAATGTTGTGCAATAGTTTTAGTCGCGTTTTGCATGAAGGGCAGTAAGAAGGAGTCAAGAGAGCAGCGAGGGCGAATGTTTGCGGGGCGGTAGGCGTTTCTTCGGGCTTTTCTACGCCCAAATATTGGCGGCATTCGTGCCGGTACTCTAATTCTATTGACTTGGGCAATCGGATAATCACTACATTAAGGAAGCTGCCAATTAGCATACTCAATAATGCAACACTGGATACCCATAGTGGTTGGTTGTTTTGGAGTTGTTTAATAAGTTGTTCCAGGGTGGTCGTGATTAATTCCATTGGGGGCAGTTCTATTGTTATGCGTGCGTAAGTAAGCGGTTGTTTTAGGCGAGTGACCTGATCGAACGTGTTGAGAAAGTAGTGAAGAGGGAGTTAGGGCGACCCGTTAAAGTCGCCCTGAATGTTTGCTTATATTGTAGACTTCTTAGATCGGCTTACGCCTGGTACACTAGGGGTTTTAGGAGACCCAACATCGGGAGCGGTCGACAATACTACAGCGTCGCCATCTTTACCAAAGAAGGTCGCGTTAGGGTAGTGTTTTTTTATCCAAGTTACCGAGCTTCTTTCTCCAAGGCCGTCCATCATGCTCAGGTTTTTACGAGCGACTAACTCTGGGGCATATAGAATGCCAGAGCATCTAGACGAAGAGCAGGTCACGGACCTTAAAAAGGTCACCTCTGTGCCTTTTGGGTATTTAAGATAAAATGAAGTCAAAGGATCATTGGTGGCTTTTTTTAGGCCGCTACGGTAATCAATCGTATTGTAAAAATCAACGGTAGTTTCAAAAGTGACCTCTACAAGCGCATCGTGTTTACTTTGAGGGCCGCCGCGAACGGAATACACATGGTTAGCTGATTTTAGTTTAAAGTTATCTGGGGCATTTCCCTCACTATAAATTTCAACACCTCTCAAAATCTGCCGATCACTGGGCGTGTTGTCTTCCCACCACATGGGTACAAGGAGTTTTGAAAGCGTGTATGCCACGAATAGCGCCAAAAGCACGCCAAAAGTCATAAAAAAGTTCCTAAATGCTATAAGTTGTTCCATAGTATTTCCCCTATCCTTATTTATATTATAATATAGTCTATAAAAATGTAAAAACAATGCCGTATCCTATATTTTTCCACACGCTATTACCTATCGTTTTTGGACAGCGCTTTTGCGGCTCCTGCCACACCGCCTCCTACGCCGCCAGTAAATTTCCCAGCGATCATCACGGTCGAGTTAGCTGTGTCATCCTTAACGGCATCGCCTAACGGACGCCCCCCCATCCGCTCAATAATAAAATCAGGCAGCTCATATATCAAGTCGAAGGTACGAACAACTAATTTGTAACTAATGAATGTCGCAATCACCACGACAGTGAATATGCTAATTAAACTCACGACCCCCTCGTCCGCAAGGCCAATAAGGTAAGGAAAGGCCATTCTGGCCCCTATGTTTGCGACCGCCATAAGTAACATTGCCGCGTAGAATCCTAAGACCATTAACAATGGTCTTAGGATCAGTTCGGCTAGCATAATAAATCCGTCTCTTACTTTGTCATTAACCCAGTCTTCGTTAGACGCCGCTGCTGTTGACATCATCCAAATGGGTGCATAAACGATGGCGACAAACATCATAATAGCCCAGCTTTGCAAGGCCACAAGCCATTTGATTAATGGAATTGCAGGAAGAACAAACTGTAAGACAAGGCCAATGAGTAATCCCATTATTAAAAAAGGGGCAAGAAAACTGCCTACAATCCCTAAAATACTGCTTGCGCCAGTAATTTTAGCAGCCACGGCTAGCACAAAATTTCCTTTTGTGGCTATTGTCGCGGCTATTATGCCGATCAAGGCGATTTCCGCTGCGCCAACAATTCTCGCGCCAAGGTTGCTCATGTTAATGATAATGTCATTGTTTGTTGTGCTTACAAAGGCGCTTTCTAATAATTCCAGTATAAATACACCCGAGCCGTTGACAATTTTTTTAAACCAGTTTTGTTCGCCGCTCACATCGGTTGCATTACGAAGTGCTGTAAAATTCACTTCGAGTTGCTCGGTAGGGCGATGAGTAAGGTATATTGTCTTTAAGCGAGCCAGCCTATTAATGATTTCATTAAAATTAGGTATATTTTGAACCGTGTGCAGGTCTTTGTTATCATCGATATCAATTTTTTCCTTGAAAATAATTGGTAAATCGCCCTTTTTTGCAATGTGCTCTTGGACATTGTTAATAGCCATGTTTGTTTTTAGTTGTATCCAATAGTAACTCCCAAGGGCCGCAAAGCCCTGTGCATTTAGTGTTTCCTGCCACGTTCTCGGTGTAACTTGTTCGTCGTTAAGCCAATTAGATACCTTAGATGGTAATGAAATCTCTGTTTTTGCAGAGTTTTTGGCGATTACTTTAGCGGCAGCTACGCCTAGGTTGCGTATTTGTTTAGCATAAGTGCGGTCAATGGCTATGAGCGAGGCGGCGTATTTCGGAATTTCCGTAGGGAGTTGTTGGACGACTTTTGAAATTTTGTTTTGGAGGGCCTCTATCTGCTGTGCCGTGGCGGTTGAATAGCGCAGCGCGGTGACTGACATCAACAGGGCTTGGTCTTCGTATAGCGCTGTTGTTACACCTGACATGGCATATATTGCGTTTTGTAGCGCTGTTCCATGAGCCTGCAATTGCGCTTTATATAAAGCTTCATCAGGGGAGGGTTTTGAAGCTAAGTTGAAGATGAAATTTTTACGGGCGTCGTCCAGTGAGATCTTTCCGTTAAGCACTGAGGGAATATTAATGGACACCGTGCCGCAGGCCGTAGGGTCTTGGAAACGGTTTGTACGGGCGTTTTTATGCTTAGTGTAAGGCCGATTCCAGCCCCACTGATAAATAATCTTCTCATCATCAATGCGTAGGGTGAATGGGGTGGGGTCGCTATTATTGGTTACGCCGCGGGTTTTGTCTAATGCATAGTAGGCATCAATAGTTGCTGAGCACGTTTCGTTAAGCGCAATGGCCCAAATAACATCTGAAATACCAACCAGTGTGGGGGGCGTAATGGCACTGCCCGTGTTGTCACCGGCCACTGATCCGCCTGACAGATAATTCGTTGATAAGCGCACGGCCTTGTCAGCCGCGTGCGCGCCGACCATCGTGACCTCTTTGACTAATAATTGGACAGGGCTAAAGCCATTGGCGATCACAGGGGCGAGCATTGCGACGGCGATTGAAGAACGAATTGCAATCACGCCGCCGGATAGCTGGTTTCCTCCAGGGGTGCCTTTGGTGGTGGTCAGCGTTACGAATTGTAACCCGTGCTTACCTATTGCTACCAGAGCGAAGACCAGCACCAGCGTGTTAAGAATTCCTGATATGGCACCAAACAGGGTGTTTTCAGGTGAAGTGAGTGAAATGCCTCGTAACACCCACTCGATGATGAATAGGCCAATATTTTCATTATCACCGATATTATCACCCAATACGTTAGAGTGTGTAATGGTCGCGGTTGTAGGCATCACGACTGTGTCACCAAATGAATCGGCGGCATAGCTGCTAATGGAAAAAAAGGTCAGGACAATCGCAATGGTCAGGTTTTTTAGTTTATTTTTAATCACCTAGATTGCCCTGTTTTTTGAGATCGTTTTTTGCGCTGCGACAGATGATGAAGTCGGCGTAAGCGCGGAAAATGAAGACGGCTGTAATAATGATAAAGATAATGCATTGCATTAACGCTGTATTTTTAGGGTCGGTCAACAACGAATATCCGTAAATACAGGCCCAGCTTGCAAAAAACAGTGAAAATATGCCATAGACCTTCATTGAGGCGCTTGTTTTTTTGACAGCAAGGCGTAATTCATTATTATTCTCAGAAACGTCAAGGGTATCAAACTGATTGAGCGTGTGGGTGACGTCACGTTTGATGATAGGGGCAAAGCGCTTTAAGGGCTTTAGAGGGCTAGTTAAAGACCTTTTCCAACTCTTAGCAGAGAATATAAAATCAAATGATCGAAACAAAAGGCTTTTTTTTCTTTTGTGCGTATTATCATGTTGTCCTGTTTCGTTGTTTTCATCCATAGTTTAACCCTCGTATTATAGACGATATTATTATACTATTATCATCAAATCAAGAAAAGGGTTTTGTATATGGATTTATCTAGTGATGGTGTTAATGCACGATGGCAAGCTCGTGGTGCAGCAATTAGCCAAGTGATTAGGCGTATGGAGAATTGCCAAAACTGGACAGTGGACGATGAGTTGCCTCAGTGGATGACGTTATTGGGGGATGCTATGAACTCTCCTGAAGTGATTGAGAAAATGGCGAAGTTCCCCCATGAAACCGCCGAGTTTTTATCGTGGATTGGCACCGGTAGAGCTGTTGCTATACTTGAAGCATTAGATGAGGCCCAGTTCGGTACAGCCGCAAAGATTATTGAGAGCGCCCAAGAGATTCCAGATAATCCGGCCCAACGGGTATTTGTTGAGGGCCTTCAAGTGTTGTCTCAGATGCAGTTATTGTCTGACATTTTTTCACCAGATCGAATGGTGTTAGTCGAAATGGCTGTTAGAGCCTCTAGGAGTATTGACCATGGTAAATAATATCGTTCGGGTGTTATGTCTCTGTAGTGTGTTTCTAGCATTGCCCAGCATCGCGGAGGAAGAAGACTGTGCGATTGATTTGGTAATGAAAGAACAGCTTACTAAAACCAATGCGTATTCAAAGAATGCCATTGACGCCACAGTCAAGCAGAGAGACATCGAAAAAGAGGCCTGTATTCCTGCGCTTGCGGCGTTAAATGGGGGGTTGAACATCAAAACGGCTAACTTAGCGTCCTTATTTGGTGGTTTGGGTACAAAAATACGAGACATGGCCTGTGATGCTGCTAATAATGCGGTGAAAGGCGTTGCGAGTGCGCTGGGTGCGACATGGGAGGCTCCTTATGGGTTGGCGTCTATTGGCGGCGGTGTAACGACGGATGGAAGCTCTGGGGTTAATCGAACCCAAACCGATGAGACATCAAACTACATTAACCGGCAGATTCTTGGGGAGGCAGGGCAATCGTTGAACGGTCTGTCACGAGGGCTAGACGCGGAGGTGTCTGACCTCACTGGCATTAAGAACCGACGCCTTAATAACAATTCAACCGCACCGGCTGCGAACTTTAATGGAGGCAGCAATGCATTGGATAATTTCTAAAGTCATATTAGGGGTGGCTATTCTTGCCTCTTTCGGTGTGATTGCGGATGTTCCTGTGAGCGATAAGGGAACTCAAAAAGAGATAGGCAAGGTGGATAAGCGGCTGGAGACAATAGACGAGCGTTTAGAAGCTCTCCTAGAGCTAACAGATTTACAAGTCAAAATCATCAGTGAAAGCGGCACTAGCAATTTGGAGATGCTTAAAAGTAACAGTAAGGCGTTGAGCAATATTAACCAAGCCCTTGCAAACGTGATCGTGGGAACCGCTAAAGGGCAGTCTCAGGCAGTGGAAATGCGCCGTAATGCCGATTTATATGATGAGAAAATGGGTTCAAAGCCTAATTCTGCGTGCGGAGTGTTGTCTGCAACGGTCGCCATTAGCAGTGGAGAGGAAAGGAAGGGTCGTGCCTCTGCAAAAATGACGGAACTGGGCGAAGCATACATTGAGCGAAGTCGCTACCTCTCTTCTGACGAAACTTTAGAGGGAGATCGTGGTGTACGGGTAATGGAGCTACGACAGCGTGAGCGAGCTATTGAGAGCGTTGTAGGCGCGTTGTCTGTGGTGAGCGACAAAGGGTTACCGATGGACAGTGAGGTGGATGACGATGTGTGGTTGGTGGTTCATGCCAAAATGATGAACATGGCCATACCAACCCCAGTGCAAATAGATGATACCCTCGAAGACCTTGACCAACCTATTTCAAGCATTATTCTAAATTCTGCCAAGTTAATTCAAATGGATCGGCAAAAAATGATCAATGATGTGATTAGCGCGAATGTAGCAAGCCGCACTAAAGTCTATGACGCGTCTTGGGTAAAGGGAATGGGTTTTGAAGGTGAAACAGATACCATTGGGATTCCTCAACGGGTATTGGATGAGATTGACCAAGGCATTAGCGAAACCGATACATTTAGGGTCCTCAGTAATTACCGATTAAGCAATCCTGAGTGGATGACGACCACGATGGGTAAATCTAACGAAGTGGCGTTGCTTCGTGATGCTAATTTAATTAACGCACAGCAGCTTCAGCTACTCCATCGCATTCATGTGGAGGCTAAGCAAACTAATTTACTTTTGGCGTATGTGTATGGCCATCAAATTGAACAAAGTGGCGTACCCAATCCGTCAGTAGACGATCATTAAAACAGGAGAATGTCATGTCTAATCCAACCGAACCTACTCAAATTGTTAAACCCAACAAGGCCTCTAATCCCAGTGGAGATCATAGCAGTGAGGCCGTTCAAGTCGTTTTATTAAAAGATGAGGGTGTAGCCCCACCTCGCGTATCGTTAGTCTCTTTGGCAATGAGCGATACAGGTCCTTCACAATTAGAAATTGATGAAGAGTTTCTGTGTGCAATTGAAGAGATTGAGAGTTCAGCCCATGAACCCACACCTGAACTAGGCCCTGATCTTGTAGTCGAAGATGACGAGGAGGAAAAGGCGAGAATTCAACGAGAAATTGACGAAGAACTTGAGCTTTTAGCGGGTCAACTTTCTCAGACCAATAAAACGACAGCAGTTCCTCAGAACAGTGGTTCTGAAGAAATGAGACCGCAATTCCCCCAAACAGCGCCAGAAGCTAAGAATGGTGGCGGTACAAGTGATGTTTTGGGATTAGGCGCTGTAGCCAAAACACTGGCCTCTATGATTGGCTTTAAACAACAAGACGTTCAAGTTGTTCGCCAGCAGGCAGCAGCACGGTTTGAAGTCCAGAAAAAACAATTGGATGAGATGATTTTTAGTGCCCAAACGCACAGTCAAAAACTTCAAGAAAGTAATACAGG
>Ga0114995_10002631_pt1 | contig 12412 bp, 7 predicted proteins | sample ArcticOcean_MG_C_11_FD_87038 | JGI IMG/M metagenome (GOLD analysis project Ga0114995, IMG submission 87038) | Marine microbial communities from western Arctic Ocean - ArcticOcean_MG_CB2_154 | ecosystem: Environmental > Aquatic > Marine > Oceanic | place: Arctic Ocean: Canada Basin | collected... | reverse complement strand
CGAAAACACGAAAAGCAAAAAAAATCATCAACTCACAGAGACTTTTTTAGATGCTGTCACACTAACAAAGAACTACGGTATCTATGGACACTTTTTTGCTCAAGAAATAAAAAACTATTCAAGTAAATACAGGTACTTATGAACTCCTGTGAAGTACCGAACTAGATTCACTTTATATATCAAGAAAGTATAGTTCATGCACATATATTGATTTGGATTATTATGAACAACAAGCAGCACAGTATCTACAGCAGCATGTTATTTGCTCCTAGCTCAGTAGTCTCCAAACTTCCTTTTTTCTGATCTTCCTAATTGAGTTTATCAACCGTACCAACAACACTCATTTTTATTGACTCAACTTGTGCAATGATTAAGGAGCCAACGAGATTCTTGGTATGCTAGCCACCGCTCACTGAATAATAGCAGATTTGCTGAAATTTGAACAAAGTTCACAAGTTATTGTAAAAATTGGCTTAAATCTTTGAACACAGGAAAGCGCATGGAAAATACCTTGTCTAGTTTCGATTTCCATTTTGTCTGAAGCACATACTAGAAAGATAAAAAATATAGCTGCCTACGTTGCGCGATAACTGAAGTTATAGTCGTTTCTTTCATATTTGCATTAATCACCTCCAGCCAAGTCAATGGCTCAAATATTCGGCACTCCAAGGCAAGTTGTTCAACTTCAGCTAGAAAAAATTGTTGGAAGAACATACTGCTTAGTAAAACTATATCAAACCTCTAATGTTTTTTTTCGTTTTATTATTCAAGAGATTGAACTCAGCATGATATTCATATAGAAATTTGAAGAAGGATTCTTCCTGCTCATTACATGGGAAGTCAATAGGAATATGGTGTTGAAGAAGAGTTCTCACAGAAAAGACTGCGCGATCTGCTCTATATAATTTCATCAGGTCAAATCCTCGATAATTGAAACCAGAAAGTTCGAGATCGATAAGTTTGAGCTAATTCAGAGAGTGAGTAACGGTATTCTACATTAGCTTGTTATGTGATTTACCGAATTATCCGCTAAAATCATAATGTTTGAAGGCTTCAGATCACCATGTGTTAAAGAAATTGGAAAATCCGCTTCCTATAATTTTCGAAAGCTTATTCCTTCATCCAAATAGTCATTTTATTTTAACCTCTATAATAGCTCGATTTTTTCTAACTTCCTCTCTAAGAATCTAATTACAATTTATGAAATCAAAAAAAATGTAAATTTATGTCCAACCTCGTAGTTTACAAAGGACGGAAGTTCCTGCCGATTTTGAATTATTACTTTAACTAAATGGGCTGAAGTATTTAAAAAAAAATCTTTCACCTGTGCCGAACCCTCGATCTCCTGCAACATAAGATCTAGCCATTTCCAGACCAAGCATCTCTCCGATCCTGGTACAAATATGATCCGAGTGTTGCATATTTATATCGAAAAATACCTTCGTAATTGATTCGATTCTCTCTATGGAGCTTGCTAACACTTCAAAAAAATTAATCCATTTTCTTAATTATATTCTGAAATTTACATTTGTGCCAGTTTTTTTGAAAATTTATCATCGAAATGGATATCAATCTCTGCCATGGAATTACCAATAATAAACTCATGAGCTATACCTGACTCAGATATTGCTATTACATTTGGTGAAATCCCAATATTACTGAGTAATACATCAAACTTTCCTCTTTGATTAGAATGCTTATGCAATATTTCAAAAGTGCTCCAATATTTTATTCTTACCTCTCACCAGGTTCCATACGAATTTTCGAAGCATTACTGTATACTTTAACAATAGCTCTCGTGCAGTCTTCGCATTCCACCTGGATAACAATATTGAAATACGTGGATTAATTTTGTTTTTTGGACGCTTGCCTCAAAAACTTCGTTACAGAAACCGTTTTTTGCGGGCGTTAGTCTCAATTTACTTCCAAAATATCGTAAGAGGTCAGACAATAAATCAATAGTACTAAAACCTGATAGGAATACTCAGCAACTCTTCAATTACTTTATAAGTCGTGCTGCACGCAAGTGTAAAACTTCCACCGTCTCCACAGTGCTTTCTTTTAATAGATTTATGACGTTTTTGTGCTTTCATTTTCAGTAAACCGTAATTTTTTCGTTCACTTAGAGAGCCTGTGCCGTACAACCGCTCATGAAGTCTAGTGGTCGAACTATTAGCAGATTGTTCAAAGTTAGCTTTCATTCTCTTTATTTTTTTGTTTTCGTAGGTACAAGTAGTATATGTGACGTAAAATGATAACTTCTGCAGTATTTCATCCCTGCCAAAATAGTAATAACGTAAATAGCTAATATACAGTACCAGGTACCAAAATAATTTGAATTGCACCAAAATTCCAAATATGCATAAAACTTAAAAAATAAGTATATCAACAAATCGCACGTTAAAGTGCGATTCCGTCTTTGCGAGCTCTCGTCGACGAAATGACAAGATACTTGATATCAGAAGGGAAAATGAAGTGCATCAAGAGTATCGAGTAATGTGGAATGTCAGCTCGCAATAACTCATTTTCTTTAAACTTTCAATCGAAGAAAATGAAAGAGAAGTTACGGGAAATTGAGTTAACACGCGCATCCATTTCTTTGCTGCAGCTCAATCTTAGTAAAAACATTGCGTGCTCTCCTGCTCACACACACAATATCTTTAGTGAAAAATTCCATGAAATGAGACAAAAAGCCACGGAGTTCAAAGAGCACATGGGAGGAAAAAATATTACAGTATTAGTTGGTAGAAGTGGGGCGGGTAAAACTCATATTGTGAATAAAATCCTGAACATGTCTAAACCAAGTGACGAAGAATATCAAATATTGAATGAGTACGGGAACGGAAAACATGAATCATTGGAAGTATATTCTATTCCTGATCCAGAGAATTTCTTCTCAGAATTCACAACCAATATTTTTTTAAGGTATTCTAAACTCGAAATGAAACATGCAATACTTAGGAAATATTTCATGGCAAGCTCAGAAATAGCGTCACAATTAGATGGTAGCTTCTTTCTTTTGCCCGAGACTGAACTATCAACTGCTGCTAAAGTTCCTTCCCGAATAGTGTATGGATCGGAGTTAAGAGTTACTCTAGTCTTTGATCAGGCTCAAACAATTCAAAGTCTTTTAGACCTTTTGAAAGATTCGATAAAAAACAGTCGAATGGAGGTAGAAAATGGCACGTATTTCCCAACAAGTTTTTGCTCGGACAGGAAGACGCATTCTCCTGACAAGAGCAGTATGACTGGTGTGCTTTTGCGCAAAGCTTTATCAATACTTGGTTTGAATGCCAATACAAATATCAAGGAAATAGATTTCGAAAATGTTTGTGTCCCAAAGGACTTAATAAATTTTCTTGGAACATGTATATCATTTATACCCAGGAATTATTCCACGTTTGAAGAACAAGTCAAGCAGATCAAGAGTTTTATATTTCATAACACCTGCTGTGACAATAAATTCAGTCATATTATTCGATACATTGTGATTCAGTACCCAAGCAATTTGTTTATAAATGGTCTTGAGCTAATTGATACACCTAGCTTTACTTCGAAAAGCACTTTTGAGTCGAAGAAGATGCACAATGACGCGACTGGTTCTGCTTCAACTGTAATACATGTATGTGATGAAAGGAGAATCGATGATGGATTTCGTACCCTTCTTTTACAATACCTTATGGCTGAAAATTTCCATCACGAAAAGAAAAGATTTTTCATAGTAAATAATTTGAGGGAGCCAAAATCTTCTAAATTTGAGGAAAATCTGATTCTGCTCAGACTCAGAGAGCTTACTTCGCTGGATTATTTAACTGCAGATAATGCCAAATTATATGACGAATTTTGCAAGAATTGTAGTGTGCTTGTATATTCAAAAAGTCAGAATATCCATGAATCGAGTCTAAGGGAACTAATAGATATTCTATGCACCGATTCTTCTTATCCATTCCATGATAATGCTCAAGATTATCATAGAGTACGCACATTACTTATCAAAACAATGACTGATTGCAGATTTCTGCTTCGAGAACTGTTTCATTTTTCATGTTGTCATGAACATTTCTTGGGAAAATTGGTGTATGATATGATACTCTTCAGTAGAGTTATAAAATCCAAAATGTATCATTGTGCATTTGATGAACTATTCCTCTCAGAGAGAGTTTCTTATGCCTATGAAAAATTGCCAGCTCTTAATTCCAATACTTTCTTATGCCTTGATGCGTGCATTGAATTTGGACTTGTGTTTGGTGCAAAACCTACAAAAATTGCACAAATCTTCTTTGAAATCTCAAGATCCAAGGAGAGAATTGTCAAATATTATTTCCTAGCAATCTGCATGGGAGGATTGAAGGAATACACACAAAATTCGATTCAGAAAACTTTTGAGAGTTTTTTGAAGATTTTCCTTGATGAAGTTTTACCTTTTGTACCTCAAGAAGTTTTGAGCGTTCATGAGACAAATGATACTGCTCTAAGGAAAAGGTTGTTACAAAACTATGTCAATTGCTTGCGCAGAAAAATAATGAAAGAAATCTCTTTTCTATTCTTTGAAATATGGCAGGAACAGTTTGAATGCTCGCTTCATGAGTCCTTGAAACAATTGAAAAATGACGATGGCGCGCACAGATGCGAACCCTTGCAGCTACTCTACATGAATGATCATTTGAACGAAAAGGTTCGAAGTGCTACGCTTAAATATTGTTGCAATAATCTACAACACAATTTTCCAAAGATAATTGAGAAGTGCATCTTGTTGTGCAGTGAATTTACGAAGACAACGATTCAAAATCTCGATCAAGAGCTCAGCCAGTTCGTACTAGACACTTTGATAATTAATTTAGAGTATTTACCAATGGTGGAACTTTTCCTAAAAACGACACAAGTTCACTTTGGGGATTTAGAAAAAATAGCCGGTAGAACGTATTCTGAAATTTGTCACAAGTCATGGACAAGAAATGAATATGAAACATTCTTCATTGAGCTTCCTAAGCTGATAGATTCAAATTTTGAAGAGAGTGTGATTGAACAAATATTCAATTGTATATGGAGTGTTAGATCAATAGAAGTGGATGACAAGAACTCGATGATGTCATTAAAAAACAGGATTATACGTTCATGCAATCTCTTTGGTGCTGATGCTAGAGTATTCTCTTGGATATCATCTGTGCTTAACTTCTGCAAAATTCCACGGTGTTCCTCCCCAGTAAGAAACTCAAACACATCCAAGAGTTCTGACTTCTCACTTGCGTTCAGCTCGCGCAGACGAGCTATCTTAAATGGCCTTTCTTTCATTGCTTCAAAGATAAATGATGATGTTTTTTTTAATGAATGGGGAAGTGATATATTAGTCACGTTGTATTTTTTTATGGAAATATCGTGTGATGATGACATAGTAGGTATCTGCGAAAGTAATTTGAACATTGGGGTCGAAAAATGGCAAATATTGAGTTCTTGCTTGCAATTTGGTGCAGGGCCTGAAGACATCAAATACCTCCTCGAAGGGATTTTTGTATTATATAAGCTATCAAGGAATCATGCAAAGTTACGAAAACAGATTTATGCAAAAATAAATAGATTGCATTCGAGTACACTCCTTAGCATAAATAAACAAAACAATAAAACAAACACCCTTCATAAAACAAAAGACAAAGAGTTGAATGACGATATGGTGTGGTCATTTTTCTTTCGTGAAAACGGGGTTCACATCGAAAATGGATCTGAAGTTGACTTAGATATTCGTTGTCACACTAAGAATGCAAGCTTAAGCTTTTCCAAGTCAGAAAACAATATATTTCGCGAGCATAGCTATTTTGTGACCCACAAAATATTCACTAAAAGTGAATGGTGTCAGTATAGTCTGATTCCAGAAGAGTGGCTTATTGAGATATCTTTCATGAAATTCAATTTGCCAAATTTCATTAGGGTGAGAGATGTTGAAATTACTGGGGAATTTGTACAGGCACTGAAAGGTGTCGGAATTTCTGAGTTAGATGAAGATATCCAACAGGCTACTAAATTTTTGATAAGCACGCAACATTTTGATGGTAGCTGGTTGCAAAGCGAAATTAGTGACAGGAAATATCACGCAACCGTCTGTGCTGTGGGCGCTTTATTAGATCATAATTACAAATATCGACGTCACAGTAACAATATTATAAGCTGACTCACATAAAAACTTGGAGCTCAACACTTCTCATTATCCATTATTAGGTCCATAGCTGCAAACAAAGAAGCAATGCGTGCTAGATATTTAATACTAAAGGAAGCCCCCTGTATCATTCTACCGCGGTCGGAACAGTACTGAAATAAGATTTCTTCTGAAGACATATTTGACCCTTGTTCAACATTGGCGTATTTCTTGGAAAGAATTTTTGATATATTCAGATAGGCTTGGAAACAATTTTGACAAATCTTATGCCTGATGCAATCAAGATCAACATACCAAAAATACAGTGTCCGTGAAGGAGCATGATCAGAGGTTCGAGAAACTTCTTGAATTTTAATGTATTCACTTTTGAAAAGTTTATACAAGATTTCACGAGTTTGCTTTATTGGGAGCATTGCCATTTCCGATATTTCTTTTTGATCAAGACGACGGTTGATAAAAAGTAAGCGAAAAATACGCTTTGCGAGTAGGCCAAATCGCTGGTGAACTACTGATTCAATAACGTTCTGTATCATTCTTTTGTCTGATTCAAAGGTCCTCGTAAACTTAGGACTGAGATGCACATTTTTATGCTTTATTGTCCTATCCATTTCTATTTTGTTTTCTTCATCTAGCGCTTCTGTAATTTGCGGTTTTAAACAGTTACTAATACAAGACTCAGTTACAAAACTTTTGTCGTTGTTTATGTACCATACTTTATATTGAGTCCCGTTCGTTGTTGGAAAAGAGGGAAATATAATTGTTTTTGAGGCCATATCTTCTAGATGTTTATTTATGGAAATCTCATCGATAGATTTTTTTAAACTTGCAAAGACAGTTGAATTTCTTTGACATGAAACCGAACCATGCAGTAATAAGTATACTAACATTTTGCGCTCATTTATTTCCAAACCCGAGTTCAAATTTTTGAGTATGATTGGTTGTCTCATAAACTTAAACACATCGCTGGAATGAAAGGTGTATTTTGTTTCTTGTTTCCCTTTTACCTGGTTCGAGGAGAATCTGATACAGCGTTGTTTCAAAAGGACATAAATAATCCGTTGAATTTTATTCTTTTCAACAGGCATAGTCTTGGAAAGTATCTCATCCAAAGTAGCTTCCCCGTGATGCATTAAAGTTGTGCAGACATTTTCGGCGACTTCTCCAAAAAGGTCCCTCATGATATGAAGCGCTAGTCTGTTTCCGAGAGGATTCGCCATTTTTGCTCGGGAGAAATACTGATTTGCGCGTTCACGTAGAGAATTTCACGTAAATCTCGAACTCATAAATGAACCATTTTTTGTGATGTTTATCGTTTTTCCGGGGCGTGAAGCTTTGGTCCATTGGTAGGTATTAGAGTTTCGAATCTGCTATCCAAAGTGAATTTACTTGAATGCACCCGTCCTGAATGGTATTATATTGAGGTATAGTAGCGGCGAGTTATAGTTGTGTGTTGTTGTTTTCTGCTGGACGCCTGGACCACCCAGCACGCAATCAGGAATCCAGCTAACCACGCAGAGACGCAGTTGTCCTTTTGTCCAGTGTAATGTCCAGTTAACTCCAGATCGGTCGGTCCTCGGTCGAAAAAAAATGAAAGTTTGAAACAACCAAAAAAGTATTTTTACTCCTCTCTATGGAATAAAACGTGGCTATACACAGCCTACTTTTTCAAATTTTCTGCAAACCAGTCAAACTTCGAAGACTTTCTTTCAGTTGGAAAAGAAACGACACCAACAGTTCCAGTTCCTATCACTTCCGAAAAAATGAAAAAACTTATTAAACAAGTGGGGGCGGGGAAATTTGGAGCACAGATCAGGAAAAAATATAATAGAACTTCTGTCTTTGTAATCAAACAATTTACTCACAAGTCACAAATTTGTTTCGTAGTCCAAATGAATGGTGATTACTGGATTATACAACGATGAAATTTCCTCGAGGACGTTTGAAAATAAGAAAAAAATCTGAAAAAGGTATATCTACCTAACACAATGATAGTAATAAAGTGAATAGTGTGTGTGCGAACTACTCTCAAAAAATCCCCACAAGAACTAAGACTAATACTACATTTTAACTAATCCTGCTGCTTTATCCCAAGACTCAGTGTTCAACACTTCATCAATTGCCTTGGCAGACTTATCAACGATTTTATCAACAAGTCCATATTCAATCGCCGCTTGCGCTGTGAGGTATAGTGGACGTTGAATATCCTAGAAAAAATTGGAAAAGAATGTTAGAAGGTCTAGAACAACTGACAGAGCTTTACCTTATCTATTTTTTCAGCAGTTTGCCCAGTAGTTTCCGCCAGAATCTTAAGCATAGATTTTTTCTGATCTAAGACTTCTTTCCATTTAATTTGTAGCTCAGTAGTCTGTTGCTGCCCTGTTGATGGAACTTTTGGTTGGTGAAGCATCGCAGTGGCGTGTGGAGTCATGAAGCGTTTTCCTTTTTGTCCTGCAGACAGGAGAACGCATGCCTGACCGATAGCTACTCCAGTCCCAACTGTATATACCTAGATAACAAATAATTAATTTAAAATAGTAAAAAATAAGTCAGCTTACTTCGTTTCCGATATATTTCATTGTATCATATATCGCAGTAGCCTCAGTCTCAAATCCAACTACCTCTCCATCTGCGCGCGTACACCCAGTTGAATTTATGTAAAGATAGCACGCTTTTCCAGGATCTGTATACTGCATGTAAAGTAACTCAGATACGATCAGCTCCGTGACAGCAGGTACGAGCTACACGAAAAAAAGTCAGTATGATGATAATTGCATGAACACTGTCGCACAGGCATTCCAATATAAACGATTCTACTATCAAGAAGAAGGGATGGTAGATCGGGGGGTGGGGTCTTGGGTCTATGTTCGTCATAGGAAGTCCCTGGATTCGCACTTGCCGGAGAAGCCGAATTTTCCACTAGGCTGAATCTCTTTCTATGAATGCCTTTGATCCCAACTGGAAATAGTACAAAATTCGTCAGCTTGAAAAAGTAAAATAAAACATGCTTACCCTGTCCAAAACGTTGGGCTAGAAGTCTTCTCTCAAGAGTTGGCGACTTAGTGAGAAAACTAGTCACATTTTGGTAAGTAGATAAAGCTAGCATATCTATCGAAACAAAAATTCGCAACGTTAAGTTTTGGAATGGGCAATAAACTCAGTCTTCTTTTATTGAGAGATTTCTTATATTTGAAAGATAGAAACTTGTCACTCGTCGTATCGAGGATCCAAAAGTGGATTGTATGTAGAAAAAATGGGGATCGAAAGGGGTTGGAAAAAACCCATATGACCTATAGATATAGATGAGGATGGCATACTTCCAAAAAAAAAACAGCCACGCAGCCAGCTGCCGGCCAGCCAGCCTTCCGTATATCAAAAAAAAAATGTAGACACAGTGTAAAATTCGTCTAGGAGCCGCATATTTAGAAGAACTGCCTTCCGTGTCAATTTGTTTACGCAGTATCGGAATCGTTAGGTTATCACTGTGTAGTTATCTCTTGTGGAAGTATTTTGATTCGTTCTCCATGAAACTTCGTCTCAATTAAATAGTATTAGAACGCAGCTCTGCAGCTTTAGTAAAAAAGTTCAAGGGTAATTTCAAAGCCTTTTTGTTCGAAATCAAAAAATCAATATAACTCTCGCTATAAGTTAGTCGCTCTTTCACATTTTGTAACTGCAACTGCTGTTAATTCATGGACTTCTACGAGATAGTAGTCTCAGATTTTGAAATTTTAGAAAAAGAAAACTTGTTAAGTGGTACTGATTTAAAAGTTATTGCAAAGCAACGGGCGCACTTCGAGGAAAAACTACAGTGTGCAAACGTGAAGGTAGAAGAATATTTGAAATATATTGAATTTGAAAAATGTCTTCTTGCTTTCGTGCGAAAAGATCTTTCGAAGTCTTCTTCGAATTCCAGTACACAGAGAGCGAGCACAAGGAAAATCTTTCGCCTCTATCAGCGCTGTATACAGAAGAATTCGAATTCACTGAGAGTATGGTTCAGTTTCCTCTTCTTCTGCCATACTCACGGTAGCAAAGCGACGTCATCTAGGGCTATTTCACTCGCTTTACGCTACCATCCAAATTCGACTGGCTTATGGTCTTATGCAAGTATGCGAGAGCGACTTTGCTCTGGAAATTCTTTCCATATCAGTATTTATCAACGTGCCTTGAGACAATGCTCCAAAAAGTTGATAATGTGGTTGGACTGCCTTCGTGTAGAACTTCAACGAGCAAATAAATTGCAAATACGTTTAGAATCTAGTTCTGACATAATACTTTCGGAATTCCAAAAGATTAATTTTAGAGCAGAGAAAAGAATCCTGAAGTTGTTCACAGCAGCAGCGGTATATTTGAAAGATTCGTCCTCACTTCCACAGAGATTTCTTGGATTACTTGCTCAATACAAATGGACAGCGCGAATCAAATTCTTTGTCATACAGCAGATGGATTTCCTTTCAAATGCGGAGATGTGGAGTGTAAAAGCTTGTCTTTTGCTATTGAGTACGAAATCGTGCCAAAATGATCGAATTTTGCTGAACACTGTGTTCACTCCTGGTTCTAAAAATTATGAAGTGTTGAATATATTTTTTGATTCAATCAGTGCTGAACTACTCCAAGAGGGACTTCATGCTTCCCGCGATTCAATTCAGTGTTGTTTCTATGAACATCTGGCTTGTGTTCTCCTGATCTCGTATAGAAAAGGAATAATTTCCTCATTACAACTATTATATCTTTTTGCACTCTTTCTGTATGGAGGTAACTATTTAGAAGGAGAGTTTTTGAAAAGATTTGCACTGTTCCCTTTTTTTTTTCGGCACGGTCAAACGCGGTATGATGCACATTTACAAGATGATGCCAATTGTAATCTCAGAGAAAGTGAGTACAAGAGGGATGAAGAAACATTGCTTTTAAAAACTTTTGCGCTTAGTGGTAGAAATGTGTAAGTTTTGACCGCAACAACAGAGTATTTGCTTTTTGGAAAGAGGAAAGAGTATTTTTTGTGATTCAACTAAACAAACTAACTTTCTCTCTCAATCAATTCCAAACCCACCTGCAAAACTTAATTATTTCTTCTCACTTCATAAGAAAATAAATTACCTTGATACTATCTAGTTTCGAAAGTAGAATTTTGAACGTATGAAGCACAATACGTCCCGGTCTCAAAACCCCAGTTCCTTCAAGAAAAAAGTTGAACGTGTCTTCCTTGGCTTTTATCTCGACAATTTTGCCTTTCCCAAACTCCTCAGCCTATTGTACTTGTGTAAAACTCGTGTAAAAAATTTCAAGCTCGTACCTTTTTTATGCACTCATCATCATATGCGTAAGAATCGTTCCTTTCAATTTCGAGAGATTTCGTATGCTGATTCAATCTCAAAATTGGAATTGGACAACTGTTGACAAGCTCAAGTTTTTCACGATCTTGTGTTCAAAAATGTTTATAAAAGAGATTAGATTATGAAGTTAACAAAATACCTGTCAATTTATTTGTCAGTTCTTCATTCAGATATAATTCTGGTTCGCATTTGTAGACTGCAGTCGCTACCGGAGACCACTTTGCGTGATCTTTGCCTATTCCTTTCCGCGCTATGCACTTAACTACTAACTCCTGATTTTTTCGAAGTTTAACTATGAGAACTCCGGGAGGTTCCTGTTTGTTCGAGTCAGAGTCTATTGGATGAAAGTTCACCGGTAAAAATTTTGCGTCTGCGCAAATTAAATGATTTGTGGTGACATCTAAAGTGTGGTCGGAGGAACACTTGACTGCCAGATTTAAGTGCACATTTATTTTTGCTTCATCTTCACCAACGTATTCGGAAGGAAGCATATAGTCCGAGGCAGAGTCGCTGACGAGTGGTACCAATCCAAGACGATGTGCGATGAACTCATCACAAAGAACACTAGAATTTTCAACAATCTCGACAAGATCGATTGCTACGGTCGGTACTTCAGCTATCGCGACTCGTCGAACAGCATTAGCCACACTTAAGCAGGTATTTGAAAGCGTAAATTTCACAAAATCGCTAGTGGCATCTCGAATAATTATTTTTGGAGTATTTCCCATTGAGCGGGAGCTCAAGTCGTGTGACATATGTAATTATACCTTAGGTCTACGCAAGTCCGTTCGTACCTAACATTGACTGATTAGAAATAAGTGTCTCTAGGAGACTATTCGTCAAAGGAAGTTGGCGTTATAGTCTCACTCTCTCACGCTTCGAGCTCGAAATGTCGAAAAGGAGAACTCGCTTTTTTAGTTTTTAATTTTTT
>Ga0114995_10002629_pt1 | contig 12424 bp, 10 predicted proteins | sample ArcticOcean_MG_C_11_FD_87038 | JGI IMG/M metagenome (GOLD analysis project Ga0114995, IMG submission 87038) | Marine microbial communities from western Arctic Ocean - ArcticOcean_MG_CB2_154 | ecosystem: Environmental > Aquatic > Marine > Oceanic | place: Arctic Ocean: Canada Basin | collected... | reverse complement strand
TTGAACATCGAACGGCAAGCTAGTAGATATTCCGTTTGGATAAACTTCATGGGTATTAAGCCCTTCTGGCTCAATAAAAATTTGGTGTGACTCTTTGTCAGCAAATCGATGTATTTTATCTTCTACGGACGGGCAATATCTTGGGCCTACTCCTTCGATAAGGCCTGTATACATAGGGGACCTATCTAAACCTTGCCGAATAATTTTATGAGTTTGAATGTTCGTATGCGTAATCCAACATGATATTTGTTCTGGATGTTCAATTTTTGGATTTATAAATGAAAAGTTTGGCACGGGATTGTCTCCCGGCTGTTCCTCCATTTGAGAGTAATCAATTGACCTTCCATCAATCCTTGGTGGGGTACCGGTTTTCAAACGCCCTACAGGCAAATTTAATTCTTTTAATTTTTTAGCTAAAGTAGACGCTGAAGGATCTCCAGCACGCCCGGCCTCATAATTTTGTAAGCCAACATGAATCAAACCACCTAAAAATGTCCCTGCAGTTAAAACAACATTGTCAGCATGGAAAGTAAGACCAATTTGAGTAATCACTCCCCTTACTTTATTTTGTTTAACAATTACATCATCAACTGACTGCTGGAATAACCACAAATTTTTCTGATTCTCAATGGCATGTCTTACAGCAGCTTTATAAAGTACGCGGTCCGCTTGTACGCGCGTGGCTCGAACAGCTGGTCCCTTACTGCGATTGAGGATTCTAAATTGAATGCCTGCACTATCTGCAGCTCTTGCCATAATTCCGCCCATTGCATCAATTTCTTTAACTAAATGTCCCTTACCAATACCGCCAATGGAAGGATTACATGACATTTGTCCTAATGTTTCAATATTATGAGTTAATAATAAAGTTTTTTGGCCCATGCGCGATGAAGCCATTGCAGCTTCAGTTCCTGCGTGGCCCCCACCAATAATGATTACATCAAACTTACTTGGAAAATCCATAAATTGACAACTTAAATTAATAAGATATGAATTTTACTTTATTTCTTATAAATGACCTAGGTTTCACGTGAAACCTATTTAATTAAAAAGTTTCACGTGAAACCTATTTATTATTTACCAATACAGAACTGACTAAATATTTCACCTAACAAATCGTCAGAAGTAAATTCTCCTGTAATAGAAGATAAAGCTTGTTGGGCCTGAGTAAGTTCTTCGGCTACAATTTCGGCAGCATCGATATTTAAAGCAGCATTCGTTAATGCAACATTAACTCTTCCGAGAGCCTCAAGATGTCTATTTCTTGCCATGAAAATATTTTGATTATCATCAATATTTTTTGCCATAGCAGTGTTATTAAAGATTTGATTTATTAATAGTTCAATTCCATCACCAGTCTTTGCAGATAAATAAACATGAATACCATCTGATGTCTCAATAGACTTAGGTTTTATTTTTAACAAATCAATTTTATTAAAAATCCAAATTTTACGTGTGTCGGTAGGTAGGCGCTCTAGGATCATTTTTTCATATTTTGTAATACCGTTGCCTGCTTCAACTAAAAATAATGCAATATGAGCGTTTTGTAGAGACTGCCACGTTTTTTCAATACCCATTTTTTCAACTAGATCTTCAGTTTCTCTAAGTCCCGCAGTATCAACAATATGAACGGGGACACCTTGCAATGAGATATGAGTCGAAATTGAATCTCTTGTCGTGCCTGCAATTTCAGTAACAATTGCACGCTCCTCCCCTAATAATTGGTTAAGTAAACTAGATTTACCAACATTAGGCTGCCCCACCAGGACAATATCAATTCCATCTCGAAGAAGTTTACCCTGCCGAGCAGACTTAATAATATCTTGCATAGTAATTTGAAGTTTATTTATTTTTTCACTCACGTTACCTTGAGTAATAAAATCAATTTCTTCCTCTGGGAAATCTAAACATGCTTCTACATACATTCTAAGCTCAATTAATTTTTTAAGTAAGTCATTGATTATAATAGAAAATTTTCCAGACAAAGAATTAACGGCACTTTTTGCAGCCATCTCAGTAGAGGCGTTAATTAAATCAATAACTGCTTCTGCCTGCATTAAATCAATTTTATTATTAAGATATGCACGTTTGGTAAATTCTCCGGGCTGAGCAGCAATTGCTCCTTTTTCTAAGCAAGCATTAACTATTTGTTGCAATACAATAGGGCTACCATGAGCCTGAAATTCAATAACATCCTCACCTGTAAAAGAATTTGGAGTGGGGAAATAGAGGACAATACCTTGATCGATTATCCAATTATCTAGATGAAAAAAGCTATGAAAGCCTGCGTATCTAGGGATAATTTTATTACTGCATAGAACTTGAGCAATCCCTAGTGCTTTTGGGCCAGAAAGACGGACAACCCCTATACCGCCAACACCTGCCGCAGTTGACACTGCAACAATTGTTGAAGATTCGTTAAGCATTGCCTTTCTTTTTCAGTGTTTCAGCATGAATTTTCTTATTAACGTAAGCTTGTTGAGCAATCGATAAAACATTATTTACCAGCCAATACAAAACAAGTCCAGCTGGAAAGAAGAAAAAGAATATACTAAAAACAATAGGCATCCACATCATTAATTTAGCTTGCATAGGGTCTGTTGGCTTCGGGTTAAGCTTAGTTTGTAAAAACATAGACGCAGCCATTAGGATCGGCAGAATATAGTATGGATCCTTAACAGATAGGTCGCTGATCCACCCAAAGAATGGTGCATGCCTTAATTCAACAGAGCCTAATAACACCCAATAAAGTGCTATAAAAACAGGAATCTGTATCAAAATAGGTAGGCATCCACCTAAAGGATTAATTTTTTCAGTTTTATAAAGCTCCATCATCCCTTGTTGCATTTTCTGTTTATCGTCTCCAAAACGTTCCTTCATGCTTGCCAGTCTCGGTGCCAGCTCTCTCATTTGAGCCATCGAACGATAACTTGCTGCTGACAAAGGATAGAACAAAAGCTTAATCAAGACAGTCAATAGAATAATAGAGATGCCCCAGTTACCAACCATTTTATGTATGCCCGACAACACTGAAAATAATGGGGATGCAATAACAGTTAACCATCCATAATCAACGCTATATTTCATACCTTTTGCCGCTAATACAAGGTCGTCCTTACTTTGAGGTCCTGCATACAATTTAACCTCGAAAGATATATTTTTATTTGGTTCAACACTAGGTAGCTTAGTAACCATGCCAGCTGCATAGATATTATCTGCAATTTTTTTAGAATAAAGCTCTCGGCTGATGGGTTCAGATAAAATCCAAGCACTAGCAAAATAACGTTGAATAATACCGATCCAACCCTCGTTGCTAACTAGGGAAAAAGCTTTCTTATCTGCCTTAGAAAATGCAAATTTATTAAAATTCTCTTGCTCAGTAAAGTATGCAGGACCCGTAAAAGAAGGGGTTAATTGAGTTCCTTGATTAGATTCTCCATCATGTATTAATTGAAAATAAGCACTTGGAACTATCGTAGTTTGAGTCTTATTTTGAATGTCATATCGAATATTAATTAAATAAGAATTTTTTGAAAACTGATAAGTTTTTTTAACACTTACTTCAGGAGAATTAAAAGTCATTGGGACACTTAAATTGTCTCCACTCAATGTATAGGAATTTTGTTCAAATATAAACTTAGACTTATGTGATGGTAAATTTTTACCTAGTAAACCGGTTTGGGCTACATATAATAGAGGATCGGATGCATCTGAGAACAACACATAATCATCAACGTAATTATCTGCAAAATGCTGAGACAAAGTTAGCCGACGAATATCTCCTCCGATTTCACTAATATTAAGATTATATTTATCAGTTTTAACCTCAATAGTATTACTATTAAGTAATTGATAACCTTGAGAAACATCTGGTAAATCAGCCTCTCCAACAAGCTCAGTTGATGGATTAGGAATCCCGTCCTGAGAAATATCTAATATATCAGTAGGTGGACTTATGTTTTGTCTTTGCCAAGAATCCCATAGCAATAAGAGTGAAAAAGAAAACACTACGAAAAGAATAAGACGCTTGGTATCCATACAGTCCTTTAGTTTATTTAGGGATAGGGTCAAATCCAGCTTTAGAGCCAGGTCGACACCTTAATAGCCTTTTTATTGAGAGCCAAATGCCCTTAGAAAAGCCGTGCTTTTGCAATGCCTCAATTGTATACACGGAACAGGTCGGAGTAAACCTACATCTATTACCCAGAATCGGCCTAAAAACATATTGATAAATCTTAACAAGCAAAATAATAAAGTGGGTCATTTGACTAAACGCTTAATTAAGTCTTCAAGCTCTAATTTCATTTGGTTAAAATCATTTCGGTAGAAAGATTTATGGACTCGAACAACAATATCAAAAGGAAAACTAGGCGGTAATGTGACTTTTAAAACTTCACGAATTGAGCGTCGCATATAATTTCTTCGAACAGCCCTTTTTTCAATTTTTTTTCCGATCACAAAACCTAGGCGGTGATGGTCAAGAAGGTTAGGCGAATGATGGAGGAACAAATGAGGAGAATTCAATCGTTTCCTAAAGTTAAAAACGGTCAAAAAATCATCCGGATTTAGTAATTTATAATCTTTAGGATTGTGCAATAGAGGAATTTATATACCTAGACGTGATCTTCCCTTAGCTCGTCGTGATGCAATAACCGCACGACCACCGCGAGTTTTCATTCTTACTAAAAACCCATGAGTTCTTGCACGTTTAACTTTTGAAGGTTGGTAAGTTCGTTTCATTAGAAGCTCCTAGTACTTGTTAATCATTGACGGCGAACGATACTCCAGTGAGCCTTTAAAGTCAATAATATTGAAAAAATATTATATAAAATGCCTGTGGATAACTTTGCATTTTTAAGCTAACATTAGCTTCACAAATAATAAACTAATATTTAAATGAAGAAAAAAACTTAAATGGAAATCGATAAATTCTGGGTGTTATGTTTAGAGCACTGCAATAAAGATTTAACTACTCAACAATATAATACCTGGCTAAAACCTCTTAGGCCAGAATATGACAAAGAAAACAAAGTCTTGTATATTGTTGCACCGAATCTATTTGTCTTACAGTGGGCTAAAGAACGTTTCAATGAAAGTCTAGTTGCCCTTACAAAAAATCATCTTAAATCTACGCAACTAGATTATAAAGTAAACAAGCAAAAACAACGTAAGACAACTAATACTTTAGAAAAAATTATCATTCCAAAGACACAAAAAACAACCCCAACTAAAAGTAATGGGCTGAATAAAGCATTTACATTTAGCAACTTTGTAACAGGAAAAGCAAATCAGCTTGCTACGGCAGCAGCAGTACAAATTGCTGAAAATCCGGGATTAGCTTATAACCCTTTATTTATTTATGGTGGTGTTGGTTTAGGTAAAACACATTTAATACATGCGATTGGAAATCATTTAAAAGAACTACAGCCTGATGCGAAAATTAAATATCTACATGCTGAACGTTATGTACATGATGTCGTCAAAGCCTATGAAAATAAGGCTTTTGATAGTTTTAAGAAATCATACCACTCATTGGATTTACTACTAATTGATGACATTCAATTTATAGCTAAGAAAAATCGTACTCAAGAAGAGTTTTTTTATGCGTTTAATAGCCTCATAGAAAATAAAAAACAAATTATTATCACCTGCGACAGCTATCCTAAAGAAATAGCAGGTGTTGATGAACGGTTAAGAACTAGATTTAGTTGGGGTTTGACGGTAGCTATTGATCCCCCAGAATTAGAAATGCGTGTGGCAATCTTACTTAAAAAAGCAGAAGAGAATAAAATGTCTCTCCCAGAAGATGTCGCCTTCTTTATCGCAAAACAAATACGATCCAATGTAAGAGAATTGGAAGGGTCACTAAATAGAATACTGGCAATGTCAAATTTTACTGGTCGAAAAATTGATATGAGCTTAGCAAAAGAATCGCTAAAAGATTTAATAGCAGTACGTGGCCGACAAGTAACAGTTGAAAATATACAAAAGACCGTAGCAGAATATTACAAAATTAAAATTTCTGACATTCATAGCAAAAAACGATCAAGAAACTTCTCTCGACCAAGACAAATTGCAATGAGCCTTACCAGAGAACTTACTAATCTGAGTTTTCCTGAGATTGGAGGAGCGTTTGGTGGAAGACACCATACAACAATCATGCATGCATGCGACGAAATAGAACAACTTAGACTAAAAGACCATAATGTTGGTCAAGATCTTGGTTTTTTAACTCAAGTACTAAGAGGTTAATAAAAGTTATATTATGAATTTCCTGTGGATAAAAGATTAGTTTAAGAAAATAATTAAGAAGAAAAAATATTTATGCACAATTCATCCACAGTTAAGTGATGATGAATTCATAACATAAAAAATGCACTAAATAACTGTTTTAAATAAAATTAAAGACGTAAACTGTTAAAAAGCCCGCTATTATTATTATTATTATTTATATAAAGAAAAAACTATGAATATAAAAGTCAACAGAAATGTATTACTAAAACCCCTTTCAGATGTTTCTGGCATCGTTGAAAAAAGACATGCTTTACCTATCCTATCTAATTTATTACTTGAGGGGGAAAATGGAGTATTAAAGTTCACCGCTACAGACCTTGAAGTTCAAATTTCATTATCTATAAAAGTAGAAACTAAAGAATCATTTAAGACGACAATTGCTGCACGTAAATTATTTGATATTACTAGAGCACTTCCCGAGGAAAGTATTTTAGACATCCAAATAGATGAATCGAAGGTTATGGTGAAAGCAAAAAAAAGTAGATTTAATCTTCAAACATTACCGGCAAAAGACTATCCTATTATGGTAAAAAACGAAGGAAAAGGTATAACATTTTCTGTGCCGCAAAATGAACTTAAGAGCCTCCTAAAACAAGTAGACTTTTCAATGGCCCAACAAGATATTCGTTACTACCTAAATGGTTTATTATTTGAAGTGGATGGGAAAAAATTAAATATTGTGGCGACAGATGGCCATAGGTTAAGTTTTACTTCAACAAACCTAAAAGAGTCACAAGAAAAAACACAGATAATTATTCCAAGAAAAACTATTATTGAGCTAACAAAGTTAATGGGGGATGATGATCAACCTGTAACAATTAGCGTTACAAAAAATCAAGTAACGTTTAAGTTTAATGATATTGACTTAATTACAAAGGTAATTGATGGAAAGTTTCCTGACTATAATCGTGTTATCCCTATTGGACACACAAATGTTTTTGATGTAGATCGGTTAAGCTTATTATCTTCGATGCAAAGAGCTTCTATTCTATCTAATGAGAAGTATCGAGGGATTCGAATGGTAATTGAAGAAAATAATCTTAAATTAATTAGCTCAAACAGTGAACAAGAACAAGCAGAAGAGGAGTTAGAAATTAAATATACAGGGACCACAATTGATATTGGATTTAATGTGACATACTTAATTGATGTTTTGGTGAATATCCAATTTGATAAGCTAACTTTTGCCTTTAATGATTCATCCAGTAGTTGTTTGATAACAATACCCAATAATAACGATTATAAGTACGTTGTTATGCCCATGAGAATTTAAAAAGAGTAGAGAAAACTAATGACGGAAATAAAAGAAGAAAATAATAATAAAGAATATAACTCGGAAAGTATTAAGGTTTTAAAGGGGCTTGATGCGGTAAGAAAAAGACCAGGAATGTATATTGGTGACACTTCTGATGGAAGTGGGTTGCACCATATGGTATTTGAGGTCTTGGATAATGCAATAGATGAATCTTTGGCCGGTCACTGTAATGAAATAAAAGTAATAATTCACCCAGATAATTCAATAACTGTCACAGATAATGGCCGAGGAATACCGACGGACATTAAAGAGGATGATGAGTTTAAAAGGTCTGCAGCCGAAATTGTAATGACAGAATTACATGCAGGGGGGAAGTTTGATTCAAATTCTTATAAGGTATCAGGCGGACTTCATGGGGTGGGAGTTTCTGTGGTGAACGCACTATCCGACTGGCTAAAACTAAAAGTTTATAGAAACAAAAAAATACACGAAGTTGAGTTTAAAAGAGGAAATATAGCTGCCCCCTTAAAAGTTCTGGGCGACACTCAAAAAACTGGTACAGAAGTAACCTTTATGGCTTCAGCAGAAACATTCACTAACATTGATTTTCATTTTGACTTATTAGCAAAAAGAATCCGTGAGTTATCTTTTTTAAATAATGGCGTCAACATAGAGTTGGTTGACCATAGATCTGGAAAGACAGAAAACTTTTCTTCCTCTGGGGGTATAAAAGGTTTTGTGGAGTATATGAATCGCTCTAAATCTACCCTTCATGAAAACATTTTTTATGCGGAGAGTAGCGAAAAAGATGGGGTGACTATGGAGGTCAGTATGCAGTGGAATGATAGTTACGGAGAAAATGTACAGTGTTTTACAAATAATATACCGCAACGAGACGGTGGTACTCATTTAACTGGTTTAAGAGCAGCCCTTACAAGAACAATTAATACCTATATAGAGTCAAACGAACTTGCTAAAAAAGCAAAAGTTGAAACAGGCGGTGACGATATGAGAGAAGGTTTGGTATGTGTTCTTTCTGTTAAGGTACCTGACCCAAAGTTTTCTTCACAGACAAAAGACAAATTAGTTTCAAGTGAAGTCCAGCCAATCGTTTCGGATGTAGTTGGAAAAAAACTAACAGAATTTTTATTAGAACATCCAAAAGATGCAAAAATTATTTGTAATAAAATAGTTGATGCTGCCCGCGCACGAGAAGCCGCAAGAAAAGCACGTGATATGACAAGACGAAAGGGTGCAATGGATTCTATGGGCCTGCCAGGAAAGTTAGCTGATTGCCAGGAAAAAGACCCAGCAGAATGTGAAATATATCTTGTCGAGGGAGATTCGGCAGGGGGTTCGGCCAAGCAAGGGAGAGACCGAAAAAATCAAGCAATTCTTCCATTAAAAGGTAAAATTCTAAATGTCGAAAAAGCGCGCTTAGATAAAATATTATCTTCACAAGAAATTACAACACTCATTACAGCATTAGGTGCAGGAATTGGGCAAGAGTTTGATCCGGAAAAATTACGATATCACCGGATTATTATAATGACTGATGCAGATGTTGATGGAGCTCACATAAGAACCTTACTCTTAACTTTCTTTTTTAGACAAATGACAGCATTGGTAGAAAAAGGGCATATCTATATTGCACAGCCACCCCTTTATAAGGTTAAGCAGGGTAAAGACGAGCGATACTTAAAAGACGAACAAGAACTTGATCAATATTTGGTAGACTCCGCATTAAATGATGCTTCCTTACTTACAAGGGAAGGTGGTGAAACTATCACAGGAGACACTCTTGGAAATATTGCTAGAGAAATGGTTTTAACAGAAGCTGTAATTAGACGACTATCTCAACGTTACGACGAATCACTAGTGCGTGCGATTCATGTTTTGGGTGAAATTGATTTGTCTAATGAGAATGCAACGAGAAATTATTCAGATACTTTAAAAGATATGATGCTTAAGAATAATATTAATTTTGAAGTAAAACAAAATCCTGATAGCGATAAATATCAAATTGAAATTAATCAGTATGTTCATGGTAATTTACAGACCAGTAAATTAGACGAAGAATTTTTAATGAGTGGAGAATATCGCCAAATTATTAAATCTTCAGTCCTAACGAGAGATCTGATTGGAAATGGCGCAATAATTTCAAGAGGTGAGAAGTCAATGTCAGTTAACAATTTTCATGATGTTTTAGATTGGTTAATGGCTGAAGCTAAAAACACTTTGAATATTCAGAGATATAAAGGATTGGGCGAAATGAATCCAGGACAGCTCTGGGAAACTACAATGGATCCATCAATGAGACGTTTATTGAAGGTTACTATTGAAGATACAATTGCTCTTGAAGAAACATTCACAGCTTTAATGGGTGATAATGTCGAACCTAGAAGAAATTTCATTGAGAAAAATGCTCTAGGCGCAAGTAATTTGGATATTTAACATTGACTCTTAGCGAACTTAGATTCGTTGTTTCTCTCGCACGCGAAAGAAATTTTAGGAGGGCGGCAGAAAAATGTTTTGTAAGCCAACCAGCCTTAAGTTTAGCAATTAAAAAACTTGAAGAAGAATTGGGTTTGTCATTGTTTGAAAGAAGTCGGTCCAAAGTAACTGTAACTTCTGTTGGCCAGCTCATTATTAATCAAGCTAATGTGGTGCTAGATGAAGCTGAAAAAATCAAAGAATTGTCTAGACAAGGTGATCGTCAATTAGGGTATCCTTTTAGTTTGGGCCTTATATATTCTATTGCACCATATCTGCTTCCATTAATAATTCCAATACTACGAAGAGACTTGCCCGAGATGCCATTAGAGGTTGAAGAGAATATTACTAAAAACCTCGAAGAAAATCTAAAGAAAGGGTCACTTGATGCTGCGATCATTGCCTTACCATTTGAAAAACCAGGAATTGAATGTGTTCATCTTTATGATGAGCCCTTTGAAGTAATCGTTCCAATCAATCATGCCCTGGCACAAAATAAATCATTAAGCGCCAAGGAATTGGGCAGGGAAAAAGTAATGCTGTTAGATAATGACCATTGTTATAGCAACCAAATTCTAGAGGCATGTCCAGGGCTAGCAAAAAATCGTGATGTTCAATTAGGAAACTCACTAGAAACTATAAGAAACATGGTGGCTTCAAACCTAGGAATATCGGTCCTTCCTAAATCTGCTACAGTTTCTGGTTATGAGAATCCGCTAGTAAAAACTATTCCTTTTAGTGATCCAAAGCCCTATCGGCGGGTGGCATTAGCTTATCGAAAAAGTACAGTCAAAAAAGATGCCATAAATTATATTGTTAAATCAATCCAAAAAATTAATTTAAATTCAATTTTGAATTAACTCTCTAATTTAGAGAGAATTGTTTGAGACTGACTTAAGATAAAATCTTTTAATAATTCAACAGAACGAGTGAGAGACCTAGGGTTGAGTGTCACAACATGCCATTTACGGAGAATAGGTGTATTTTTAACGTCTAAAATTTTTAAAATTCCATCTTTTATTTCACTAGCAATAGTGTGTTGAGATACAAATGAAATTCCAAGATCCGCAATAACTGCTTGTTTAATGCTTTCATTGCTGGACATTTCCATAATAATATTTGGCTGAATGTCATTATCTTGAAAGAATAATTCCATATGTGCTCTAGTACCTGAACCAGATTCCCGAGTTATTAAATCAAAGTCATTAAGTGACTGGGGGTCAATTTTTTTAAGTTTTGAAAGGGAATGATTAGCGCCAGCAACAAACACATGTGGATGATTAGCAATAACATAAATCTTTGTATCTATTTCTTTTGGAACTAATCCCATAATAGCAATATCAATTTTTCCATCTCGAAGAAGGTCAATTAATTGTTCCCTATTTCTTACTTCTAAAATAATTTTAAACTCCCCATACTTCTCACGGAATAATTTTAGTATCTGAGGTAAAAAATATTGAGCAGTACTTATAATTCCAACTTTAATTATTTCAATTTGATTACCCTTAAGTTGACCTATGACTTTTTCTGCTTCATTTAAAGTTTGAAGAATATGCCTTGCATGATTTAAAAAGCATTCTCCAGCGGGAGACAAATACATATTCTTTTTTTCTCTGTTAAATAATGGAGTTCCTAAATGAGATTCAATTTCTTTAATTTGCATAGAAATTGCAGGCGGAGAAATATGAACTTCTTCAGCAGCACGCGTAAAGTTTAGATGTTTTGCTGCAGCAACAAAAATTCGCAGTTGTCTTGATGATATATTTAACATTAAGGATATCTTAATAACAAAGTAATTAATTATTAGTTTACCTTAATATAAAAAATATCTAAAATAAATTTTAATTAAATTAATTGTTTTACGTGGAGTAATTCATGATGCATTATGAATTTGATGAAAGTGGACAATTGGCAATGCAGGAATATATTACTTTAAGAAAAAAACAGCCTAATTTTTTTAATGGTGAATCCATGCGTAATGTTCTAGATATTAATTCGACTCAGATAGGCTAATCGATTATGCAAAAAATCTTCAGGGGGTAAATTGATTAATAAAAAAAAACTTATATTGATTAAAGGTATAGAAATCAGGGCATCAAGAATTTTTTCTAAAAGCAAATCAAGTTAAGCATGAATCTAAAAATATTTCTTGCAAAAATGGATATTTCTCTTGCATTAGAAGAAACAATATTGGCCCTGGCAAATGCAATTGTTGAGACAGGTAATTTAATAAAAATAGCCCCAATAACTAAGCAATTAGGAAAATTAAATCAAGAAAATATACAAGGTGAGACTCAAAGTAAGCTAGACGTATTAAGTAATGATATTTTTATCCGACATTTACAACCAACGCAGTCAGTTATCGGCGCGGTATCTGAAGAA
>Ga0114995_10002628_pt1 | contig 12425 bp, 12 predicted proteins | sample ArcticOcean_MG_C_11_FD_87038 | JGI IMG/M metagenome (GOLD analysis project Ga0114995, IMG submission 87038) | Marine microbial communities from western Arctic Ocean - ArcticOcean_MG_CB2_154 | ecosystem: Environmental > Aquatic > Marine > Oceanic | place: Arctic Ocean: Canada Basin | collected... | reverse complement strand
GTACCACAGGCCCATGATATTCAAAGTAATGTGCCTATCTATAATATTGATCAGTTGGATTTGACCGGCGACACCCAAAAAATTAAGGCAGAATGGGCTGATGTCTTACGCAACACGGCCGGAGTTTTGGTACTGAAAAATGCTTATGCCGACACCAAATGCATCGATGCAGCAACAGCAATTTACAATCAAATCATCGTCGATGAGAGGGCCGTGAACGGCGGTAAAGCGGATCACTTTGCAGCCTCTGGCGCCAATGATCGCGTCTGGAATTCTGCACAAAAACTTTGCCAATACGACCCGCTAATCTTTGCACAATATTTCGGAAACCTCGCCATCGACACCGCCTGTCAGGCTTGGCTTGGGCCCAACTATCAATTGACAGCACAGGTCAATCTAGTACGCCCCAGCGGTGCAGCACAAAGCCCGCACCGTGACTATCATCTCGGGTTTCAACCCACCGCAATAGCTGCGAACTACCCCGCACATGTACATGACTTCTCGCCTATGCTCACTCTACAAGGCGCTGTGGCACATGCTGATATGCCCATCGAAAGCGGACCAACAAAGCTTTTGCCATTCAGCCAGATTTACCGCCACGGATACGTCGCCTTTACTCAATCCAACTTTCGCACCTATTTTGAAGCACATCATATACAGGTGCCGTTGGCCAAAGGCGATGTGCTGTTTTTCAGCCCCGCGCTCTATCATGCAGGCGGCGCCAATGTGAGCCGTGACATCCAACGCATGGCCAATCTATTGCAGGTCTCCTCAGCATTTGGACGCGCCATGGAGACACTCGACCGGCGGGATATGACCCGCAGGCTGTATCAAGTTTTAAGCACCGAAAATCATGGCCTCAGCCCTAGGCAGGCTGATGCTGCAATTTCAGCCTGTGCGGAGGGTTATTCTTTCCCCACTAATCTCGATACCGATCCCCCCATTGGTGGGCTGGCGCCAGAGACGCAAGCAGCCTTATGCCGAAGAGCCTTAAGAAGCTGCATGCCCCAAGCAAAATTTGAGGCCGCACTGAACGCACAGATGGTGCGCAAACAAACCTAAGCGTAGCGTTCAGGCCCCGCCCATTGTGCCGTAGAATAGCGATCGCCATTGACCCAACCCATGGGCAAGGCCGCCTCAACAGCAATCAACTCTTCGGCGCTAAGCACATAATGGCTGCCCACGACCAATCCTTTGAAATGCTCAACATTGCGGGTCCCCGGAATTGGCAAAATATGGTCGCCCTTGGCCAAGCACCACGCAATCGCCAAACCTGCCGCTGTAAGGCCAATATGTGCTGCCAAAGCCCGAAACGGGGCGCTGGCTGCAATATTCAAGCTCAAATTTGGCTCCATAAAGCGCGGGTTATTCGCTAAAAAGGGCGTGGCTTGTGCTGTTTGCAGCTCATGTGGCTTGTCAGTCAACAAACTACGACCCACCGGCGAGAAGGCAACAAATGTTGTCTCCAGATCCGCACAGGTTTGGATCATACCCAACTCAGGGGTTCGGGTCGACAATGAATATTCAGACTGGACCGCAGCCACCGGATGCACTGCATGGGCCGCGCGCAGCGAGCTTGGCGATATCTCTGAGTAGCCAAACCCTGCAATTTTTCCCGAGGTAACAAAGCCCGCAAGCGTATAGGTCAGCTCTTCAATCGGGACATGTGGATCACGGCGGTGAATATAGTAGAGATCAATCTGTTCAACACCCATACGCGCCAAACTGGCATCCAGCTGACCTTCAAGATAGGCTGCTTCATTGTTGAATCGGCGGCTTGGATCACTGTGGTCCGTAATGCCGCCCTTGCTTGCAATATGGAAAAACGCCTCCGCTTCGGGATTTTCTGCGAGATACGCACCAATATGGGCTTCCGAGCCGCCTTTACCGTAAATATTAGCGGTGTCGATATGGGTCACGCCCAAATCACGGGCTGCGTCCAAAATTGCAAAGACTTCATCACGGCTCACCGCACCGTAGAAATTCGAAAAGGACATCGCGCCGATTCCCATCCGCGAAACCTCTATCCCGATATGCGGAAAATTACGTTTTTTCATAAGTTTATTCCTTCTTGAACGACAGAGATTGCAGCTGCAATCGCTACATCAATAGCCAGATTGGATGTATCAATCACCACCGCATCCACAGCAGCAATCATCGGCGCTTCGGCGCGCTCAGTGTCCCGGGTATCGCGAGCCATCACAGCGGCGAGCACCTGAACAAAGTCGATTTGAGTGCCGTTAGACACCAGCTCTTGATGTCGACGCCGCGCGCGCACTTCAGCACTTGCGGTCACAAAAAGCTTCACCTCGGCCTCAGGACAAATTACTGTGCCGATGTCTCGTCCATCCAAAACAGCACCACCCTCACGGCGCGCAAAGGCATGTTGAAAGGACAGTAATTCTGCGCGCACCTCAGCGATAATAGCCACCTGAGATGCAGCCTGAGCCACCTCAGGGCTGCGCAGATTTAAGACGTCAAGGTCTTCAGGCCGCAGGGATTGCACGGCTAGCAATGGATCAACACCCTGCAGCATCTGTGCGCCAACAGCACGGTACAGAAGCCCTGTGTCCAAATGCTCCATACCAAAATGTGCAGCGACAGCCTTGCTGATCGTGCCTTTGCCTGCGGCGGCGGGTCCATCAATGGCGATTGTAAAACTCATCATCTACCCTTGCTTAGCTGTAAAACTGCGCGGTGAGCGCGGGACCATCCACATCCGCCTGAGGCAGACCACCGGTGATCTCATAATAGTCACCCTTATCTGCGCAAAAAATATGACCAGAAGTCATCACTCCAGTCGCTCCATCAAAACAACCCGCAAAAATTGATAGATTGTCGCCAAACCCATCCCAAAACATTTGGCTGCCACAGGTGCCGCAAAATCCGCGCCGTGCTTGCTCAGAAGACTGATGCCACATCACCTCCCCCGTTATCGCGACCCTATCGCATATGGCAGAGGTGGCGGCTACAAAATGGCCGCTTGATTTACGGAATTGTGAGCAATGGCGGGTGATAACATGACCCATAAGGCCCGGTGTGGCAAAGCACAGATGCCCGCAAAGGTAGCTGCCTGTCAGCCTAACACTCACACCTCAGTCCGACAAATACTGGCACCCAGATGCGCCATTAAAAGTTCGAATATTGGAAAGGATGTGGCCACGGGAACACCATCATCAATCGACATACCTTGCTCAGCGGCCATACCCAAAATCAGGAATGACATGGCAATGCGGTGATCAAGATGGGTCGCAGCAGTGGCGCCACCAGTTACAGAGCCTTCGCAGCCATGCACATGCCACCAATCAGGGCCCTCATCTACAGTGACACCAGCAGCCCTTAGACCCGACGCCATGACTTCAATACGGTCACTTTCTTTAACGCGCAGCTCTTTAACCCCATGCATACGAGTAATGCCATGGGCAAAACTCGCCACCACAGACAGAATCGGATATTCGTCAATCATCGAGGCCGCCCGTTCTGGCGGCACAGCGATACCACGCATATTCGGGGAATATTTTGCACGTAAATCGGCGACAGGTTCTCCGCCCTCTTCGCGCATGTTCTCGAATATAAGATCTGCACCCATATCTTGCAGCGTGTAGAACAAACCTGCACGGGTCGGATTGAGGCCAATATTGGGCACCAAAATATTGGACCCTTCAACGATCAAAGCCGCACAAACAGGAAAGGCCGCAGATGACGGATCTCGCGGCACGATGATATCCTGTGCGCACAGCTCAGGTTGCCCCGTAAGGGTGATCACTCGGCCCTCTTCGCTGTCTTCCACGGTCAATTCAGCACCAAAGCCCACCAACATGCGCTCAGTGTGATCGCGTGTGGCCTCTTTCTCGATCACGACCGTCTGGCCTCGCGCGTTCAAACCCGCCAGCAAGACCGCAGATTTTACCTGTGCAGAGGGCATCGGCACCATGTAGCGGACCGGAACGGCCTCAGAGGCACCAACAATCGTCAACGGCAAACGACCTTCAGAGCAGCCATACGACTGCGCACCAAACATGGCCAAAGGATCGGTGACCCGTCCCATAGGGCGTTTGTTCAAACTGCCATCGCCCGTGAACGTCGCTGTAATGGGGGACGTGGCCATCGCGCCCATGATTAGGCGCACGCCGGTGCCAGAATTACCGCAGTCAATCACCTGATCCGGCTCGGCAAATCCACCCACGCCCACGCCATGCACCGACCAAGAGCCACCACCATGGTTGATGACCTCTGCACCAAAAGCCTGCATGGCCTTGCCGGTGTCGAGCACGTCATCCCCTTCTAACAAGCCCTTAATGCGAGTCTCGCCCACGCTCAAAGCGCCCAAAATGAGAGAGCGGTGCGAGATGGACTTATCACTCGGCACATCCGCCTGCCCCGTCAACGGGCCAGACTTTTGTGAAGTCATCGGAATTGCTGCACCATGGCCTGACATATAGGTCCCCTATTTAGTTGCAGGAGTGATAGCGTCCAAGCTAGGCAACGTCCACACCTCAGGTTCCATCAATCTATGATTTTCGAAATGTCATATAGTGTGGGGTACGGTCTTCGCGCAGGGCTTTTTTCTCATAGCGCGTCGAAATCCAATCCCCCCAGGGCGCGCGCCAATCTTTGGGTCCTTCAGCCAACCAGTCAAAACCAGCCTTCGGCACCTCTTGCAAGGTTTGGCGGACATAGTCTTCAACATCCGTGGCCACACGAAATTTTGTACCAGTTTTTAAGCACCGGTTCAACGGGATGAGATGCTCTGGCGTCACAAAACGGCGGCGGTGATGGCGCAGTTTTGGCCAAGGGTCCGGGTAAAGCAAAAACGCTTTACTGACAGCTTCATCTGGCAAAACATCCATCAAGTTGCGAGCATCGCCCATGTGCAACTTGATGTTGCGCACACCCGCCTTGCGCATCTTGCCCAACAGCATCGCAACGCCGTTCACATAAGGCTCAACACCCAAAAACTGGACATCGGGGTTTTGGAGCGCTTGATGCACCAAATGCTCACCGCCGCCAAAGCCAATTTCCAACCAAAGCGGCCGGCCACCGGCAAGTTCTTGCATGTCCAGCGGCGTCCGCTCTGGATTTTCCTCACGGGTAATTCCAGCAACTGACAGGCGTGGCAGGTCCTCTTCCAAATAACGATCCTGCGCGGCATTCAAAGCTTTACCCTTGATACGCCCATAAAAATTCCGGTGATTCATAGCCATCTCTCACGAAAAAGGGTCGCATGAGCCCTCCCTGCAAATATTTTTCATCAGAGCCGCAAGCGCGCCCCTGCGCCTACACGGCTTTTTTTAGCGCTTCAACCAGATCGATTTTTTCCCAGCTGAATCCACCATCAGCTTCCGGTGCACGGCCAAAGTGACCATAGGCTGCAGTTCGCTGATAGATTGGACGGTTCATGCCCAAATGTTCACGAATGCCACGCGGCGTGAGATCCATACATTGCGTAACTGCGCGCTCTATGACCTCATCAGGAACCTGACCTGTGCCGTGGGTGTCCACATAGATTGACAGGGGCTTTGATACGCCAATCGCATAGGATAGCTGCAAGGTGCAGCGTTCCGCCATGCCAGCGGCCACAACATTCTTAGCTAAATAGCGCGAAGCATAAGCTGCGGAACGGTCAACTTTTGTTGGATCTTTTCCAGAGAATGCACCACCACCATGCGGAGCCGCTCCACCATAGGTGTCCACAATGATCTTGCGACCCGTCAAACCTGCATCACCATCCGGCCCACCGATGACGAAAGTACCTGTCGGGTTGACCCACCATTCCGTATTGGTTGTGATCCACTCCACAGGAATAACTTCGCGAATATAGGGCTCAACAATGCCACGAATATAAGCGCTGTCTTGATCTTTTGACGTATGTTGGGTCGACAGAACAATCGAAGTGACCTCTACCGGCTTGCCGTCCACATATCGCAAAGACAACTGCGATTTGGCGTCCGGTCCAAGATCACGTTCGGTGCCGTTTTTGCGCACTTCGGCCAGACGCCGCAGAATTGCATGCGAATATTGGATCGGTGCAGGCATCAGTTCTGGAGTTTCAGTGGTGGCATAGCCAAACATGATGCCCTGATCGCCAGCGCCCTCATCCTTATCTGACGCAGCATCCACACCCTGCGCTATATGTGCTGACTGTTCGTGCAGGAGATTGGTGACTTCAATAGTCTTCCAGTGAAATTTGTCTTGCTCGTAGCCAATGTCTTTGATGCAGTCACGGGCGATTTGCTCAATTTGACCCATATATTGCGAGAGTTTAGCTTGGTCTGCTAGGCCAACTTCACCGCCAATGATAACGCGGTTGGTAGTGGCGAAAGTTTCTGCCGCGACACGCGCTTCGGGTTCTTCGGCTAAAAATGCATCCAAGACAGCGTCCGATATACGGTCACAAAGCTTATCAGGATGGCCTTCAGAAACAGATTCTGAGGTGAAAATAAAATTTGTTCGTGCCATGAAGCCTGCTCCAGTGAAATGTAAACTGCGTCAGGAAGCCGTTGCAGTGAAGACTACCTAGAAGTCCTAAAGATCGGCGTCAACACTTATGTCCGACTGCGACGCCAAAACGCGGCGACACAGAGCCATAGCGCCATAAATATGGTTGCAGCCCAAGGGTATGTAGCAAAAAATGGGGTAGGAAGACGGGCGGGAAGCGGCACGTCAACAAATCCCGTGTCCTCTCCCTGAAGCCGTGCACCATATCCCCCACGTGGATCGATCACCGTACTCACGCCACGATTTGCCACCCTGACCATGGGCAAGCCCAACTCGATTGCACGGGCGCGGGCTTGGGCGAAATGCTGCGCAGGCCCCTGCCCCTCACCGAACCATGCGTCATTGGTGATCAAAATCAAAAGGTCAGGTCGAACCGCGCTGCGGCCAACAAACTGTGGGAAAATGCCCTCGTAGCAAATTAAGGGCTGGATCTGGCCAATACCGTCAATCTTCAGCGTGCTCGGCCCATCTCCAGATGAAAACCCCGCACGCTGAAGGCCAAACCAGCCAGCCACCCACGCGAGGGGCAGATATTCACCAAAAGGCACCAATCGGCTTTTGTGGTATTCCGCCTGCAATTCTCCTTGAGGAGAAATGATCCCAAGGGTGTTGAAATAAAGACCTTCGGCGCTACTGCTCTGATATCCAACTATAATCGGGGCATCTTGTGCCACAGCCGCGATCTCGCTCTTGGCTACATCGATGGGTAAATAGACTGAAGTTTCTGACCAAACAATCAAATCGACCGGCGGGTCCGCCTGCGTCAATGCCATGTGGCGCTGATAAATACCCTCCATTTTATCTGAATTCCATTTATCAGACTGCGCCACATTGGGATGAATAAGCCGCACAATGGCTGCGCCATGCGGCGCTTTCACAGGGGCGCTATTTGGAAGAATTTGCAACACAACAGCAAAGGCGATGAGCGCCACTGCATAAAATAATCGCCCATGTGCCACCACATAGGCCATTACCAACGTCAGCAGTGTCATGCCATATGGACCCATCACAGCTGCCAATTTGTACAACGGCGTGTCAATCCACACATAGCCAATCAAACCCCAAGGAAAGCCGGAAAACACATAGGAGCGGGCCACTTCAGCAGCCAAAAGCGCGAGGCAGATCAACAGCGGTGCTCGACCTTTAACCAAAGCCGAAGTCACCCCCCAGAAAAGCGCCAAGCCCCCAGCCATTGCCGCAAGGGCAAAAGGCGCCATCCAGCCGGTTGTCGGCAGATCCACCAAAAACGGCTGCATGATCCAAGCTAGCGACACGGCAAAATAGCCACTGCCCAACAGCCAGCCATTGGAGAAAGAGGAGGTGTCAAAAGATTTTTGAATTGCCCAAAGCCCAAAGCCCAGCCCCAAAAGCGTGAGAGCTGGCGCGTCGATGGGGGCTTGGCCCAATCCGGCCAGCCCCCCCGCTGTAAAAATCATCAGCTGCCACATCCAACGCGGTGTTTTGTCCCACAGATTACTCGGTATCAGCGTGTCGAACATAGGCCCTAAGCCTTTTGATACGGCGCGGGTCGGCATCGACGATTTCAAACTCAACGCCCGCAGGATGGTTAATCACCTCCCCACGAGCAGGAACGCGCCCCAACAACATAAAAACCAAGCCACCAAGCGTATCCACTTCTTCAGGATCAACTTCAGCAACTTCGGTCAAATCTCGCCCAATTTCTTGCTGAAATTCATCCAAAGGGGCTTTGGCCTGTGCCAGATAGCACCCAGGCTTTTCAATTAGCCAAAATGCGCCCTCATCTTGGTCATGTTCATCTTCGATTTCGCCAATCACTTGCTCGATCAAATCTTCAATCGTCACCAAGCCATCCGTGCCGCCATATTCATCGATCACCAAGGCCATGTGAATGCGGTCCGCTTGCATCTTTGTCAGCAAGACACCGATTGGCATTGAGGGCGGTACAAACAATAAGGGGCGCAACATGGTTTTCAGGACCAAGCGTCCACCGGAGCCGTTGAACCCATGCTTAAGTGCTATATCTTTTAAATGCGCAAAACCGAGTGGCGTATCCAAAGTACCATTGTAAACCGGCAATCGAGTCAAGCCCGTGTCACGAAATACATTTACAAGGTCTTCTTTTGTGATCGTCACCGGCACAGATTTGATGTCAGCTTTCGGCACCATCACATCTTCAACGCGCAGCTGCCGCAAATTCCAAATGCCCGGTGTGATATCTTCACCCTGAGGCCCGGTGTAGCCCGAGGGGTCCAGATCCAGAAGCTGTTTTGAAAAGGCCCATTTAAGCCGGCCCCAAAAGCCAAGCGCCTGTAAACCCGTACTTGACGGGTCGTCGGCGGCATCAGAGCCGCCATTTTTATCATCTATATGTGGCATAATACCGTTCATTGGCTTTCATCATTTATGTCATATGGATTGGAAATACCAAGCTTGGCAAGGACATAGATCTCGATTTGTTCCATCAATTCCGCGTCCCTTTCTTTTATGTGGTCATAACCAAGAAGATGCAACGATGCGTGTATCAAGAGATGGGTCACGTGGTCTGCAATTGCAATACCGGACGCCTCCGCCTCGCCAGTACAAGTCTCAAAGGACATAGCAATATCGCCAAGCTCTGGATCAAAGGCCAAGCTCGGAACTTGCCCGGCCACATCACTGACCAGATCAGTAGAGGGCCAAGACAACACATTCGTCGGTTGCGGTATGCCGCGAAAATCCTTGTTGAGCCGCGCAATCTCCTCATCACTACAGGCCATAACAACGGCACTGGCATCCTCTGGAAATATCAGATGCTCCGATAAAGAAGTGCCCACCCGTGCCCCAATCTCCGCAAGGTTTTGCGCGTCCCATCGGGTGTCTTCAATCACAAACTCAAAGCTGAGGCTCATGGAGTGTCTGCGTCATAGGCATCAATAATTTCCGCAACCAAAGGATGGCGCACCACATCTTTGGAGGTGAAATAGTTAAAGCTGATTTTTGGGATTTCTTGGAGCAAACGCTCTGCATCCGCCAGGCCAGATTGCACCCCACGCGGCAAATCGATCTGCGTAAGGTCTCCAGTGACCACCATGCGGCTGCCTTCACCCAAACGCGTCAAAAACATTTTCATCTGCATCGATGTCGCGTTTTGTGCCTCATCCAGCACCACAAATGCATTGGCCAAGGTACGCCCACGCATGAAGGCTAACGGGGCAATTTCAATAGCCTTGTCTTCCATCAGCTTGGCCATTTGTTTAGCCGGCAGGAAATCATTCAATGCATCATAAAGCGGCTGCATGTAAGGATCCACTTTTTCTTTCATGTCACCCGGCAAGAACCCCAAGCGTTCACCGGCCTCGACTGCAGGGCGTGACAGTATAATCTTATCAACTCGCCCAGTAATAAACATTGACACTGCCACAGCTACTGCCAAATAAGTTTTACCTGTGCCCGCTGGGCCTATTCCAAAAGATAGCTCGTTTTTAAACAAAGACCGGACGTAGGCTTTTTGCGCCTCAGTGCGTGGCTCAACCAGTTTTTTACGAGTTTTGATCTCAACTGCGCCACCTCGAAACATTTCCATCTGTTTGCCTGTCTTCGTCGCATCCCCGCCCACCACATTCATCCGCAGTTCCGCAGTCACATCTGCAGCCAATACATGCCGGCCTTGCTCCAATCTGGTATAAAGTGATTGCAAAATTGATTCTGCCCGCACACGGGCGTCCCCGTCGCCCACTAAGAACAACTGATTGCCCCGCCGAACAATCTGGATGGATTGCGCAGTTTCAATAGTGGTAAGATTGCGATCAAATTCTCCACAAAGTTCTGCCAGCAGGCGGTTGTCAGGGAATTCAACTCGGGTTTCGTTTTGAGCGGCGGTAGCTATTGAGGCGTCGTCTACCAAGGTTGTCCCCTATTACGGCAAGTGTAAAATAGAATATAGTAATTCGAATGTAGCAAGAGTGCTAGCATGTACAAACAAAAACTCTTCAATCTCTTGGCTTGCTTTCGTTTAATTGTAAATAAGTGCAATCCACTAACCGTCAAATGCCACAACGAAATAATCTTATCCTACAACTTCACCAGTAAGAGAATTGGTCATATCGTTGATGATCCGAACGCTTACGACTTTGCCAACCATGTGGTCCGCCGCTATCGCATGTACAGCGTGAAGATATTCAGATTTCCCAATCAACTGACCCTCGCGGCGGCCTTTTTTCTCAAATAGTACTTTAACCTCTCGCCCCACCATAGCAGCTTGGGCGGCATATTGTTGTTCTGTCAGTAATGATTGTAATTCTTGCAACCGCCTGGAGGCAACTGCTGGATCGACCCCATCTTTTTCAGCGGCAGGCGTACCGGGCCGGGCAGAATATTTGAACGAATAGGCCTGACCGTAACCCACCCTCCGCACTAAATCTAACGTATCAGCAAAATCTTGATCAGTCTCACCAGGAAAACCTACGATGAAATCACCAGACAATAAAAGATCAGGCCGAGCTTTGCGGATGCGGTCCACCACGGTAAAATAACTGTCGCGGGTATGTTTGCGATTCATGGCTTTGAGAATACGGTCACTGCCAGATTGCACGGGTAAATGCAGATAGGGCATCAGTTTATCGCAGGTGCGATGCGCGTCGATCAAGGCACCGTCCATGTCGTTAGGATGACTAGTGGTAAAGCGGATGCGTTCTAACTGTGGGATCTCCGACAATTTCCAGATCAATCCAGCTAAACCGTCCTGGTGCCCATGATACGCATTAACATTCTGTCCCAAAAGTGTGATTTCACGTACGCCACGCTCCACAAGATCCGCGGCCTCAGAAAACACACGGCTCGCAGAGCGACTGACTTCGGCTCCTCGTGTGTATGGTACTACACAAAATGCACAAAATTTGTCACAGCCTTCTTGCACTGTCAAAAACGCCGTCGGACCACGCTTAGCTTTGGGGCGTTTGGCAAGATGGTCAAATTTATCTTCTTCAGGGAAATCAGTATCAAGCGCACGTTTTCCAGTCTGGACTCTGGCCTCCATCTGAGGCAATTTGTGGTAAGATTGTGGTCCTACGACCAAGTCCACCATTGGTTGACGGCGTATGATTTCAGCACCTTCCGCTTGGGCAACGCAGCCAGCCACACCAATTTTCAAATTAGGGTTGGCAGCTTTTAAGCCTTTAAATTTCCCTAGCTCCGAATAAATTTTCTCCGCAGCCTTCTCACGAATATGGCAGGTGTTGAGCAAAATCATATCCGCGTCATCTGCAGTGTCAGTATGCACGTAGCCCTGTTCCCCAAGCGTTTCTGCCATCCGCTCACTGTCATAGACATTCATCTGGCATCCGTATGTTTTGATGAACAGCTTTTTCACATCGGCCATTGCTGTGTCCTTTATTGGAAATTTCTTAATTTCTGCGCTGATACAGCGTGAAATCGCCCCTTGCAATGCATGTGACTTTAGAGGATCTGATGTTTCTGGGTTTTAAGTATTTATTCCAATTGACCGGTCGACCGCCCAAAACGGTCGTAGGCTCCCGTTCGCAGTTTAACATCAACACACCAAAGGTCTTAGGGTTTGCGCCGTAAGCGGATAACCACGTCAACCTTGGCAATTTCCCCACCTTCCGGTGCATCAGGCAAAATACTAATCTTCAATTGATCAGCCGGAGCATCGACGAGCTCCGCTGTATCTTCCCAATAAAAATGTGGGTGGTCTGCCATGTTTGTGTCGAAATAGCTCTTAGCTCCATCCACAGTAATTTCGCGCATCAAACCGGCATCACAAAAGGCCCGCAAAGTATTATAGACGGTAGCTAACGATACTTTATCCTCATGATCGTTGCTAGCTGCAAACAGGCTTTCAGCAGTAACATGACGATTTCGACCGTCCCCAATCAATCGCTGCGCCAGGATCACGCGCTGTCGCGTTGGCCGCAATCTACCACTGGACAACCATAGGTCGACAGTTT
>Ga0114995_10002625_pt1 | contig 12433 bp, 22 predicted proteins | sample ArcticOcean_MG_C_11_FD_87038 | JGI IMG/M metagenome (GOLD analysis project Ga0114995, IMG submission 87038) | Marine microbial communities from western Arctic Ocean - ArcticOcean_MG_CB2_154 | ecosystem: Environmental > Aquatic > Marine > Oceanic | place: Arctic Ocean: Canada Basin | collected... | reverse complement strand
TCCTCTGTATGGCTGATCTAATCTAACAACTTGGCTAGGATGAACTTCTTCATTCCACCATGTAAAATATTTTCCGTTTTCTTCTGTTAAATATCCAGCTGAGCATATGTCTATACTTAAACTGCGCTTTATCATTTTACTTGATTTAACTTTACCTAGATGATAACCTCGGTATTCGTCTTTTATTGCCTGTAAAATTCTACCATCATGTTCCGCATCGGAACACGTTGCATCTACACTTACTGGTAATCCTCCTATCACATAATGTGCTCCAATTCTACCTCTTTGATCATTTGCCCATGTGTCTATAACTCTGTATGGTGAATGTTGACCATTGTTACTAGCTATAAAGATCCAATCTTTAGATGTAATCTCTTTTACGTATTCTCCTTCTGGTAAATTATATTGTTCTATCCATGTTGCTGCATTAATTGCATCTGTATCTGATTCTAATTCGTCTGGGTTTAAACCCAATGCCAACCATGTCAATGCACCGCATACACCATCTGCAGTTAATTGCTTTGAAGTTTGAAATGATTTTAATGCATTTTCAGTTTTTTGATTAAAAACTCCATCTATTGGAAGGGTTGACCATTCACCGGTATAACTCTGTAACTCTTCTTGAATTAAAGAAACTAAATCGCCTGTATGTCCTTTCTTTATAAAGTATTTTGATTGCATATCTCTTCCGTTTTATTTCTAAGCATATTGATTAGATCACAAAGTTCTTGTTGACTAGTAGTTGTATGACTAAAATCAAATAGCTCTTTTCTAGTTTCTCTTTCTGTGATATAATAAGAAATCTTATACTCATTCCTCTGTTTTAATAAAGGTTCCATAAAAGAAACAGTAGCTGCTTGTCTTTTAGCGGCACCTGCATATGCATATTTGACATAAACTGATGCCGATACTACATACTTATCATGATCATCTACTTCTAAAAACTTATATCTTTCTTTTAGTTCATTAACTATTAGATATAATCTGTGTGCTGTAAAATGACTACTGCCCTTGATGACTTCAATTAAAGCCGATGGCTCCAATGGAGTATCAATATACCTCTTTGATAAATCTACACTAAGATTAGTTATTAGCATTTGGTTTCTTTTTAATGTATGCGTTCATGTTTTCTTTTCCTTTTGCCTCTAATCCTTTTTTGAATAAATCTTCACTTTTTGGAAGATCGTCCTGTGGTAAATGACTTGAAGACATTTTCTTTACAATAGAACCGACTGATGTTGGATTAGGTTCTTGATATTCTGTAGAACCTTCTTCTGAAGCTTTATCAAGTTCTTCTTGATGATCAGCAACTGTTTCTGGATCTACAACATCTATATTTCTTGGGTCAATAACTTCTACATTACCATAAGTATCTTCTACTTCGAATTTGGCATCTGGTTTTACTTTTATTTCTGGATCTATTACTTCGTCTTCAAATATCTGATCTAAATCTGTTTGTGTCATGCCATCTAGCATATCATTCAACACCATATCATGTGCATGATCCTCGTCCCATTCTTCTACGTCTGACATATCTGATATATCTACGCTTTCAGGTTCTTGCCTATCAACATATGCATCATAGTGTTGTGCTTCTTCGTCCATGTCCATATCATCGAAACGACTATCTTCTGGAATTTCATCATCCCATTCTTCGTCTTCGTCTTCTGGTTTAATGTAATCTACTAAGGATTTAATAAACCCTAATGCTATTAGTGGTAAAATAGCACCCGAAACAAAAGCTAAGATTCTTTTTTGATCAATAAGATCTTCGTCTATTAAATCAAATAACTCTGACCAACTTCCAAAATCTGTTAAGTTAATAAATGCGTAATACATGTTTCCTTGCATTTGCATTAATGTTATTGTAATAAACAATGCCCAGACTAGTGTCTTGTTCATTTTCTTTAGAATTACCAATGATGCTAAAGATGCAGCCGCACCAATTTCAAAACCAATAGCAAGCGTTACTGCTAACCAATATGGGTTTGATAATTCAAAAAAGTCAATTACGTGAATCGTAGAAATAATAGATACCAATGCATATAATGTTATGAATGTACCTATTACAAATCTTTTTACTAATGTATTTCTGTCCATTGTTATTGTTGTATATTTTCCCATTTACCTAAAGGACACGAAGATCCAGGTGACATGGTTTTTGCAGCAATATTACAGCCACATCCATTGACAGTATTACCTGTCTTTATATTTTTGCCTTGTTTTTTAGGATCACACTTTAGACCAGATCTCATATGACATACATCACAAGATTTTAATCTTGATTCACTAAGCTCTTTTATTTTTGGATCAAGTGCATCGAATCTATCCTTTACATAATTAGCCCATCCTGTAAATATCTGACTTATCTGCGAAGGTTGTTCTGCAGGTGTCTGAATAACGGGTGGTGTAATTATGCCAAACTTCTTGGCTATCTTCGAATTTTGGTCCTCGTTGGTCATTTAGTCTTCCTTTTCTTCTAAAGCATTTATTGATATTCTCTCTTTATCTGAGATCTCTTCAATTCTTAAAGTTTTCCATGCTGGAACTTCTTTGATTAGTCTAATCATTGTTTCTTCAGTAATGATGTTATTCATTAGAGTAGCATTCAATGTATCAATTTCTGCTTCAACTTGTCTAAGTTCTTTCTTTGTCTTTTCAACTTCAGAATCAATTCCACATGATTTAAAGTATGTCAATACCAATAATACTAAGATTACCTTTGTACCATGATTTGCTAAAAATGTATTAAATTTATTCATAATTTATGTTTTGTTTATTTATTATATATCGAATTTTTCTTTAAATGTCTTCCTGCGCTTCATAAATTCCTTTGCATAGAATTCTAAATCAGCTTGAGTAATGCTGAATGTTTGTGGTAAATTATCTAATTCATTGGCTATCCAGATCTCTGCACCATCTGCTTTTTTACCTGACATATCCCAATATGCTATAAAATATGCAGCTGCTTGTAAGAAATAATCTTGAATCCATTTCTCTGCTTTTGGTTTACGAGAATTCTTGTAATCGATGATCATTATTTTATTATCTACAAGTTCAGATATGTTATCTACTGTTCCTGCCCATCCTCCAGCTTTAGTAGTCCATAAAAACGTTTCTGCTTCTAAGACCTCGTGTATTCTGTCAAAATAGATGTCGTGATTGTAATAAAATTTATAGAAAAAAGTCCAAGCTTGTTGTAGAAAGAATGCACCTAATTCTTCTTCTTTGAATTGATTGGTTTCTTCGTCTTCGCTTGCTACTATTTTAAGCTGTGCTAATCGTTCTTCTGGAGTTCCAGAAGTTTCTCCTTTATAAAGCTCTATTAACCTGTGCATAATAGTACCTCTATTCATGGATAGCGTTGAAATGCGGTCTGCTTCTGCTTCACCTACTCTTTTACGCCATTTATCTAAACCTGACATGTCTTTAGTATTACCTAAGACAGTAGTTACAGATGGTAACTTAGCAATTTCTTCTTCGCCTTTAGTTACTTTATAAAATCTTAGTCCATTTTCCTGAACTCTGTTAATTTCGTATCCTTCCAAAGCATTATGATTTAATCCATGATGATAACTTTTCCCACAATACTACTAATATATCTACATTGTGATAACCTAATTTACAAATAGCAAAGATAACAAGACCTACAAATGTAGTTTTAATAATATTACCTAGAATTGGTAATAATGCTAAATCATCAAACACTGGCCATAGAACTATTAAGAAAGATGAGCTTTGTTTTACTTTCTGAATTTGTGGATATACAACATCTGCTAATCCTATCTTAAGCATACAATCACCATATTTGGTAATTTGTTGTAATACATAGGCTTGCTGTACCTCTAATGCTGCTGATCTTACTTCTTCTGGTAAATTAACTACTCCGTAAATTCTACCTAACCAATCAACTCTAAGTCCGTGATCTTCGTTAAGCATTTTAACATTTTCTTTTGATGTTTTTTTAAAAATCCACCACATTCGTATATCTCTATAAAGATCATACCAATAAGTAAATGTACTTTTTATCCATTTCATATTATTCTGTTTTAGTAAATTGCTTTAATTCGTTAACTCGTTTCAAACCAGTTGCTTTATCAATTACTTCTCCATCTACCATGTAAACTAATGTTGGTATAGATCTAACACCAAATTCTTGTGCCATTTCATGATCTACTTCAATATCGATTTTAATTACTTTAACTTCGGTAATCTCTTCTTGATATTGTTCTAATTGTTTTCCTTGCATTTTACATGGATTACACCAATCTGCATAAAAGTCAACTAATACTCTTCCGGATTTAAGATCTTCTTTGTTCATTGTTATTGATTATCATTTGTTGCCCACTCTTCTAAGAGACCATTATCGGTGAGTGTAATATATGTATCGTATTTAATTGATACACAAACTTGTCCTTCTAATGTTGGCAACGTAGTATATTCTACTAGGTTTTCAAACGGTTCTTCTAATGCTGATTCTAAGTTATCTATATTAAAAGCCATTTGTTCTAATTGTAACTGATCAATCCATAATTCTATAGTCATATCTTAAATCTTTAATATTATATCTGTATAAGTTGGTTTGTTTCAAAAAAAAACCGCTGTTTCCTGAATTGGATTGGCGGTTTTAGGGAAGTAGAGTACTTCATGTATATGTTGAGCGAAAAACGAGATTCGAACTCGCGACCCTCAGTTTGGTAAACTGATGCTCTACCAGCTGAGCTATTTTCGCTTAAATAAAAAAGGAAGGATCGTGTACTAGAGTATACTAGCTCTAGAAGATCGACTTATTGTAATGATTACTGCATACCAATCAACTTTACTGTTATTTCAAGTTCTACTCAAGATGGTTAATCTCGTTGTAGTGCCACAACGGCTTTGATTGTACCTTATCCCCTAATAAGACAGGATGTTCGGTCACTTAGACAAGATTTCCTCTCGGGTACTTGCAATGCTCTTGGAAAGATTAGTTTAGTTATCTTTTCCCGATCTACCATCATCTACTCTGTCGAGTCTTAGTTACTTACTTTTGCAACTAAGCCGAAACTTGTTCGGTGTCTGATGTGCCTTAACCCCTCCTTCCGTCAGAGTTTTTTCGGCCATACACTCACACTCAAGATGATCAATCAAGTAGTGTGCCTTCCTAATATGTTAAAGAACGTTTAATCTAGTGGAGAATATCAGAGTCGAACTGATGACCTCCTGCGTGCAAGGCAGGCGCTCTAGCCAGCTGAGCTAATCCCCCAACAATCTTTATTTAAAGTCTCAATTGTTAAATAGACCTGTCAAGTTTATCCTGCGTTCTTTGCAGAAACGTAAACTCTTACTTCTTGGGCAACTGCTTTTACATTTTGCATAGCTTTACGTACTCTTGTACCTGCAGCTTTGTTACCTTTTTCTTCGAACTTAGCAGCATCGTCTTGGATGTCGTTTAAAAGTTCAGTCATTTGGTTTAATAATTCTTCCATGATTTAAAATTTATTTGTTTAATGTTAGTTATACTTACTTGTATTCTTTTGTTTCAAAAGTTTATTCTAATGTACTTGCGCTTTGGTTAAATCCACCATATTTAGAATATGATTCGTCTATTTCTCCAAGTTCTATCCACGAACGTTCTTCTTTTTCTGTGGATGAAGAATAGATTTCCATCTCTCCTTCAAATATAGTTGAAAGTGCATCAGCTGACGTTAATCTGTCTAAGCTTTCTAATTCTTCACAAACTTCATACCAATCTTCGTGATACAGTTCTTGAATGTATTCTACAAAATCTTGTTCAGAATCACCTTCATATGGTGATGTCGCTAGATCTTTAAAATCATTAGGATCAATGTCTACCGCTTGTGTAGCTTCCCAATTTGTGTAACGCTCTACCTTTCTAATTTGATAAGACATGATGAGTATGTGTTTGTTTGACTATTATACTTGTTAAATACTAAAGGTTTCATCCCCTGTTATTGATTTCATCTATTTTTTCTGGTGTTAAATTCTCTAAGAATGTAACAAATAGTTTTATACAATTTTCTACATCATCTTTATGTGCCATCTCAACTGTAGTATGCATGTATTTAAGTGGTGTTGCTAAAATAGCAGTTGGTGTATTTTCTAAAAAGAATGCCATCGTGTCATTACCGTATGAGCCAACATGGTGTTGAAGTGGTAAGTTATTTTCTTTTGCAAGATCTCTTAGCATGTTTAATATGCCTCTGTGGTTTTGTGCAGTATATTCTAATGATGGTCCTTTGCCTCCATCGACCGGTCCATATTTTGCACGATCCATTTTTGGTGTATTAACATTATGGCACACATCATGTACTAACGCTAAATCAGCTTGTAATTCTTTTGCAATCTTCTTAGCTCCATAAAGTCCAACTTCTTCTTGAACAGAATTTACAACATATAAGTCATATGGTAATCCAACACCTTTATCCCATATAGTTCTAAGAGCTTCTGCTATGATGTACCCTCCTATCTTATTATCTAACGATCTACCAACATAGTAGTCACCAATGATCTCTAATTTAGTGTCATACGTTATGAGACATCCAACTTCTACTCCAGCATTTACAACTGCTTCATAGTTTTCTAATCCACAATCTACCCATAATTCATGTTGATCATATCCTTGTTCAACTCTTTTGGCCCTCGTGTGAATAGCAGGCCATCCAAATACACCTCTTACTTTTTTGCCAGTATGTGTGTGGATCATTACGGTTTTAGATGGTGCAATCATGTTATCTGATCCTCCATGTTTTCTAACTCTCACCATGCCATCTTCCTCGACATGTGTAATGATCCATGCTATCTCATCGCAATGTGCCTCAATTACTACTTTTTGTGAATTCTTTCTAGCACCTGTTCTTCCTTTTAAGATACCATATGATGTTCCATATGCATCCTGTTTTAAAAAGTCTGTATATGGTTTAATATATTCTGACCATATCAATTGTCCTTCTGTTTCTTGTGCCACTGGTGCATATGCATTCAGGTAGTCATGTAAAAATTGTTCTTGTTTATTCATTGTTTTTTAATTTAGTCTCTACTAATTTATATGCCTTAAATAAATGATCTACTGCATGACACACGTGATCCTTAACATCTGTGTCTATTTTAGAAACTGGATTTTGTTGGATATGTGTGTTTATGTTTGCCATTGTTGTGTGGAGCCTATCCATCATTTGATGATAATTTAGCTCGTGTAATTCTGGGAGTTTATTCAACTGTAACTGATTTTGCAAGGTTCCGTGGCTTATCTACATTTTTACCTAAATTTACTGCGATGCGATAAGATAATAATTGAAGTGGAATACACGTCAACATTGGTGTTAAGAGATCATCTGTCTTTGGAATTTCAATAACATGATCTGCGATCTTTGACATTGCTGCGTCGCCTTCGGTAACAATAGCTATAACTTTTCCACCTCTTGCTTTGATCTCTTGCATATTACTTAAGACCTTGTCATATGATTTATCTGTAGGTGCAATAAATACTGATGGACAATTCTCATCAACTAGAGCAATTGGTCCGTGTTTCATTTCACCAGCAGGATAACCTTCAGCATGTACATAACTAACTTCTTTTAATTTCAATGCACCTTCTAATGCAATTGGAAAGTTAATCCCTCTTCCTAGATATAAGAAATCCCTATATTCTGGTTTTGAGTATTCGTCTGCTATTTTAAATATCTCTTCTTTTTGTAATAAGACTGCGCTCATTTTCTTTGGAATAAGTGCTAGCGATCTTTTTAGATCTGCATAATTCTCATTAGTAATGCTACCAAGTTGTTTAGCCATTTTTATAGCTATCAAAGTAACGGCTGCTAATTGTCCTGTAAATGCTTTTGTTGATGCAACACCTATTTCAGTACCTGAGTGCGTGTAAATTCCTGAGTCTGACATTCTAGCAATAGAAGAACCTACTACGTTTACAATGCCAAATAAAGTGGCACCTTTTTCTTTAGCCATTTCCATTGCAGCTTTAGTATCTGCAGTTTCACCTGATTGTGAGATTGACATAAGAACATCACCTTGTTTGATGATTGGTTTTCTATATCTGAATTCAGAAGCATAATCTACTTCAACTGGAATTCTACACAGTGTCTCTATAATAGTCTTGCCAATTAATGCTGCGTGCCAAGAAGTTCCACAAGCAATGATAAATATCTTTTGTGCTCTTAGTAACTGAGGCATAACATTCTCAACTCCTCCCATCATTAGATCATCTTCAGCACTTAATGTTAAACGACCTCTTATTGTATTTGAAATAGCGCTAGGTTGTTCAAAGATTTCTTTCAACATAAATGTATCATATCCACCCTTTTCAATAGACTCTAATTCCATCGTAACTTTTTCAACATCCAATGGCACTGTTTGATTTTCAACATCAAGTATATGAATATCTGGGTTGCCTGCTAATCCACCATCAAGAGATATAACTGCCATTTGATCATCTTCCAGGTAAATAATATCTCGAGTATGTTCTATAATTGGTGTAGCGTCAGATGCAATGACATATTCACCATCACCAATACCAATACACAGAGGACTGGATTTTCTAACAGCAATCATTTGATTGTAATGCGTTTCAGTAACTAAAATAGCATATGCTCCTACAACATCTCTAAGCGCTAATCTAATTGCATTAGAAAGATCATTTTCATGTTCTGAATAATTTCTATTATAATGAAATTCAATCCAATTAGCTAAGACCTCACTGTCAGTTTCAGATTTGAACTTGTAACCTTCTTTGATAAGTTGTGTTTTTAGAGTCTCGTAGTTTTCAATAATACCATTATGTACTAGTGAAATCGTACCGTGCATTGATACGTGTGGATGCGCATTTGCTTCAGATGGTGCACCGTGAGTTGCCCAACGAGTGTGACCGATTGCAATATTGCCTGAATCTAAATCTTCTGGAAGTATCTCATATAAGTTATCTACACCTCCAGTTGTTTTGATAGTTTTAAAACCATCTTCAGTCTTAATAGATATACCCGCAGAATCATATCCTCGATATTCTAATCTCGTAAGACCTTCTATTACGACTGATTTAGCTGTATCATTTTGGCCTATATAGCCTACGATTCCACACATAGTTTATACAAATAATGAGGTGAGTGCTGTGTATATTGCCAAACCTAATAAAAATATAGCAACAGAAGACATTGTCCAATCTAGGATTTTATAATTACCTTCTACTTGCGATTTAGATCGGCCTTGCCAATCTTCTGGATTCCATTCTTTTTCTTTCATACTATTTATATGCTTTAAAAATTAATTGTTTATAAAATTACCTTTGAACCTGTAATAACGATTTTGCTTTTACCTTGATCTGTATTTGTGGTTGTGTAATATTCCTTTGCTTTACTTACGCGACCTTCTGTAATATCAACTGTAAGTATTTTGCCTACATCTGTTGTATCAGGCGCTTGATGGTTCGATAAGAAATCTCCAAGAGAATAAGCTATAAGGTTTCCGTCAAATGTAGTAAAATTATAAGTGTGTGTTCCTGAACCAATGATCATTGCATAACCTGCGTCTCTTGTAAGTTTTGCTACTTTTACTTGTTCATCTGTTGGTTCACTATTATATTGATCTCCCCAGTGAATATATGCAATACTTGAAGTATCTTCTGCTGGTTTAATTAGTTCTTTGATTTCTTTTAAAGATAATCTATCTTGACCATTAATATGAGTCGTTAAATTAAGAATATGTCCGCTCTCTCTGTTAATAGGTATGATACCTGATTTATTAATTAAATCTAATGTTGTGTCATATCCATTTTTACCATAATCTAACATGTGATTATTTTCTGTAGCTAAATGTGTAATACCAGCATGCATTAATGCTTCTAAGAATTTGGGATGTGCTCTGAATTTACCAGTGCGGTCTTCTGCATCAGCCTCTAGAGATTCAGAAATTGTGGTTTCTAAGTTTCCTAAAACCATATCTGCATTAGTAAATAAATGTAAAACTTCATCGAACACTCCATCGTATGCAAAGTTATTATCTAACTCGTAATTGATTTGATCGGGGTGTTGCATGATGTCACCAACAAATACATATGTTTTAGTATTAGCAGTGAAATCCTCAAATAGTTTTACCTTCTTCATCTTGTATATATTATGATTTCTTAGCGTTGTTTCTCCAAGATCTGTCCCAACCTCCAAGTGGCATAATTTCCTCGCCTGTTCCCATTGGAGCTTTTTCATTTACCCATGATTCTTTACCAGTGGCAACACCTAAGATCTTGATATTTGGATTTTGCGCAATCACCTTGGCCTTTTCAATGGCTTCGTTAGTAGATTCTGCCATGACACAAATTGAGAAATCTTGGAATTTGTTGAATGCTCTCTCAAGATGTAACTCGTCATAGTAATGTAGATAATATACAACTATTGGTTCTTTCATTGTTTATTTTTTAAGGTGTTCCCTACAGGACTCGAACCTGTGACCTAATCATTATGAGTGATTTGCTCTAACCAACTGAGCTAAGAGAACTAATCTATCTTCTAACTTAAAGACATTTTTTTTATGCTAGTTATCGTTTTTTGTTTCATCACTCACGTATTTTTCTCTGAGAGCTGCTTGATTATCAGGATTCCATGTCTCTAGGAAATCTTCCATTTGCTTTTCAGACATCTGATCAAATAATTCTGTGTTGAATGTAATTTTAGAATCTGTTAAATATTCTTCTGCTTTAATGATCATCATCGCTTTTTTGTTCATACTCTTAAGCAAATCTTGTTCGAATGGTGTTAGGTCGTTTTTGTTCATAGTTGGTTTATTTTACAATTGTTTCTAAAGTTAATAATGTTTTTGATATGTTCTTGTAAGTATTATAGTCGTCATAGCCTAGAGATTCAACAAAGTCTACAACTTCTTTGACCTTGCTTCGTACCTTAGCTTCTTCTTTACGTCTAATTAATGTTTTTCTATAGTTAGCAACACCGCGAGATGCACATTCCATACGTTCTTCATGTGTAGGTAACATAATACGAATTTTAGTATCGAATACGTTGCCACTCCATTCACTAACATATTTTTCTGATCTAGTTGGATTTAACTGATAGATTGCATGTGTCGTGTCTAGTCGCCCGTTATAACGGCGAGTCCTAGGATGAGATCTACGCACATATCCATTTTCATAAATGATATAATCGCAATTTGCAATTGGATCATGGTAACATATATTACCATTGTCTGCTTGTGTTTGTGAGGTTACTTCGATGCAACCAAGTGCTAATAATTTATTCATGTTGTTTTCTTTATATTAATAAAATAATGACATTGCTCCTCGAAGACCTTCTTCGGTAGCTTTGTGAACTGAGTCGATACGCACATTCAAAGTATCTGAATCTTTGTATTCTTTAAGTGCAGCTTTAATTGCACCTTTTTTTGTTTTGGCCCACACTGTGTTCCAACCGCCACCTTCAAAGGTGAACATATACTGTTTGTTTTTAATTTCTGCCATGTTTTCTTTCTTTAATTATTACTCTACTAATATACCACTAATATTTGACATAAAAAAATCTAGAGTGATTTATTTTCATCTTTTTCTTCTATTACTAAATATTTTAAACCACTTGCTGTTTCTTTAACCTCACCAGAATCAACTAATGTTTTAACTGAATCTTTGTCGCCTTCTTTTAATTTTATTTGAGCCAACATATTAATAGTTTGCCCCATATAGATTATTTTCATTATGCTGGTATTTTTTCTAGTTTTTTAGCTTTGATATGTTTGCAATCGCCTCTAAAGAAATTCATTGCAGGACAATCGCATCCCCATGTTCCATTACTTTCGGTAACTTCATAGAATTTACCAATTTTTGATGACTCAACCTTCCATGATCTGTTAGCAGTTTTAGTGATTACTGGCACAGCTTTTGGTTTAACCACTTTAGTACTCTTACTGTATCTGATCTGATCCCTCGTAGTACCTTTAGGCACAGGGTGCCAGCCCGGACAGACGAAAGTACCTGAACCAGTTGTAACTAGTCCAAATACATCGCCATAGCAGTCGTCAGGTGGAAGTGTGAAAATCTTCTTACTCATCTGATGAGATTAGTTGATCCATGTCTGAAATTGCGAGGTCACACTCGTGTTGTTCTGATTCTCCGCTTTCTACTTCGTCTTGTGCTAAAAAGTAAAGATCTCTAATTGCTTCATCGTGATCTGGATTTTCATTAGATAATTTTTCTGCGTAAGTTTTTAATTCTGATAATTGCATTTTTTTTTATTTTTAAGTGATTAATTATTTTCTATTCTGTCATGAACTTGAATTGGTGCGTTAGAAGGAAATCTTGAATCTGATGTGTGAATAAAATTACCACCAAACATAGAGTGTCTTCCGCTCTTGAAAATACCTGCAGGAACTGCGAAGTTTGATTCTTTTCCAAAAAGAGTTCGTTCTACGAGTATCAACTCATCATCTG
>Ga0114995_10002617_pt1 | contig 12446 bp, 13 predicted proteins | sample ArcticOcean_MG_C_11_FD_87038 | JGI IMG/M metagenome (GOLD analysis project Ga0114995, IMG submission 87038) | Marine microbial communities from western Arctic Ocean - ArcticOcean_MG_CB2_154 | ecosystem: Environmental > Aquatic > Marine > Oceanic | place: Arctic Ocean: Canada Basin | collected... | reverse complement strand
AGTCACTATTTTTTTAAGCGACGCTTTCCTAGTATCTAAGTATGATAGAATATGATATTTTCTGAGCATCTCTAGTTTTTAATTGAAATTACAGGGAGTCCTTTTAATTTTTTTTTCTGATAAATTTTAAAATTATTTAAAATATCAAGATTTATTCTTTTATAAAAATCCTTACTTTCCCAAATAGACGATTCTCTGCCTCCACCTGCAAAATGCAAAAAATAACTATCTAGCAAAATGGACATGGTAAAACTAGCCACCAACTCTTTATTCTTTATATATTTTAATAAGTAGGGAAATCGACTAACTACCTCAAATATCCAAATTGTTTGAAATTTATAATCCAAAAGATTTTCATATTTGTTTTTTAAAATTAAATAATTTAATATAGTTTGACAGCCCCCTCCTGTTGTTGAATCAATATTTTTTTTATAATCAAAAAACCAATTATACAAAATTTTTGAAAATTTTTTTACATTAAAAACCATAACACCAACACACATTTCGTCTTTTTGTGGAGTTAACTTGTCTGATTTATACAAAGTTTTTAAGTCACAGTTTAATAAAGAATCTAAAGGATATTTTTTATTTACAAATTCTTTCCTAAAAAAAGCTATCTTTCTAATAGTGTCCTTATAATTAAACGGCAAATTTTTTCTTAAAGAAGTTAAATTAATTTTATTTTTTTTGGTACTTTTAAAAATATCAGGAGAGTAAGGATTTATCATGATATCAATGTCCATCACGCACAACTCTTCGACTTTGGGTAATTTTTTTCTAACTGCTTCCCCAACTAATAAACGTTGCCAAGTTGCTTTTTTCCAAAATAAGCTTTTTTTTTCAATTAGGTTATTTTCAAATAATACGAGGCCTATGTTATTTTTTTTACAATACAGTTTCCAAGTTGGTAAAATATTATTTTCCCAAAGACTTCTATATTCTGAACCAATAGCAATGCATGCTATTAATTTTTTTTTGGGCTTTATTATTATTTTCATTTTAAATTATAGAATAACCACCATCAATTACAATATTTTGTCCTGTAATATATTTTGACAGATCGGAAGATAAAAATAATACTGCTCCTATTATATCGTCTTCTTTGCACATTCTTCCTAAGGGCACTTTAGAGATATATTTTTTTTTAAAAACTACTGATTGTTTTCGGTTTATACCACCTGGTGATATAGAATTAACTCTCACTTTAGGAGCCATAGAGCTGGCAAGCCACTTGGTTAAATAGATAAGCCCTGATTTAGAAATTCCATATCCTGCAGGATTGTGGACATTTGTGCCAGAATACATGTTCCAGTCTGGGGCCATGAATCCATATATGGAAGATATATTAACAATGCTTCCACTTTTGCTTTTTTTTAATAAATTGTAAAAACGATTACTAAATTCAAAATTAGAATTTAGTGAAATCTGGAAAACATCTCCCCAATTAACCGTATTTTGATTTTTAAAAGTAGTTGACCACCCCCTAAGCTTGCTATCCCCTGTGTATGAAGCGTTATAGATAACAACATCTAATTTTTTATATTTTTTGCTAATAACTTCAGCAAATTCTTTTATATCCTCAGGACTGCTCAGGTCGCATTTTTTATAAAAAATATTTTTACTTTTTTTTTTTATTTTAGAATTCGTGTGAATGTCAGTAAGAATCAAATTTGCTCCAAGATCGTAAAAAGCATTTGAGATTTCACTACCCAGGAATCCATTAGATCCTGTAACAAAAATATTTTTGTTTTTAAAATTAAATTGATATTTTTTTTTCATAAAGATATTTAGCTATTTTAAAGTCAATTTGGTCATCTATGTCAATTGATCTTTTTTTGGGAATAAGCTGCGCTACTACCTTGCAGTCAAATAAAGATTTTTTCCTAGTAATTAATTTTTTATTAAGCAGATAAGCAACAGTACATATGTTAAAAACTGCTGGCGTATCCTGCCTTCTGTGTATTTTTTTTTTCTTTTTCAAAACAATTTTTGCATTCCTTTCCTTATCTAAAGTGACCATATTAAAATATGGATTTCTACTCGAATTAGTTACAGTAATTACACATTTTTTTTTATTTTTTTTGTGCATATTTATAACTTTGTCAATATCTTTTTTTGTTTTGAGGGGAGAAACAACCGGTAGAATCAAAACATCATTAAAAATATATTTTTTCTCACATTGATGAATTGCGTGCTGCCACACTTTCCATTCTGGTGCAGTGTCAGTAGATAAAAAGCGTGGCCTAAGAAAAGGGATCTCAGCTCCAAATCTCTTTCCTAGTTCCGCAATTTTTTTTGAATCCGTTGAAAGAACAATGTGTTTTATTGCTTTAATTTTTTTAGCCAACTCAATCGTTATTTGAAGTAAACTTTTATTATTAATTTTTAAAATGTTTTTATTTTTAAGTCCTTTAGATCCAGACCTTGCACAAATTAAGCAGAGCATTTGTTCCTTCTAATCTCATCTAAAATTTTTAATAATTGAATATTGTTTTTAAAGTTTTTTATTAAAGTTTTTCGATTTTGTATTGATCTAACTAAATATTTCATTTCGTTGTAGTATGATATTTCTTTATTGTTACTAAACTTGTAAACATTAGATATTATATTATTTTTTTTAAAGATGGTTATTTTTCTTTCTAAGCCATTCCAAACAGCAGTGCTATTAGAACCTATCACTGTGCATTTTCTGGTATGATCATGCCTATAGAAATCCATTACTAAATTTAAGAAAAAAATTGATTTTCCTTTATTGGATTTAAATATTGCATGAGCTGTATCTTCTGTATTAATTTTTAGATTGCTAACCTTGTAATTTAAAGCCGATATAACTTTTATTTTTTTAAATAACATTAAAAGAATATCAATATCATGACTTAGTTCATTAATAACACCACCCCCTGTTTTTTTATGGGCCGAAACACTTTTGCTATAATCTTTGTCTCTCCAGCTCGGTAGGTACTGTCCTACTTCCGACCTGACAGAAAGTATCGTTCCCAATAATTTAGAATCAACAATTTTTTTAAAAAAAATTAACGATGGTTCAAATCTTAAATTGTAACCTGATAAAATGGTTATTTTTTTATTTTTTATTTCTTTTATAAATTTAATTAAATGATTGACATTAGTTGCAACTGGCTTTTCAATAAATATATGACACCCCATATTGGAGAATATTTTTGCATAATCAATATGTGCGGTTGCTTGGTTGCAAATTAATACCAAAGAAGGTCTAAATTTTTTAGCATCTTTTAATAAATTGAAAACTTTTAAATTTTTTTTTTTAATTTTTTGAGAAGTAAAAATAGCAAACTCTGATTTTGGCAATATTTTTATGAGATTTTTAAGGTGCTTTTGTCCTATTGCTCCAAAACCAATAATAAGAATTTTTTTAATTTTAAGCATTGCAAAAATTATTTAAAATCTTCAACCCTTCTTTTCCACTATTTTCCGGGTGAAATTGAACACCAAGTATATTCTTATCTCTTATAGCTGCAATAATTTCAATATTACTATAGCTATATTTGGCTAAAATATGCTCTTCGCTGCTACAATTAACCTTAAAAGAATGTACAAAATAAAACCAGTGAGATAGAGGAACATCATTAAAAATTAAATCATTTTTTTTCTTTCTTAGCTCATACCACCCAATGCTCGGTAACTTTATAATAGACTTGCTTTCATTTTTACTAATTATATCAACGTTTCCATCTATTAAGCCAAGTCCTTTAGTGTATCCAAATTCATCACTATTATTCATTAATAATTGCATTCCAAGGCATATACCCAGTATGTCATTTCCTTTTTTGGCAAATTCTCTTATTGCAAAAACCAAATCAAATGACTCTAAGTAAGCCATTGCCACTGGAAAGGCTCCTACCCCCGGTAAGATAATTTTATCTGCATCTAATATTTTTTTCTTATCATTAGTTATTTCTGATTTAAAATTTAAATAACTTAGAGCTCTTTGCAAGCTAAGTGTGTTTCCTAGTTTATAATCAATTATTACAATTTTTTTCAATTAAAACCTGACTGTTATTGAATTTTTTTTAGCAAAATTCTTTATTTCTTTGATATCTTTTTTTTTGTAGTGAAGAATATCTGCAATAGCTACTGCCTCACAATTTGACTCTGTAACTACCTTTAAAAAGTCATCCAATGAACCCATTCCGCCACTTGCAATTACCGGAATATTAGTTTTTTTAGAAACTTGGCTTACCAAGTTATAATCAAAACCTTGACCTGTTCCTTCCTGGTCAACAGATGTCAACAATATCTCTCCTACTCCTAATTTTTCACACTCTATAGCCCAATTGATTACATCTAAGCCCGTGGCTTCTCTTCCATTGTTTGTATAAACTTCCCACTTTTCATTATTTAATTTTTTTGCTTCTATAGAAATAACAATTGTAGAACTTCCAAATCGATTACACAATTCTTTTACTAGCTCTGGATTATTTACGGCTGCAGTATTAATTGCAATTTTATCAGCACCACTTTTTAAGGCTTGGGTAGCGTCTTCCACTGTTCTTATTCCACCTCCAACTGTAATGGGTATAAAAATATTTTTAGATGTTTCGGAGACAATGTCATTTAAAGAATTTCTATTATATAAACTTGCTACAGTATCCATGTAAAATATTTCATCTATCCCTTCATCAAAATATTTTTTTGCAAATTCGTATGGATTACCCATAACCCTTAATCCTTCTAACCTAATACCTTTGATGAGATTTTTACCTTTAATATCAAGCCTGGCTATTAGCCTTACATTTCTCATTTAAAAATTATAATTTAACTTATTTGATTTCTTAGAAACCAAGAATTGTCATTATCTTCTTTTTTCTCATAATACCAAATATGCGGTGATCTAAAGCTATTTGTAAGAACTTCGAAATAGCTATTGTCCATAATTGGCTTTTCAAACATTTTTGATGCTTCGGGAAATTCTTTTGGGTTAATAGATAAATACTTAAATAATTCATCTTTAAATCTAGACGGAAATTCATGATCATACTTTTTAACAAGACTAATTCCCTCGTCTCTATCGATATCTCCCGATCTAATCTCTTGAGCAGCGTCATATGATGCCCTCCCAATTCCATATTTAGTTCCTGTCGTATAGTAGTGCAAGTCATCAATTTTGTCGTCTATACTGTTATATTTGCTATAAGTGCCTGGAGTTCTAATTGGTGAAGCTTCGAAACCTCCATGCTCTACCGCGTGGTAATAGCAAGATTGGGGATGCCATTTCAAATAATAACCCAAATAATGTATCTCTATTTTTTCTTGATCTACTATTTTTTCATCTAAAGGTAAATAAGGAGTTAGTTCGTTTTTTGTAATCCCAAATTTTTCAACTAGCTCGTCCACATGCACGCCGCCTAAATATAAATCTTTATTTTTCTGAGAAAAATAATTTTTTTGCCTCGTTGAAACTTCTGTATCTCCTATAGGATTTCCATATTCCGCCTCATTTTCTCCGTAGAAAACCAAGGGTATTTTAAAAAGATTTGCCATTTTTGGTGCGAGTAATTTTTGACCCAACATAAATGGCTGAAAGGGATGAAATAATATTTCAGTTGCAAGTCTAGTTAATAGCCTGTGTACTTTTCCATTCGGTGTCATTAAATAATTATCATTTCCAGAATGAATCCATCTATTAAAATTTCTCCATCCCCAGTCGGTATAAATATGAGGTGCCCATGTAACAGTTAAAGGATTCATTTTAAATTTATTTTTTAAAACATGAGAAGCGTAGAAACTATCTTTGCCTCCAGAGCCAGGAACTATGCAATCATAAGAACCGTCTTTTTTTCTAAACTTATCACAAAGATCTGTTAACTCTTTTTCTCTTTCGTTCCAATCTATAACTTGATTTTTTTTTATTGAAAAATTACATGCATCACAGACACCACTTTGATCAAAATTAATTGTCTTTTTTTTTTTATCTATAGTATTAAGAAATTCAACGACGGAATTAGGTCTTTGATTGGTGATTACACATTTTTTACAATAAACAACATTTTTTGGTAGTCCATATTTAGCATCAAGACTGGTGGAGTCTTTTTTAAAACCTGACAAATCAATTTTACTAGGATAGTTTATTTTTTTCATTTAAGTGATATCTCGAAATTTTTTTTTGATTAAATCTTTTAACTCTATTTTTTCTAAAATATCTATTATTTTTTTTGGAGCATCCCCATTCTCATATGGATTTGGTGCTATTTTTATTTTTTTTTGCATTTTAGGAGTTAATAATTTATCAATGTTTCTCGATATTATATCTTTGTTGGGTATGCAATCTATAATTGCCTTGCTTTTTAATCTCCCGGCTTGTCTATTTCCTATATTTAGAACCCCAACTCTCAAACTGGGGACTTCAATTATTCCACTGGACGAATTTCCCACGACTATATTGCAATTTTTTACCATTGAAAAATACTCAGCCTGCTCTAATGAAGAAAAACAGTAAGAATTGGTATTTTCTTTAACAAATTTTTTAATTATTGTAATTATTGAAGATCCACCTAAGTCAGCACTAGGATAAACAAAGAATTTTCCGAAATCTTTATACTTTTTTAAAGAATTGACAATTTCATTCATTTGCACTTTATAAGTTCTGTCTTCCAGTGTGACTGGATGAAAAATAATAAAGAAATTTTTGTTACAAAATTTAATATTTAATTTATTTTCTAGCTGTTTTTTGCTTAAAAAATGTAATTTCTTTATACTACTTACACCCACGGATCCTGTAAAAAATACTTTTTTTGGATTCTCACCCATTTGAATAACTCTTTTTTTATATATTTGTGCGGAAACAAAATGAAGGTGTGAAAGTTTAGTAATTGAATGTCTCATTGAATCGTCATAGGCTCCCTCAGATCTTTCCCCCCCATGCAAATGAGCAATGGGAATTTTATGAAAAAGCGCTGCAATTGCAGAGGAAAATATTTCGTACCTATCTCCAAGAATCAAAATAAGATCGGGATTTAATTGAGAATAACATGAGGAAAATTTACTAACTGCTAGAGACATTGCTTGGGAAATTCCATGTTCATTATTTAGCTTGTGCAAAATCTTAAATTTTTTATTTATAAAAAAATTATCTTTTTTTATATGATCTATAGTATTACCAAACTCTTTTGAAAGATGTGATCCGGTTACTATAAGTTGGAGCTGTAATTTTTTTGATTTTTGTATTTTTGATATAAGATTTTTTAACAATCCATATTCAGATCTTGATCCTGTAATTACGCATATTTTTTTCATTAAATAACTATTATATCATCAACCTTATAATTTCTTTTGGCTCTTTTTTTCTTAGAAACCTTATAGAAATTAATTGCTGATGATCCTCCCTTAGCTCTTTTGGTTGTAATGTTTTTTTCTGAAAATAGCTCTCCTTTTGAAATTTGAGTTCTTGCAACTATTGACTTCCTTACAAGTGTGAGAATTTTTTTTTCTTTTGCTGTTGGGCTTTTAGAGTAGGAACCTCTCATCTTTTCAATATTTCTAATTTTTTCTACAAAATCAATGAATTCTTCCGGATTCAAACTAGCTTTATGATCTGGTCCGTTCATTTTTTTATTTAAGGTTATATGCTTTTCTATAACCTTTGCTCCTAACGATACAGCGCACATTGAAGCCTCGTAACCCTTTGTATGATCAGAATACCCAACATCAAGTTTGAAAAATTTTTTAAGAGTAAGCATTGCATTTAAATTAACATCCTCTGGTAATGTGGGATATTGGGTTGTGCAGTGAAGTAGGTAAATTTTTTTTTTATTTTGCCCCTCCTTTATGAGAAAATTTAAAGCCTGGTTTACCTCGTTCAGGTAAGACATTCCTGTAGATAAAAAAATTATTTTATTATACTTGGCGATTAATTTAAGTAATGGAAAATTAGTAATCTCTCCTGATGCGATTTTAATATGACCTAGTCTCAAATTTTTTAAAAAAAAAAAACTTTTTTCCCCGAACGGGCTACATAAAAAATTTATATTTTTTTTTTTTGAGTATTCTTTTAAAGTTTTTAATTTATCAAAATTAAGATAGTATTTATCTAATAGCTGCCTCATATTTTCTTTCTTATTTTTATTTTTTTGATAATTTAATTTTGGCAAATTTTTTGTAACGATTTCTTCTGGGATATAACTTTGAAATTTAACAAAATCAGCCCCAGCTTTTTTTGCAATATCAATTAATTTTTTTGCCTTTGGCATAGAGCCATTATGGTTCACTCCCACCTCTGCAATAACTATAGTTTTCATCTTTTTTTATAAACTTTATTTTCTTTTATATTTTGAAAAACTTTACTACCCATTGAAACAATACACTTATCTCCAATTTTAACTCCATTGGCAATTGTAGATTTGCTACCAATAAATGTGTCGCTTCCTACTTCTACTCCTCCATTCAAAACTACAGAGGTGCTTATATGACTAAAGGTCTCTATTGAATTATCATGTTCCACAAGTGCATTAGAATTGATGATGCAAAAATTTCCAATTTTGCTTGCAGCATTTATTTTAACACCATGCATTACAATAGAGCCCATGCCTACTCTGGAATGCTTAGAAACATAAGATAATGGTGAAATAACAGATGGAAATTCAAATTGCATTTTTTTTAATTTTTTATAATATTTTCTTCTGGTGTTTGAACTCTTAATCTGACCAATTGCTATGAATGCATACTTTGTTTTTTTTCTGATTTTTCTAAGGTCCTCAAGTGTGCAACCTATAACACTATATCCGAACAGCTTATTTCCCAGTTCTTTTTTTGTTGCAAATAAGCCTATAATCTTAAATTTTTTCGATTTTTCAATAACATCTATGCATGATTTTGCATGACCTCCAGCTCCAATAATAATAATTTTTTTCATTAAGTTATTGGTAATCTTTTAGATTTATTTAAATTGCATAAGTTCCAATGTTCTAGAAGACTTTCAATTAGTGGTGCATGGCATTTTACAGACCACTCCAATGTTGGTAAAGTACAATTTCCGGTATTCTGAATTTCTTCTACTAGCATATTTGTCATTTCACTTTGATAATTAACCTTTCCAAAATATTTTTCACCGCCATCTAAAAAGAATATCTTTTCTTTTTCAATTAATGTCCAAGTATTTTTACTAGTTAAAATTTTACAGTGATACTCTTCAGATATCTCTGGGCTTATTAGGGTAAGTTTTGTTTCATCTTGATAATATATTTCTAATTTTCCGTGAATATCGTAAAATCCCACCCTTTCTGCTTTAATCCAATTTTTATTCAGTTCTTTTGAATTTATTTTAATTGGTAACATTTTTTTCCATGAAGAAACAAAATCTATAAAATGAATGGCATTGCAGGCCAATCCTCTGAAATTACTAAAATATACCTCTTTGACTGATGATATGTTTATTTTTTTTTTTAATTTTTTATAAAGATCTATTTGCCCCATGGGAGTATTGACCCAAGATCTTTTAAAATTACTTGATAACTCATTAAATTCATTTAAGTCTTCTTGACTTTGAGCAAGAACTTTCTCAAATATTGAAAATTTTATTTTTGTTTTTTTTATGATTGTCTTTAATACATCTAATCTTATGTCAGCAGTTGTTGCCAAAACTAAAAAGTCATAATCTTTTTCAATCGATTCGAAATTATGATAAAGATTGATTTTAATTTTTTGCTCTTGTGCTATTAGGCTAGATGCTTTTTGAATTTTTTCGAGATCTGGGTCAATACAATCAATTTGGCTAATCGTATTAAGCTTCATAACACTTTCGAAGTGCCTAATTCCAACTCTTCCCAAACCTATGATCAAAATTTTATCCAAAATAAATATCTTTTATAAGTCTCATTAAAGCTGAGGAGTTTTCAATTTTTTCTAAGTTAGTTTTTTTAAATTTTATAAAATGAATTAACTCTTGTATTTGAAGGTAAAGCCCTGGCTTAAAAATTTTATCTTCTTTGCTCTCAGGAAGCTCTTGCCAAACTCTGTTTTCTGATGAAATATACCTGATTTTTTCTATGGGCTTTAATTCGATATAAAGTTTTTTTGTAGAAATGCTTAATGACCATGGTGCAGGTCTATTCCATACGCAATTATAGTAGACAATATCACCACTGCTATAAATAATTTTTCTGGATATAAAATCTTTTTTTAGAAAATCAGATTCACTAGTTTTACTAATTTTTGTTAATTTTCCTCTTCCAAAAATTTTACAAAAATCAATCATATGAATAGAATTGGCATACATCCAATTTTTTACAACTTTTTGTGGCTGACCCCCTTTTGTTGCTCTTAGTGTATTTTCTTGATCATTGATTGTTATTATTCTTTTGGAGCTATCTAACTTAAGTAATTTTTTAGCTGAAATTACAGATGAATATTTTCTTCGATTCATTCCTAGAAAAGCATGAAAATTTTTATTTTTCTTTAGATTTAAAATTTTCTTATTTTCTTCAAAATTTATGCCCAAGGGTTTTTCAATTATAGCTGCGCAGGGAAATTTGGAAATAGTTTTCATAACTGACAACATTGACAACTCGCTTACAGCAACAACTAGTAAATCAGGCTTGGTTTTAATCATTAACTGGTCAATAGTAGTAAATTTTTCCTTAACTTTGTAAGTATTTAAAAAATTATCTATTGCTGATCCTGATTTGTTAATCGCACCAACTAATTTAATACTTGGATTTTTAATTGTTTTAAATACTTTCGCGTATTCTTTTGCCATATACCCAGTTCCTACAAATCCAACTTTTAAAGGGCTCATTTTTTACCCTCTATTGAATGCAAAATTTTTTTATATTCATTATTTGCTATTGCGTACTTGTAACCTCTCGAGAATGTATTTTTTATAATTGAATATCGTAATTTTCTCAGGGGATTGAATATTGAGAATATTTTATATATAAATTTTTTAACAAATGATTGTTTGGTGCTGGCTATCATTTCACTTACGTGATGTTGAAACATTTTTTTAAAGAATACTTCGGCATCATGATTTTCAATTTTATCAATTTCGGAAATTATCGTAGCCATTGCTTTAAAAAAATAATTTGTAGATTTTTCATATCCTGCTGATTTGATCCAATCTTGATTATGACCAATAATCACACCTTCAATATCTCGTTCTGCGTGAATATGCCTTACTAAATAAGGATGATCAAGATGCTGAATTTTTCCATAAGCTACCATGGCTGCTTCAATAATATACTCATCAGCTATTGTTTTATCTGGACATATTTCTTTAAAATCATCATAGGATGGAATGGGCTCTAAAAATTTTTTAAAATATTCTTTTCTAAAAATAGAAAAAATTGGAACTTTGTAATCTTGGAACTGAGTGGATAGTCTGGAGGTACTAGTTGAGCCAATAATTTTAGCTTGCCTATAGTCTAAAATGTAATTAATTTTTTTCTTGTCTTCCGAAGAATGCACTGACAACCCCTCTCCTGTGCAACCAATAAAATCTTTATTGGCTTTTAAAAAATCTAGGTTCTTTCTAATTCCAGAATAAATAAAATAATCATCATCCCCAGAAAAGACCACATAATCTGTTGATACATGATTAATATACTTCTTCATCAAGGCGCATGGGTAGCCAGGGGAAAACACATATTCAATAGTTATGTTTTTGGTCTCTCTTATTTTTTCTTTAATTTTTTCTCGAATTAATTCGTCAGAACTATCCAGTATAAAAATTTTTCCACTAAAATTTATTGTCGAATAGTAGTTGATTAATTTATTGATATAATAAAATCTGTTTTTTGTAGGTACTAAAATAGTAAGATCCATAATTATTTAATTTTAGTAATATTTTTATTTTCAAGCTTATACACTGAATCGCAGTGTTGAAAGTTTTCTAAGATATGTGACACCAAAATTACAGTTATATTATTCATTTTGAAGATATCATCTAATATTTTATTTTGTGTCGTTTCATCCAATGAACTTGTAGGCTCATCTAAAATTAATATATCTGGTTTTCTGTAAAGAGCTCTGCACATTCCAATTCTTTGCCTCTCTCCGCCAGAAATTTTTGAACCCTTATCTCCTATCTCAAAATTATCGATATCAATGTCATTCAGTAAAAATCTATTCAAATTCATTTTCAAAAGTAGTTCCACAAGATAATTCTTGTCGTAATTATTGTTGTTAAATGTGATATTAAAAACTAGAGTTTCATCTAAAATTGAGGTGTTTTGAGATACATACCCTATTCTACTATGCCAAGATTTTATGTTGTTTTCACTAAGTTTTGTTTCATCAATAAAAATATCTCCATTATCAGCCTTAATAAGTCCGAGTAATATTTTTAATAAAGTTGATTTTCCTGATCCACTATCTCCAAAAATACCTATTTTTTTATTTTTTTTAATATCCAGGCTCAATGTGCTAAGTATATTTTTTATTTTTCCACTATCGTCTTGGTACGAAAATGAAATATT
>Ga0114995_10002616_pt1 | contig 12446 bp, 11 predicted proteins | sample ArcticOcean_MG_C_11_FD_87038 | JGI IMG/M metagenome (GOLD analysis project Ga0114995, IMG submission 87038) | Marine microbial communities from western Arctic Ocean - ArcticOcean_MG_CB2_154 | ecosystem: Environmental > Aquatic > Marine > Oceanic | place: Arctic Ocean: Canada Basin | collected... | reverse complement strand
GACCGCCACCAATTATTATTCCTAACAGACTGGATAAAAACAGAACTTTACGTGAGAATCCAACGCCCCATGCCCCAATTATTGCGATAATAAATCACTCGAAACCTAATGCTTATCGGGAGGGTTGCTATGATTGTTTAGGGAATTTTACAAATAATAAATAATGTGATGACTTATTATTCATGCAAGGAATTTAATAGACAACGATATATGTAGGTTTTGTTTAGGATGACAACTTCGTCAAAGATGGACTTGTGTAAAATATCACGAGGGGTGTTTTATGCGATGTGTTTTATGCGATGTGTGATAAAGATATAAAATTATGATGAAGGAAATGAAATGAATTTACCGTTAGATTGGTGTATAAATGAAGTAATAAAAATTGTATATTTATTGTATATTTATTGGATAGAACCAACAATTATTAAATTAGGCTCTGTCGGTGGGAGATATAATTCTCCACATTAACTTATGGTTCTTCTTCTACTGTAAATATGAATAAGTGAATGGCGAGATGGGCTGGTTAGAAGCAAATTTCTTCGTCCATTATCAGTTGTCGGGTAAGATTTACTTTATTTTTTTGTAGATAATATTTTATTAAAACATATTGCAATTTAATGTCGCTTTTCATATTATCTTTATATTTATTTGCCAATACGTGGATAAATAAATATTGAAATTTATTTTTGGTTCTTAATTTTGCGTAATCAGATAAAAGGGTTACTAGAACGGGATTCTTTATTTCTTTGGCGGCAGCGATACTTAAAGACATAAAATTTATAAACTGACTACTCATTATATATATATATATATAGTTCTGTTTATTATTTATTTTAGCCTTTATTATACTCTCTTTATTATACATAATGGGTCTCGGTATCAGTAACCTTGTACAAGCGTCACGCCAAAACACGGTTAGTAATGATAATTTATATCAAAAAAATGTAATTATTGAGGAAACAAATAAAGAATTAAGGGTTGAGATTAATGAAATCGAAACAATATGTAACACACTAAAGAACCAATTAGAGATGAGTGAATGTGCAATAAAAACCCGGAGGGGGGAGTTAATAACATTAGATAAAGAGAATAAATTAAATATAAATAAATATGTTTTAGCACAAAATCATTATGATGACCTTAAAAAGGAATTTGATATATTAAATGTGAATAATAGTGATGATGGGGATACGATAAAAGAATTAAATGAGTCACTAGAAAAGAAAGAGAATAAGATTAAGGTATTGGAGGATCAAATATCTTGTATGAAGGGTGGGGATAATAAACTTGATTTAGAGATAGTAAAACTTAAGGAAAAGAATCAAGAATTAAGAAAGAAATCTATAACAAGCCAACAAGAACTGACGAAACTAAAACAGAATTTATCGATGATTAATAATATTGTTGATAAGGTTATGGATTAAATAAAATATAGGTATATTTTATAAATATGTTTGATAAACTATACGACTATCTTTTCGGCCAGTTGGATAAGCGTTGGTGTATGTTATTCCAATATTTAACCATTTTCCAGTTCGTTTCTCTGTGTGCGATTACTGTTTACATACTTAATCAGGCTCTTAAAAATAAAATATCGATTGGTTTAGCAGCAATTCTTTTTTCGCAACCGTTTTTACATTATGTAATGAATAGATTGCTCCATTCTATGTGTCTTCGTTCATAAATTTAATTATTTATTAAATAATAATAATATTAATATGAATAATAATATTATTTACAACAAAAACGATATAAGATATCGTCGGGTTACTTCGATGGATACTACCCAACCATATTGTCACGATATTGGTAAGTGGGCTCTTGTTAAAATCTGTAATTATCCCCTTTCTACATTAAATAAGAATACGAATAAAATACCGATTCACGTCATACATTCTCTCAAATAATTATTTTATATATTATTATAAAATTGAAATACTTTTAGTAAGACTATATTAGGGAACAAGCGATTAAAAAGAAAAGAGTTAAATGGCAACCCAAACCGACCGTTCTATGTCCGTAGTTATTGATTACTATGACTCTGAACCAGAAACTGAACCAGAATTTTTGAAAAAGGATGAACTTGGCAATATAAATAAGGAGCGGGCTATGAATTCGGGGAGACTGTTATTTAAACGTAAATACAACGAGCATAATGATTGCCCGGTTTGTCTAGGTGATATGTTCTCTAAAGTTGTAGGATTTACTCATTGTGGGCATGTGATTTGTCGTGATTGTATCGTTAATCAACTTGAGAAAGCAAATCATAGTTCCTATAAATACAATTGTCCTATGTGTAGAACGAATTTGAGAAATGTTATGAGTGGTATTGAAAGATATAACCGATTACAATCAATAATTAGCGCACAATTGTAGTAGTATTATTATTATAATTGTGCGCTAATTCTATTATACTATAATTCTATTATACTATAATTCTATTATATATGGAAAAAAATATATATGATAATTTTTTAAATACTTATCTAGAAATATTACCTACACATATTTCACATTCATTTAAGTGTTGTCATTTATCCCAAAATAATATTCGTGACCCCAATTTTTCATTAAAGAAACTTGCGATGTTTAATAAAAATACTATCTCTATACAGAACCTTTTTTCTCTTATTAATTCTGGTCTTAATTCCCAATTTGATACAAATTATAGCTACACCGAGAATACTTATTTTAGAAAGAATAATGTTAAAATATTTATTAATGGTCGTATTGTTATTTTATCAATTATAGAATTATTATTTATTGAAGGTAATTCTACGTCGGAGGAGGAGGAGGAGGATATATTTTATATTTTTGATTCAGGGCCGAATTTTGAGGTTATTCCAGATATTGATACATTTTATAAGAAACATAAATTATATTTATTAGACGAGTATTCTAAATCTTTTACGAGTAAGCAATTTATTTATAATTATGAGATGGCTCTTGTCATTGAGGATGATAAATATTATATTTATCCTCCCAATACCTTCTCTCTACATTTTGATCCAGAACAAGACCAACGAGAACATGAGAGATTACAACAGAGATTACAACAGAGATTACAACAGAGAATAGGACTACATGGGTCGGGTGTCCCGGAGGACAATATGACTGATGTTGACAAAGAACAAGTGATGCGAAATCAAGGTCAAGAAAATACGTTTTATTTGGCAAATAATCCACCCGAATTTTTTAATAGATATAAACAAATCGCGCCTCAAAAGCCAATAGATATACCTAGTTATATTTCACAAATTAATACTTCTCTTAGACTACAAGGATTCAACATACCTGCATTTATTACATATAATATTGAACATACGCTCTGTTCCTCTAAAGATTGTGCGGTTTTACCGGCGCAAGATAAACAATTTGCGACGTATTCCATTGCTACGACTCGTCTTAATGAGTTAAAGAAGAATATATGGTTGGCGTTATATTCTTATGTCGATGAAGATAAACAATCGTTGGTTTCTTATTTGTTAATTGTAGAACTTTTATCATCTCTCAATGTTACACTAACGTCTACGCCTAGTTCGAATGTTACAGAAGATAATTTACGGTCTATATCAAACTTTTTAGGAGCATTGTTGGGTAGTGATGACCCCGCCCGATTCTATAATTTCCCGTTACTGTTTAATGTAGAGAAATTTGGTAAAGATTATTTTGAAAATATTGATAAAGAAAAATATGAGGAATTCATAGTGGGGGTTGATTCCCAATTCTTTAAAATATTCGAAGAGTTTTGTACCACACCACCTCTTACAATGGATATAGCCAAAGAGACCCTTTTATGGTTATTTATTAATCATATACATCAAAATTAATATTGTCTTAATCCTAGGACCCATTTTATATTATTATTTCTATAGAAATTTGTCCCGCAATTATAATATCCAAGGTTCTTTTCCGCGTCATTTTGTCTTTTATATCTTTTTTGCCTGAATTCGTTAAATTTATAATTAGAGTGTTGATGTATTTTTGGAGGTATTGGTTGTCTTTCGATAGGAATATATGGTTGATTATGTTTAATTCGGTCCGGGGGTCGGGCTGGTGGTGGGTTGTTATTGGGAGAAGCTATTGGTAAATATCTTCTCTCTCTATGGTTTATTTCATTACTTGGTTTCATACTTGGTTTCATTCTTGGTGGTAATGGAACCATGGGAGACATGGTTGGTATGGGAGGATGTTCCTTTATCGTCCACTTTTTCCTTTCTTTGTGGATTTTTGGTAATTTCTTATCACTGCTTAATAAATTATTATCGTTGACGATTCTTTTAACGACCGTTAACCAGTCAGTTTCGGTATAAGGTATCATATTAATATCATAATTATTATATTTTTGATTTTGAATTTGTATATTATGTTTTTTTATTTCATTTATATTTTTGTTTATTATTTCTTTGATATTCAATCGCTTGTGCTTATCTTTTTCTAATATTTCATTTATAAAATTATTCAAGGTATTATTATGCAAGGTATTATTATTTAAATATTTGGGATTCTTTGTTAATATATTTTGTTTTAATTCGCTTATATTTCTGCCATCAAATGGATATTCATTATTTACTAAAAAATATATTATACAACCTATTCCCCAAATATCTGCCTTATAATCATAATACTGATTTCTCAATATTTCTGGCGACATACAATATGGTGTCCCGATTAAAGTTCTGGCCCCCCGTCCATTTATTATTTGCTTACTAATACCAAAATCGCATATTTTAATAATACCATCTTTGGTTATTAAAATATTTGCAGGTTTTAAGTCTCTATGAATTATATGATTGTAATGCATAGAATTAACCCCGGCACATATTTGTAAATATATTTTTTCTATATCGTTATTCGAAAGAGTTTTTTTGTTTTTTTTAAGGTCGGTTAAATCGCCACCATCTATATATTCTGTGATTATACAAAGTTTCTTTTTATAAATGGTTAGGTCTACACATTTTAGCATATATTCACTATTATTTATTATCAATATTCTTATCTCATTTAATATACTTGATTTGGTATAATAGTCTAAATTTACAATATTTATAGATTTTAGTGCATATTTTACACCGGTGTTGCGTTCTTCTACTAAATATATTTTACCAAATGCTCCTTTATTTAAAAATTTTATTATTTTATATCTATCCATCTCTATTTATTATCTATATTATAAACTTATTTTTAAACTTTATAAAATATTATCTCCCGGCGAAACATACATCTCTACGAGCATTAACCTTTTCATCTGTTCTATACATTTTGTTTTTCCTTCCTTCCCCAATTGATAATCTCTCTTAAAAATCACTATTTCCTCTTCTAAATCCTTTACACTCTCTTTTATTAATTTATCATGCCCAATCTCTTTTTTTAATACACCCAGCAAATCATTTTCTACATAGTCAAATACTTTCTTCAGTAATAAAATATCATCATTTTCTTGTTTATAAATCTTTTTCCAATATCTACCGATGCCGATTAATCCTATATTTTCTATATAATAATTTGAGAATACCCAACGATGAATTAACTCTTTTATTCTTTTATTCGGGCCCAAGAATTTTGTCTCATTGCTCTTTAAATCTAAACTATATCCCACATCTAATACCAATTCTATTTCATTCATTGACAGACCTATTTTATTTAATAGGTTTTCTAATCTTCTCTTATGTTCGCTTATTTGGTATTCATTCATATTTTTGGTAACACTTGTTGACATCATGTTTTTTAAGAGAGATAATGATTGAATTACTCTCGATTTACCATTTAAAAAGATATATTTTATATCGGTTGGGTATCTTTCTAATCCCTTCTTTATTAATTTTATACTATTATAGCAGACCCACAATGATTCGGTTATCCCTATCTCATTTAGCTTACCCGGTTCATCCAATATAAAATGATATAAATTTAATAAATCTTCTTTATGTTGATTATTATCTTTCAGTAATATATTTAGTTTATTTAATACACGTTCATTTCCTATATTCATATATTTGGTTTTATCTAATCTCCATGTCATCCTCTTATTTACTAATATTAAATATATTTATTTTTATTTATATTTATTTATATATATTTATATATATTTATTTTTTCTTATTTCCTCTACTTAAAGCCTTTACTTTTTATTTTATTATAATATGTCATATCAAAGTGAACATGTTCCGTCCGAGAATGAAAGACTTTATTCCTTTACAAGCACGAATCAACGAAGAACCGGAATAAATGATTTCAGCTCCTTATCTACTAAAATTATTAATGATACTTTTTCAAAGGGTTTAACCAAGCCTGATATATTCTCTACATTACCTCCTATGGATATGACCCAAGATGAACACCGGGTGCATATCTCTCTTGATATCCCCGGATGCTCTATTAGAGATATATCTTTATCCCTAACCCAAGGCACTTTACTGGTAAAGGCTTCTAAATCTAGAGAAATACTGCGTGATAATACTATCTTTTACACAAATGAGCGAAAAGCGACCTCTATTTACAGATATATTAGACTCCCTAGTCGTACTAATTTATCGCGAATTAGTTCTACATATAGAGACGGTGTATTGTTTATTCAGGCACCATTATTAAAAGATAATAATATTTCAAGAGATATTACTATATTTCAAGGATAATTTATTTTATAATTAAAATGTTGCCGCCGATGCTAATAAACTATTATTATTTCCAAGTAATTGAGTTGATTCTAGTCCCTCGCCCATTACCATCTCTCCTGGTCCTATCGCTTCTGGTAATGTTGACACTTCTGGTAATGTTGACACTTCTGGTAATGTTGACACTTCTGGTAATGTTGACACTTCTGCAAGTGCGGTCTCTTGTGTTATATTCGCGCCCGTTATCTCAGCACCCATTAAATTCGCGCCCGTTATCTCAGCACCCATTATATTCGCGCCCGTTAGTGTCGCATCGGTCAGTTCAGTACCTACGACGCTGGCTCCGGTAGCGGAAGCACCCGAAACAACGCTTGATGCTAGTTCGGTTTCTGTTGCGCTAGCGGCAATCATTTCAAGCATGAAGACCGAAGACATGGCATAGAGAGAGGCTAAAGTTTGTAACATAAAAGGAATTAATAATACAATCATCATTAGTAGTAGAGGTAGAATTAATTTATATTTAATTAATAGAATTAGTAATCCTCCAAACATTATATATAATAGTATATATATAATTTATTCGGTAACTGATAAATATTTATTGGGTAGAATTCTTCGTATTGGCGATACTTCTATCTATGTCGTAAAAAGCCCTCTAATGTAATCTTGCTAAAAGATGCGTAAAGTAAACTACTGATAATAGAGTATTTATACAATACACATTGGTTTGGGCTATCAATCGTATAAGTGTTGGTTGGTTCTTAATTATATGAAAAAGGACCGTATCATTCCGTAAGAATGATACGATTTATTGAAAGAATGGGCCAATGTGCCGATGTGCCGATGTGCCGATAAGCCGAATAAAAAATAAAAAATAATTAATTAATTTTTGTTTTGTTTTGTTTTGTTTTGTTTTGTTTTGTTTTGTTTTGTTTTGTTTTGTAGACGATTGCTATAATCAAATATTTCCTTTTTAATTTACTCCACATAGTCATTAATCTCACGCGCTTCATCATTCCAAACCCCAACCGGTTCTTGACTATTAATATCATACAACACATTTTCATTAGACTTTAGATAATCTTTTCCATCCCAACTAAACCTGGTTACGTGAAGTTCCTCATCCTCACTGTCATCATCACTGTCATCACCATTATCCGGCTCTTCGCTAACCTTCTTTAGGTCTACATTTGCTTCATTGCTCCATTTCTCAATAGCTTCTTTGGCAATATCATTACTCTTTTCAGGTTCAAGTTCGGTTTCAGGTTCAAGTTCGGTTTCAGGTTCAAGTTCGGTTTCAGGTTCAAGTTCGGTTTCAGGTTCAAGTTCGGTTTCAGGTTCAAGTTCGGTTTCAGGTTCAAGTTCGGTTTCAGTTTCAAGTTCGGTTTCAGGTTCAAGTTCGGTTTCAGGTTCAAGTTCGGTTTCAGGTTCAAGTTCGGTTTCAGGTTCAAGTTCGGTTTCAGGTTCAAGTTCGGGTTTAGGGTGGGTGACTTTAATTACGGTTTTCTTGACTTTCATTACGGTCTTTTTGACTTTCATTACGGTCTTTTTGACATTCGTGTCTGTCTTTTTGACATTCGTGTCCGCCTCTTTGTCATTCGCTTTCTCCTTGGCTTCATTAGAGGCGGCGTTCGCAAGAAGATGAGCGATTAGGTCTTCGCCGGAGTCGCCGGTTTCATTCCGGTCAATATTCTTTTTTGGACGACCACGCTTCTTCTGGATCTTTTCTTCGCCATCTTCGGAGGAGGTATCACTGGTGTCGGTATTCTTTTTTGGGCGACCACGCTTACCCTTGACGACTTGAAACTGTTCCTCGTCGATAACCCAATCAAACTTGTTAGCCTGGGCGATAGCTTCTTCCTTCGAAATATTCATCTCAATCATAGCATTACCATAAGGCTTCACTTTACGACCCTTCTCGCTGGTGAAAGTGAGAGGGTCTCCCACAAGCCGTTCATTGATATGACCGTTTTCAGGTTTATCATATTTAACTTTCGCGGTACAGTTCTTGCAATATTCACCATCTTCAAGGTGTAGATTGGAACACTGTGTGAAAAGTCCGTGATTTACCTTGATCGCTTTACACCATTCGGTCATTACAACACCACAAAATGGTAGAGGGCATTTTGTATCGGGAATGAGTCTTTTCTCCCTGGGCTCCTTGGGCGTTTTAGACTGTCGAACGGCGGTAATGCGTGTCACGGGAACACAGTCGAGTTGCACGAATTCAATGGCTTCGGTGAGGGAGAAGCAATATTTTACGGAAAGTGCTTCAACGACTTTTGTGGTAAAATTTGTGACAGCAGCAGAGAGGTGCTTATCGACGGATGAGTTCAGTTCAAGACTAGCGGAGAAGGTCGGTTGAGACATGTTTGTTTTATGTGGCTCTCTGTCAGGGCGGGAGAATATCAATTTTAATAAATATATTAACTATTATAGGAGTATAATGGCAAAAAATACAAAACATACATCAATGATGTTGAAAAGTAAAGATAGATATAATTAAACATAATTTAATTATATTTATATTTATCCCGCTCCTATAGCAACATCGAATGCCGAATTTTCAAGAATACCTAATCATCTTAAAATTAAGGTTACTAAACAAAATGGTTTATATATTATAATTCAATAAAGTATTTGAATTATAATATCAAAAAGGTTGCCCACCCCGGGGCTCGAACCCAGGACCATACGGTTAAAAGCCGTACGCTCTACCAACTGAGCTAGACGGGCTGCAATAATCAATTTAATTCGTTAAATATTATTGCAGATTATCATATATGATATTATCCTATTATAATATCATTAAAATATAATATTCCAAAATAATATTAAAAGTCAAAAATTAAAAGTCAAATATTAAAAAATTAAAAGTCAAAAATTAAAAGTCAAAAATTAGAAATACCTCCTCTCACTAAATGACGACCCATACTACAAGCTCCTCACACATTTTTTCAAATTAAAAAGTTTGCGTTTTTGGTTGTTTGCTGTAAGCTTATTATGTCGCCCCAAAGATACCAGCGGTGGGATTCGAACCCACGAAGCATATGCAATAGATCTTAAGTCTACCCCCTTTGACCGCTCGGGAACACTGGTTTATATATACTGAAAGCCTTTTGTTTGAAAAATAAACATTATTTTTATTTGCTGCTAACTTTCATTTTTTTATTTCGCGCCAGATTAGGGTTTGAACCCCTCTTCGTATAATTATCGCGAAATAGGATTGCTCCATGGCGGGCTTGAACCGCCGACCTCCGCGTTATAAGCACGTTGCTCTACCAACTGAGCTAATGGAGCTCAGTTACTATATCCATATAAACATTCTTAAGTAAAATTAAGTGTTCGTTTTATTGCTGTTTGGATATAAAAAGGGATAGGGATTGGAAAGATAACCGGTATTCCCTATTGAGAATCTAACTTGGTTAAACACCACCCCCAGACCGTGTGGGGAAATTCGGTCCTACCGAGATTCGAACTCGGGTTACGCGGATCAAAACCGGGTGTGATAACCACTACACTATAGAACCCATCTACCCACCACAATCCTTTTGTTTTACTACGGCATCGCCTTCCTCCTCATATACCTCTCTCCCTACACAATACTACTTATTGATAATCCTTTAAACCGCTTTGTTATATATTATAATGAGTGTAGTGGTGGGGGGGAGATATAATCATTAAAAAACCGAACACTAGTTGAAATAAAGGAGAGAAAATAGTTTAGTATATTAGATTATATATATCTTAAGGATGAAATCGTTATAATATAACGCATTTCATTACCCGAATAATAGGGTAGTTCCCACACACGACATTCCGGTATCATATCCAACACAATGAGAGGCTAAAAATATCAAAAACAACACAAATAATAAACAAATAATAAACAAATAATAAAACAAATAATAAAACGAATAATAAACAAATAATAAACAAATAATAAACAAATAATAAAACAAATAATAAACAAATAATAAACGAATAATAAACGAATAATAAAACGAATAATAAACAAATAATAAAACGAATAATAAAACGAATAATAAAACGAATAATAAAACGAATAATAAACAAATAATAAAACGAATAATAAGAAAATCAAAAATTATTACTGTATACAATTATTTATGAGAGCTAATTAATTTTTATTCATTGCACACACCAAGGCATTGATTACCCGAATAGTGTTTGTGCTTGGATTATTAAATATCTTCTCTCCATGAAGCTCCCCGCTATCTTGATAAACCCCCCAAACTTCTTTACAGACCTCGGGTAGCATAAACGCCCCTCTTTGGTCTTGATGTGCCTCCTCGCTCTCTTTATGTTTTATCAAAAGCATTTTCTTTTTTTCCAACTGGAGTTCAAGTTCGTCGATCATGAATTGTGTATCAGCAATACCAAATTCACAATAGCTAAGTCCCTGTTTCGTTTCCGTTTTTAGTTTCATTGACTTTTGCTTAAAAATTTGTCGTTGAATGGTTTCATCCGCGCGAAGTTCCTTTATCTCTCTATATGATTCGAGCCACAGATTCAAGAGTCGACCCTCGACTTCTTCATTTTCGCCTTTAATAAATGCTCTTATAAATTTCTCTTTGGCACATGTTCCTTTTTTACACCCTTCCGCGGTCTTAAACCAAACCCGCATAAAATCTTCAATATATTTATGTAATGCCCACAATGCGACCATTCTTTTACCCTGTGCCTTTTGATATTCGGTAATATCATTATTGTCTTGTAAATCTCGGGATTCGCCAGAATATAAACCATCATAAATATAACGATCGTCTCGAAGTATCCGGGAAGCCACGTACCTTACCTCCATATCTTCATTATAATATACACCATGTCTAGTGGTTCCAAACCACTCCGGTGACCAATCAATCTCGTTATTTACAATCATACAAATCAGTTTTGTTAGAAATCGCACTAATATACGAGCTACGTTGCTATTTGTTGCTTGATGTTCTGGTCTATCCTTTTTTGAATGGATAAACTTTCTACCCACATTAAATGGTTCGAATAATAAACTATCCGTATAACTATATTTTGTTCCCCATCGGGAACAACAACAATTCCATCCCTGCATCAGCACATATGATATACCCGCTGAATTAATCATCTTCCTGATATCGTCTTCCACTAAACCCGATAATATTCCTCCATCCCAATATTTCGGTTTATTGAAACATTGTTTTACTCCCTCGGTCAAAACGTACTTTGTTGGTGTATTGGGTTGAGATGTCTGCGACATTTTGGTAATATATCCACCGCCATGAGATGATAAATGCTTCAATTTTATAAAACTTATAATGAGTCAATATGTCATATATAAAAAAAATAATAATGATACTCAACAATCATTTAATTAATCAAAAATTTAAATATAATAGATTTTAAATATCACCGGAGACTAACTAATATAACACCAATCAATATAGTTGAGTTCAATTGGTTCATATAATTTCGTTTGTTGGTTTCTTACATTGAGAGAGAATAATTGCGGAGTGGAATGTTGGGTTGTCCTGTACCACTGTGCCATCACGTGGAACATTATGTAATCGTTACCCCCTTCACTCTTGTATATATACCATTCAATTTTATCTTCTATCAACAGACCATACTATACACCTATATGGTTAAATGAGATATGAGTGGTTAAATGAGATATGGGTGGTTAAATGAGATATGGGTGGTTAAATGAGATATGGGTGGTTAAATGAGATATGGGTGATGCTATAATCGATAGGATTGATACAATATAATATATTAAATAATATATTGTATAGGAGAGTGTAAATGATAAATTATTTATATTAAATGTTTATTTAT
>Ga0114995_10002612_pt1 | contig 12453 bp, 8 predicted proteins | sample ArcticOcean_MG_C_11_FD_87038 | JGI IMG/M metagenome (GOLD analysis project Ga0114995, IMG submission 87038) | Marine microbial communities from western Arctic Ocean - ArcticOcean_MG_CB2_154 | ecosystem: Environmental > Aquatic > Marine > Oceanic | place: Arctic Ocean: Canada Basin | collected... | reverse complement strand
GACCTTAAGTTGTATAAACCAAAATGGAGAGATCCTATTGTTTTTGAGTATGATGATTTAAAAATAATCTCAATGTCTCCGCCTTCTAGTGGTGGAATTTGTTTGGAGCAAATCATGAAAATGATTAATCCATATGATCTTAAAAGCTATGGCCACAACTCGGTTGAATACATAAAGGTTTTAGTTGAAGCAGAAAGAAGAGCATATGCCGATAGAAGCTTTTATTTAGGAGATCCTGATTTTAATGAAATTCCTTACAAAGAGATCACAAGTCAAAAATATTTATCAGATAGGATGAAAGACTTTTCTTTTTCCACTCCTACTCTATCTAAAGACCTTAATCCAGGAAAAATTAATATTAGTGAAAGTAATGAAACTACACATTATTCTATCTTAGATCAGTTCGGTAATTCAGTTTCTGCAACTACAACATTAAATGCTGCATACGGTTCTAAATTATATTCTGATGAATTAGGTTTTTTTTTAAATAATGAAATGGATGATTTCAGTAGTAAACCTGGTGTTCCAAACATGTACGGACTGATTGGTTCTAAAGTAAATAGTATTGAAGCGGGTAAAAGAATGCTCAGTTCAATGACACCAACAATAGTTGAAAAAAATAATGATTTATACATGATTTTAGGTACACCGGGTGGGTCAACTATAATTACATCTGTTTTGCAGACTATATTAAATATTCATGAATTTAAGATGAGTATGCAAGAAGCAGTTAATGCACCAAGGTTTCACCATCAATGGTTGCCAGATGTAATATTATTCGAAACAACTGGATTTGATAAACAAATTACGGATAAGGTAGCTACAGATGGATATAAAACTCATTTTGACAGTTCTAAAATAACATCAAAAGTTGAAGGTATTTTAGTTTTAAACGATGGTAAAATTGAAGGTGGGGCAGATAAAAGAGGTGACGATAAAGCTGTTGGATTTTAAAAATATAACATACTATTTTGTCACATTAAGAATCATAAAATTGTAGATTTGTAGCATGAAAGAAGTCGAGAGTAAAATTGAGATTAGAGGAGCCAAATCACATAATTTAAAAAACATAGACGTCTCTATTCCTAGAGATAAATTAGTTGTAATTACTGGACTATCTGGTAGTGGTAAATCTTCTTTAGCATTTGATACCATATACGCCGAAGGACAAAGAAGATACATAGAGACTTTTTCATCTTATGCAAGACAGTTTTTAGGTAATTTAGAAAGACCTGATGTTGATAAAATTGATGGTCTATCTCCGGTTATTGCAATAGAACAAAAGTCAACAAATAAATCTCCAAGATCTACTGTAGGAACAATAACTGAAATTTATGATTTTTTAAGATTACTTTATGCTAGGGCTAGCGAAGCATATAGTTATAAAACAGATAAAAAAATGGTCAGCTACTCAGATGATCAAATAATTGAATTGATTCAAAAAAATTATTCCAATAAAAAAGTAGTTCTTTTATCTCCGGTCATTAAATCTAGAAAAGGTCATTATAGAGAGTTATTTGAACAAATAAGTAAGCAAGGCTTTACTCAGGTTAGAGTAGATGGTGAAATTTTAGATTTAACAAAGGGTCTTAAATTAGATAGATATAAGATTCATGATATTGAAATAGTAATCGATAAACTAAAACTAAGTAATGATGTAAATAATCAAAAAAGATTGTTAGAGAGTATCAAAACTGCGATGTATCATGGAGAAGGAACAATTATGTTAGTTAATATAGAAGATGATTCTTTTAGATATTTCAGTAAAAACTTAATGTGTGAATCAACTGGAATTTCATATCAAAACCCAGAACCAAACAATTCTCATTTAATTCTCCAAAAGGAGCTTGTGAAAGTTGTAACGGAATAGGTATTGTTAATGTGGTTAATGTTAATAAAATCATAGTTGACAAAAACAAATCAATAGAAAATGGAGGAATCTCTGTTTTGGAGAATAAAAAAGGATCATGGATATATAAACAAATTGAAACTATTGCAAAAAAACATGATTTTAGCTTAAAAGATCCTGTAAAAAATATTCCGAAAAAAGCTATTGAAATGATTCTTTACGGAGGAAAAGATGATTTCATTGTTGAAAGTAAATCTTTAGGGGTTAAAAGAGAATATAAAATTGATTTTGAAGGAATTATTAATTTTATCAAGTATCAATTTGATAATGCTGAGTCCATGTCTATAAAAAGATGGGCTAAGAACTTCATGAATAGTGTAAAGTGTGAAGATTGTAACGGAACTAGATTAAATAAAGAGTCTCTTTATTTTAAAATAAACGATAAAAATATTGACCAGCTTGTTAATAAAGATATTTCAGAACTACTGGAGTGGTTTAAAAACTTAGATAACAAGCTTAATGAAAATCAAAAGAAAATATCAGAAGATATTAATAAAGAAATAAAAAGTAGACTACAGTTTTTAATAAATGTAGGTTTAGATTATTTAACTCTTAGTAGGAGCGCAAAAACTCTATCAGGTGGGGAAAGTCAAAGAATTAGATTAGCTACACAAATCGGCTCTCAGCTAGTTGGAGTTTTGTATATCCTAGATGAACCTAGCATAGGTCTTCATCAAAGAGATAATGAGAAATTGATAAAATCTTTAGAATCCCTGAGGGATATTGGCAATTCAATTATTGTTGTCGAACATGATAAAGACATGATGGAAAGTGCGGATCACATTATCGATATTGGCCCTTTTGCAGGTAAGCACGGAGGAGAAATAATTTCTCAAGGAAATTTGAGTGACATAAAAAAAAGCCGCTCACTAACAGCTGATTATCTAAATAATATTAAACAAATTATAAGGCCAAAAAAAAGAAGAAGTGGTAATTCTAAAGAGATTATACTAACTGGATGTACAGGAAATAATTTAAAAAATGTAAGTTTAAAAATCCCTCTGAATAAAATGATTGGTGTAACTGGAGTTTCTGGTAGTGGAAAATCTTCATTAATTAATGAAACTCTATACCCCATAATGAATAATTATTATTTTAATGGGTTTAAGGATATACTTCCCTATAAATCAGTAAAAGGACTTGAACATATAGATAAAGTTATAGATATAAATCAGTCTCCAATTGGAAGAACACCAAGAAGTAACCCTGCTACATATACAGGATTATTTTCTGAAGTTAGAACACTATATTCTAAAGTCCCTGAATCTTTAATTAGAGGGTATAAGCCTGGAAGATTTAGTTTTAATGTAACTGGAGGTAGATGTGAAAACTGTAAAGGAGGTGGATTAAAACTTATAGAAATGAACTTTCTACCAGATGTATTTGTAGAGTGTGAAGTATGTTTAGGTAAGCGGTTTAATCGTGAAACATTAGACATTAGATATAAAGGAAAGTCAATCAGCGATGTTCTTCAAATGACAATAAATGAGGCCGTTAGTTTTTTTGAACATATACCAAAGATTTATAAAAAATTAAAGACTATTCAAGATGTTGGTTTGGGTTATATAAGTCTAGGGCAACAAAGCACCACATTATCTGGTGGTGAAGCTCAAAGAATCAAATTAGCAAGTGAATTATCTAAAATTGACACAGGCAATACTTTCTACATACTTGACGAGCCCACTACTGGTCTACATTTTGAAGACATTAGAGTTTTAATGATAGTTTTAAACAAACTAGTAGATAAAGGAAATACAGTATTGGTCATAGAACATAATTTAGATGTAATTAAAATGGTTGACCATATAATTGATATAGGTCCAGAGGGTGGTAAAAATGGAGGTAAAATAATTTTCAATGGAAAACCAGAGGACATTATAAATAATAAATTAAGTTACACTGGACAATTCTTAAAAAAAGAATTAAATTAGAATAAAAAAAATATGTCAAAATTAAATCCAAAAGGTTGGAATGAAATAAAAACAAATGACTCATGGGCGATATTCAAGATCATGGGGGAATTTGTCCAAGGGTTTGAAAAAATGAGTAAAATTGGACCCTGTGTTTCTATATTTGGTTCAGCAAGAACTAAAAGAAATGATAAATATTATCAACTTTCCACTGAAATAGCTCAAAGTATAGTCAAGTCAGGTTACGGAGTTATAACTGGAGGTGGACCTGGAATAATGGAAGCCGCTAATAAAGGGGCAAAGGAAAATGATGGTAGATCTGTAGGTCTTTGTATTGAATTGCCATTTGAACAGTTTGACAACGTCTATATTGATAACGACAAGAAAATTGATTTTGATTACTTTTTTGTAAGAAAAGTTGTGTTTATGAAATACTCTCAAGGTTTTGTAGTAATGCCTGGAGGTTTTGGAACTTTAGATGAACTTTTTGAAGCTATAACACTTATACAAACTCATAAAATTGAAAAATTTCCTATTATTTTAGTTGGAACAGAATTTTGGTCAGGATTAATGAGTTGGATTGAAGAAACATTACTAACTCAAACAAATAACATCAGTAAAAAAGATCTAGATTTAATTCATGTTGTGGATACTAAAGAAGAAGTTCTCGAAATACTGGAAGGATTTCATAAAAGTTTTGGTCTTAGTCCTAACTTTTAATAAATCAAGTTTTGAAAAACTATTTAACTCTTTTATTAGTCTTAACTACTACCCTATTATTTTGTCAACATGACATAAAAATCAAGTTTGAATTAGACACTATTTTAAACATATTAAAAGTAGATCAACAAATAGAATTAGTAGAATTAAAAAAAGGCAAACAAGATTCAATTATTTTATTAGACTGGAATAATAGTTTTATTTCAAAAAACACTGCTTTAGCAAAGAGTTTTGCAGATGAATATAACAATAAAATACATTTTGCTAAAGAAAAAGAACGTGGATTTACTGCTATAGCTAGTATAAAAAATGCTAAAAATAATGAATTAAATTATTACAGATTAAAGGGTTATGAGGACATTATAGTAGTCAAGTTGGATTCTTTAGATACTACAATAAAAATCAAATACGCAATAAAGGTTCCAAGTAGTAAATTTACTGGTTTTGGATACACAAACTCAAAAGATTATTATTTACAGTATTGGCATTTAGTCCCAGCCTTAAATTTAGATAATTGGACATATTACAGTAATAAAAATTTAAATGATATTCCTTCATCTAAATACAATATTTCTTCCTTAGAAATAAAGACTCCAAATAATTTCAATATAACAACAGAACTTAGAGAAACAAAGGGTGAGTTGTCTGGTAGTAATGGTTTTAAATATAGTTTTTGGGAATCAAATGAGTTATATGACCCAAAGATATATATAGAAAAAGAAGAGTCTTATAACGCAATTGAGGCTGGCAACCTCGTCTTTTTAAAAAATAAAAATAAAGAAAGTTATAGTTTAAATAAAAGTCAACTTAATAAGAGTACTGAAAAAGTATTTGATTTTTTAAGCAAAGAGTTAAACATTAACAATGAAAATAAATATATTTTTAGTGATGTAGATTATGACAATAATAAAATTTATGATCTAAATATTATTTCTAAGATATTGCAGGTTTACCCTGAAAATTTCATTTATGAATTACAGCTTCTTAAAGTACTACTAAGTAAAGTTTTAGATAATTCATTAATTATTAACCCGAGATCGGAATATTGGCTTAAAGATGGTATTCAGACATACATGATGATCAGTTATGTTGAGAAATTCTATCCGAAAATATCTTTAGCTGGTAGTTTATCTGAGTTTCCTGGATTAAAGAATCTATACGCCTCAAAGTTAAACTATAATGATAAATATTTTCTAGCTATACTACACATGCACAGAATAAATAATACACAAAAATTAAGTATACCTAAAGATTCGCTATTGAAATTTAATGAAACAATAGCTAATAATTATAAATCTGGGTTATTGCTATATAATTTGAGTACTAAAATTAAAAAATTAGAATTCTCTCAAATAATAAGTAAAACACTGAAAATGAAAAATGAGAACTCTGCTTTATTTTTTAAAAATAAAATAAATAAGCATTTTGATAATAATAGCTCATATTTAGATTCACTAATAGATGTTAAAAATATTAATCACTTAAACTACTATTCTGAGACAATAACTATAAAGAAATCTTTAAATCACAAACCTTTTAAAATCAAATTATTTAAAGATATTGAAGATCCAAATTTTAATCATATGTACATAGCTCCAATAATTAGCTACAAAAACATATATGATGGTGTGAACTTCGGAGCTGAGATTCATAATAAGTCTATATTTAAAAGAGAGTTTAATTACAAATTTAAACCCTTATACAGCACTAATTCAAAACTACTGTCTGGTTCAGCAATTATATACAATTCAAAAAATATTAGAAATAAAGATTTGTTTTTAGTTAATTATGGTATTTATGCTAATATTATTTCTAACAATCAAAATTCATTAGCTAATATATATTCTTCATTTATTAATTTTAATTTTAGAAAAAAAAATAACTTAAGATCTAATAAAAGAAGCTCTTTAGGTGCAAGGTTTTTAAAAATTACGCATGATGGGGAAGTTATTACCTCACCTGAATATCAAATTTTCAACTTAAAGTACACTAGTTTAAATCCAGGATTAATAAATCATAAAAAATGGTTTATTGATTACCAACTTTCTAAGGATTTTTCAAAAATTTCATTTAGTTATGAATTTAGAAGATTATATGAAAATAACAGAGAGTTAAATGTCAGGGTGTTTAGCGGATACTTTATAAATAACAAATACAATCAAACTAATAGTTATTTTAACTATTCATTAGACAGACCTACAGACTACCTTTACGATTACAATTATTATGGGAGATCTGAAAATAACGGGTTCTTTAGCCAGCAGATAATAATGGCAGAGGGAGGCTTCAAATCAAAGCTAATAAATTCAAATAGTAACAATTTTATATCAACTATAAACTTAAGTTCAACAATTTGGAAAAACCTCTTGCTATATGTCGATTTAGGAGTGCTAAATAATAAAGAAAGTCCTCAATTTACGTTTGTTTATGATACCGGTTTACGTTTAAACATAATAGCTGATTATTTTGAAATATACTTCCCCATTAAGTCAAGTGAAAATTTTGATCTGGGTAATTCTAATTATAAAGAAAAAATCAGATTTTTATTCACTTTTGAACCAGATGTTCTTTTAGGCTTATTTAGAAGGAAATGGTACTAAGTTTAATCTTCGTAATTGCGTAAAACGTATAGATTAACTACATTTGCAAAATATTAATCACCTAAATTAATGACAAAAATTTCAAAAGAAGTTAATCTAGCTTTGTCTTACAAAGATTTTATTAAGGAAGTCATTAATGATTATAAAATTGCTGTAACTAGTAGAGAGTGTAGTATACTAGGAAGAAAAGAGGTTTTAACAGGTAAAGCTAAATTTGGAATATTTGGAGACGGTAAAGAAATTCCTCAGCTAGCTATGGCTAAGAGCTTTAAAAATGGTGACTTTAGATCTGGTTACTACCGTGATCAAACTTTTATGATGGCAATTGGAAAACTTACTTCACTAGAGTTTTTTGCTGGCTTATATGCTCACACAGACTTAGATCATGACCCAATGAGTGGAGGTAGACAAATGGGGGGTCATTTCACTACGCATAGCTTAGATGATAACTACGATTGGAAAGACTTAACTGCACAAAAAAATTCGAGTGCTGACATTTCACCAACAGCAAGTCAAATGCCTAGGCTTTTAGGTCTAGCTCAAGCATCAAAAGTTTATAGACATAATAAAAAAACTGATTCTGTAAGATTCTCTAAAAATGGCAATGAAATTGCATGGGGAACTATTGGAAACGCTAGCACTAGCGAAGGACTATTCTTTGAAACAATAAATGCAGCTGGAGTATTACAAGTCCCTATGATAACCAGCGTCTGGGATGATGAATATGGAATTTCGGTTCATGCAAAACATCATACTACTAAAGAAAATATTTCTGAAGTATTAAAAGGTTTTCAAAGAACATCAAATAAAGACGGATATGAAATTATTGAAGTTAAAGGATGGGATTATGTTAACCTTATTAAGGCGTATGAAAAAGCAGAAAATATTTGTAGAGAAAAACATATTCCAATTATAATACATGTTACAGATTTGACTCAACCTCTTGGACACTCCTCATCTGGATCTCACGAAAGGTATAAAAATACTAATCGATTAGATTGGGAAAAGAAGTTCGACTGTAATACTAAAATGAGAGAATGGATTATTTCAAACAAGATTAGTACAAATGAAGAATTAATTGAGATAGAACGGTCTTTAAAAAAGAAAGTAAAAGAAGACAAGACTAAGGCTTGGGAATCTGTAATATCAATTACACAAAACCAAAAAGAAGAACTGTTAACAATTTTAAATAAAATAGATCATAAATTCTTAAACAATAAAATAATTCCATTAATTAATTCATTTAAAAATTCAAGCGAGCCAAATAAGAAAGATATAGTTTCTACTGCAAGGAAGGTTTTATATAGCTTAAATAAAGTTGATTTAAATTTTAAAAAGGAGCTTATTAATTGGTTGAATTCAAAACAAAATCAAAACAGGTTAGACTACAGCTCACATCTGTACAGTGAGTCCAAATACAGTCCACTTAAAATTACTGAAGTCAAACCAATTTATGACAATAACTGTAAAGAGATTGATGCAAGAGTTATTCTAAGAAATAATTTTGATAATATTTTAGAAAAAAAAGAAAATGTGATCATTTTTGGTCAAGACTCTGGAAAAATTGGTGATGTAAATCAGGGTCTAGAAGGACTTCAAGATAAATATGGAGAAGCTAGAGTTTCCGATACTGGAATTAGGGAGGCTACTATAATCGGACAAGGAATCGGTCTTTCCCTAAGAGGTCTACGACCCATAGCTGAAATTCAATATTTAGATTACCTACTGTATGCTATTCAAATAATGAGCGATGATTTAGCTACACTACACTACAGAACTAAAGGCAAACAAAAGGCTCCGCTTATAATAAGAACCAGAGGTCATAGACTAGAAGGAATTTGGCATTCAGGCTCTCCTCTAGGTGGAATTGTTAATTTTTTAAGAGGTATCTATATATTAGTTCCTAGAAATATGACTAAGGCTGCAGGTTTTTACAATACTATGCTAGAAAGCGATCAGCCTTCACTGATTATTGAGTGTTTAAATGCATATAGGGTGAAAGAAAAAGAACCTTCAAATCTTTCTGAGATAAGAACACCTGTTGGTAAAGTAGAAATAGTCAGCGAAGGATCTGATTTAACAGTAGTTTCCTATGGGTCTACGCTAAACTTAATACAAGAAGTAATTCAAGAGCTTTCTAATTTTAATATATCAATTGAATTAATAGACGTACAGAGCTTAATTCCTTTTGATTTAGAAAAAGAAATAAGTAATAGCGTTTCAAAAACAAATAGATTATTAATTGTTGATGAAGATGTCCCTGGAGGTGGTACCGGTTATATTTTAAGTGAATTAATTTCTAAACAAAGTATTTATAATTTTCTAGACAGTGAACCAAAGCTACTTAGCGCAAAAGATCATAGACCTGCATACGGCACTGATGGTGATTACTTTTCTAAACCTTCTAAAGATGATATATTTGAGATGGCTTATAGTATTATGAGTGAATCAAATCCTCAGGAATTCCCTAAGTTAATGTAATAGCTTAAATATTAATTCTTTTAAGAGATCTGAATTAGTAATATTAGTTGCCCCCAAACCTTTTGATTTTAAATCAAACTCCCTTAAAATTGATATCTTAGAAGAAATACTCTTCATAGAATAATTTTTAGCAGAAGAAGAATAATCTTTTACAAAATATGGATTAACTTTTAATGCAGATGCAACAGATCTATCTGACTTATCAGAAAGACTATGATATATAAACAACTTGACAAAAAAATCAAAGATTAAAGATACTATAACAACTATAGGATTAGATTTTGGATTTTTCGAAAAGTAATCTATAATCTTCATACATTTAAATAAATTTTTTTCTCCTATCGCTTTTCTTAGTTCAAAAACGTTAAACTCTTTTGATATACCTATAAATTTTTCAACATCATCGCTATTAATAGTTTTAACTTTAGACTTTAAAACTATTAACTTATCTAATTCATTAGCTATTTTGTTAATATCCGTTCCTAACAACTCAGTAATTAAAAAGGAGGATTTTTTATCAATAGTAAAGTCAAAAGATTGTAAATATGAAATAATCCAGTCTTGAGCCTGGTTTTCGTATAGCTTCTTGCTTTCAAAAACTAAACCATTTTTTAAAATTGCCTTATAAATAGCCTTTCTTTTATCAAGAGATTTATGTTTAAAATTTAAAACTAGTATTGTAGAATTTAAAGGGCTGTTTATGTAACTGATAAGATCATCAAAAGAGTTTCCATCAATATCTTTTTTCACAAGATCTTGAGCCTCTTTTACTATTACCAGTTTTTTTTCTGACATAACTGGGTATTGCTTAGAAATAGAAATTATATCAGCTACAGTAGTGTCTTTTCCGTAAACAATATTTAAATTAAAATCTTTTTCGTGATCTTTTAGAGAACTCTTTTGAATTAATTTAGTCAGATAATCAATATAATACTCTTCCTCTCCCATTAATAAATAAATCGGGGAAAAAGTATTGTTTTTTATATCATTTTCTATTTGTTTAATTAATGTCATAAAAAAAAACGAAATTTGTATTATGTTAAACTTGAATTTTCCAAATTATAAATTTAAAATCAAAAATAAAGAAAATGGAGATTATATTTTTGATGAAATCAGAAAAAAATATGTTAAGCTTACAAAAGAAGAATGGGTTAGGCAAAATTGTGTTAAATTTCTTATAAATGAAAAGAATTTTTCTAATGTTTTGATTAATATTGAAAAAACATTAAAAGTTAATAATTTAAGTAAAAGGTATGATATAGTTGTTTTCAGTAAAGATGGAAGCATTAAGCTACTTGTAGAATGTAAATCTCCAGAAATTAAAATAACTCAAAAAACCTTTGATCAAATTGCAATATATAATATGAGCTTAAAATCAGAACTACTTATGATTACAAATGGGATTAATCATTATTACTGTAAAATTGATTATAAGAAACAATGTTATGATTTTATAAAAGACATCTAGAATAAATGAAATTAGCTGTAGTTATAATAAACTGGAATGGATTAAAACTATTAAAAAAATTTTTAGATCCTTTAATTCGTTATAGTAAAAATGATGCTGAAATATACATAATAGATAATAACTCAACAGACAAATCTGTAGATTATATTTCATCTAATTACCCAATAATAAGTATTATTAAAAATAAAGAGAATTACGGCTATGCTAAAGGATACAATGAAGGTTTAAAAGAAATTAATGCAGATGTATTTTGTTTATTAAATAGTGATGTAGAAGTAACGGAAAATTGGCTCAGGCCATTAATCAATGAGTTTTTATTAAATACTAATACAGCGGCCGCTCAGCCAAAAATTTTAAACTATAATAACAAAGCTTATTTTGACTATGCAGGTGCAGCAGGCGGCTTCCTAGATAGCTTAGGATATCCTTATTGTGATGGTAGAGTACACACCATCATAGAGAAAGATAATGGTCAGTATAACTATAATAAAGATATATTTTGGGCATCTGGCGCATGTTTCTTCATTAGAAAAGATATTTTTAATTCTTTAAATGGATTTGACGAAACCTTTTTTAGCCATATGGAAGAAATTGATTTATGTTGGAGAATATTAAAACAAAACTCTAAAGTTAGATATATTCATAATTCTACTGTGTACCATATTGGAGGAGCTACTTTAAAATATAATAATCCAAGAAAAACATTTTTAAATTTTAGAAATAGTCTCTTTACAATAACAAAAAATAGAGATAAAAATTTATTAATAACACTTGTATTTAAAATGATAATAGATGGTTTAATTGGAATTTATTATTTAGTGAATTTTAAATTTTCTCACTTTTTTGCAATAATTAAAGCTCATTTTGCGTTTTATCTTAAAATACCTGAATTAATTAAAAAAAGACAAAGGACTAATTCTAACTTAAACAACTTGAACAAAACGTTTTTGTTGTCAAAATATATTAAGTTAAAATATTTTAAGTTTTTTAGTAATTAAGTTTAGCTTTTATTTACTTTTACATTATTATAATAATTTTTAAAAATATCAGATGAAAAAATCAATTTTATTAAGTTTATTAACTGTTTTAATTTTAAGTAGTTGTGTTACTAAAAAAGAATACACTTCATTAGAAAACAAACAACGAAACACTCAAGATTTATTAAATACAGCAACTGTAAAATTAAATGCTTGTATCGAAGAGAAGGTATCAGCAGTAGCATTATCTACCGCTTACAAAGACCAAGTGGATGACTTAAGAAGGACTACTAGAGATTTAATGATCAGTACCAAGGACTTAACTATATTAACTTCCAAGGGAGCTGATAACCTAGAAAGATCTTTGGAAAGTATGAAAGAAAAAGAT
>Ga0114995_10002609_pt1 | contig 12457 bp, 11 predicted proteins | sample ArcticOcean_MG_C_11_FD_87038 | JGI IMG/M metagenome (GOLD analysis project Ga0114995, IMG submission 87038) | Marine microbial communities from western Arctic Ocean - ArcticOcean_MG_CB2_154 | ecosystem: Environmental > Aquatic > Marine > Oceanic | place: Arctic Ocean: Canada Basin | collected... | reverse complement strand
TACCCTATCTAAGGAGTGGAGTGCATTGAAGTGCAAGTTTGATAATCATTTTGTTGCGGTAACAGCTCAGCCACAAAAAGCCAAAAATATAGGATTCAAAGATCATAATATTATCAATTTTCCTAATGAGGTTGGGGGTAGATACTCTATGTGGTCGCCAATTTCCCTACCGGCAATATTAGAACTAGGAGATAAATTTATAGATTTTTTACAAGGAGGTGCTGAGGCGGATAGTCAGCTACTTTCAGATAATAGTTATCAAGATTTTATAAAAACACTTTCATTTAGTGATATCTGGTATAACAATTTTTTAAACAAAGAGACTAGAGTATTGTTAATGTATAGCTGGAAAATGCGTTTTTTTAAGGACTATGCTCAGCAACTTGAGATGGAATCTATTGGTAAACAGCCAAATATTAAATCAATCTTTAAGAAAACAGGTCAAATTATTTTTGGCGGGTTTGGCTCTACAGCCCAACACTCATACTTTCAGATGCTTCATCAAGGTACTGCATCTACGTGTGCAGATATCTTCACAATTAATAATTATCAGGAAAGTAATAAACTTTTATTTGCTCAATCTCAAGCCCAGTCAAATCTTTTAGCAAATGGTGCTCAATCTGATTTACAAGATTTTGAGAAAGTGAATGGAAATATTCCAACCAATCTCTTCTCACTAAAATCATTAAATCCATATAACTTGGGCTATCTAATAGCAACATGGGAGCATAGGACGTTTATAACCTCTCAAATGCTTGAAATAAATCCTTTTGATCAGTATGGAGTTAGCGCAGGCAAGATATTTACAAAAAAATATCTTGAAGAAAATGGCGGTTGATCTAACAAAAGTTCCAAACACTCCAGGCGTATATAAGTTTTTTAGTAATTATGAAATCATTTATATTGGCAAAGCTAAGAACCTAAAAAAAAGAGTATCTAGCTATTTTGGCAATTCTTTCAAGGACAGAAAAACTGCACAGATAAAGTCGTTAACCGATAATATAGAAACCTTTACTACTAAAAACGAAGTTGAAGCACTTTTACTAGAGCAAATGCTCATTAAAGAAAATAAACCAAAATTTAACATTTTGTTAAGAGATGATAAGACTTATCCATATATTTATTTTTCACTCGATCACAAATACCCAGGTATTTACTCCAAGAGAACAAAGCAAGCAGTTGATATTAAATATTTTGGACCTTTCATAAGCTCTGAGGCAGTCAAAAAATCTATTAAGGAAATTCAAAAAGTTTTTCAGATTAGAAATTGTAGTGATTCCACCTTTGCTAGTAGATCAAGACCTTGTATTGAATTCCAAATGAAGAGATGCTCAGCACCATGTGTTGATAAGATAAAAAATACTGACTACTTTGAAGATATAGCAAGTGCAAAATCATATCTATCATCAACAGACTCTCTTACTGTGGATAGGTTAAAGGATGAGATAGATAAAGCTGTTACAAAATTAGACTTTGAAAAAGCAGCAGATATAAGAGATAGATTGAAAAGATTAAATATCTTGAGAGAAGAACAATCTGTAGTTACCTTAGCCAAGGATGTAGACATATTTTCTGTCCACGACCAAGATACCTATTTAGGTATTTGTATTATTGTAGTTAGAAAGGGAAAAATACGAGGAACTAAAACACACCTAGTCAAACAGGCGCACTTTGAATCTATAGAAGATGTATACCACAGCGCAATATTAAATTTTTATGATCATCAATCAGATATACCTAATAATATCCTTTGCTCTTACTCCTTAGAATCGAAGCTTATTTTAAAGAAAGTACTCAAGAAAAAATTTAATAAAAATATAAATATAAATCACACGCCGAGTAAATCTATTAAGCCTATATATAATCTATGTAAGATAAATGCTAAGCAGGTTATCCAAAACCATATAAGCAAGGAAGAGAAGTACTCTCTATCCTTCAATGATCTCAAGGAGGCTATGGGTATAAAAGGCAATTTTAATAAAATAGAAGCATATGACGTAAGTCATATTTCTGGAGATCATGCTGTTGCATCATGCATTGTTTTTTCTAAGCACGGACCTCAAAAAAAAGAATACAGATTATTTAATATTCCAAAAAATTTATCTGGCAATGATGTTGGTTCCTTGGAGCACGTTCTATCAAGAAGAATTAAATATTATGAAGATGAAAGTATTAAACCTAATTTAATATTAATCGACGGCGGTAAAGGTCAGCTAAAATATAGTCAGTCAGTTATAAGTAAATCTAATCATAAGGATATAAAAGTTATATCTATCGTTAAGGGCTTTAATAGAATAAGAGCTACTGAAACAATACTTTCTTCAGATGGAATAATAGAGCTAGATAAATATTCAAAAGCATATTTGCTGCTTCAAGAGATGAGAGATGAGTCACACAGATTTGCCATAACTGCACAGAGAAAGAAAAAGCTTGGCGGTACTAAAAAATCTCAATTAGATAATATTTATGGTATCGGAGAGGCCTTAAAAAAAAGATTAATTACTAATTTTAAAAGTATTAAAAATATTAAAGAAGCAAATAAAGAAGATTTAATGACTGTTAAAGGTATTAATGACAAAATAGCGGAATTAATCAAACAAGAATTAAATTAATGGTAACTTTTATTAACTTATTAACATTTTCAAGAATTATACTTGGAGCAGTCATTTTCTTGTTATTAACGTCCTCTGATGGATACTTGCTGGCACTCATTTTATTTTTTGTGGCCAGTATTACTGACTACTTTGATGGTTATTTGGCTAGAAAATACGATGCTGTTTCAGTGTTAGGAGAGGTTTTAGATCCGATAGCAGACAAAATCCTTATTGTTTTTGTATTATTTGGCTTGGCTGTTAATTTAGATAGTTATCTCATAGCCTTTATTGGAGCTTTAATTATTACAAGAGAGATTTGGGTTGGCGCTCTTCGAGATTTAAATGCAAGAAACAATAGAAGTAATGCAACAAAAGTAACCTTCTTAGCAAAAATTAAAACAACAATCCAATTATTTACTATAAGTGTTTATTTACTGGCCCTGGCTATAAATAATATGCTTCTTATTATCTTTGCTGATATATTTTTATTCATATCTTTGCTCATAACTATATATACAGGAATTATTTATACGTATAATACATTTGAAAAATAGATAGATTAATAATTTTTTTATTTATAACCAGGAGAAAAAATGTCTGTACAAGAGCAAATTTCATACGCAAAAACTGTATACGGTAAAGAGGAAATTGATGCAGTGGTAAAGTGCTTGAATGAATCAACGCAAATGGGAAAATACTCTCAAAAATTTGAATCAGAAATAGCTAAATTATTCGAAAAAAAACATTGTCTTTATGTCAATTCTGGTTCTTCTGCTCTATTTATTGGTGTAGAAGCATTTAATTTTCCCGATGGAGGCGAAGTCATAACTCCAGCTTTAACATTTTCAACATCAGTTGGTTGCTTGATCAAAAATAATTTAATACCAGTTTTTATTGATGTTGAGCCTCTTTCTTATTGTATTGATTCCAGTCTAATTGAGTCAGCCATTACTGATAAAACTGTAGCTATTCTTGCTCCAAATTTAATGGGAAATCTTTGTGATTGGGTGCAAATCAGAAAAATTGCCGATGAACATAACTTGATAGTTATAGAGGACTCTGCTGATACTCTAGGCGCTACTATAGAAGGAAAATCTTCAGGTTCATACTCAGACATGTCTATTACAAGTTTTTATGGCTCACATATAATAAACTGTGCTGGTAATGGCGGTGCATTAGCTATTAATGATAAGTCAGTGATGGAGAGATCTAAACTCTTAAGGTCATGGGGTAGAAGCTCATCTCTGTTTGATGAAAAGAGTGAGGCTATAGAGAATAGATTTAATGTTGACTTAGATGGAATTCAATATGATGCAAAATTTGTCTTTGAAACTGTTGGTTATAACCTAGAAGGTAATGAGCTGGGAGCAGCATTTGGTCTTGCTCAGCTAGATAAACTTGATAAAAATATACAAACTCGCCAAGAGAATTTCTCTAAACAATGTAGTTTTTTTGATAAGCATAATAAATTTTTTAGTAATCCAATTGAGGCACATGGAATTAATACTGCATGGCTTGCTTTCCCTTTGCTTATTAAAGAGAATGCTCCTTTTACAAGGACAGAGTTTCAAATATATTTAGAAAAAAGAAATATTCAAACACGTGTGGTATTTACTGGAAACATTGTTCGTCAACCAATGCTTCGAAATGTTCAAAAAGTGGTTTCTCAAGAAGGTTATCCAAATGCAGATGCGGTTATGGAGAGAGGGGTTTTACTCCCACTTCATCACGGATTAACTCAAGAAATGTTTGAAAGATTTCATTTTGTAGTCGACGAATTTATTAGCCAATATAGCTAATTATATTTCAATTGGCTGGATGGCAGAGTGGTCATGCAGCGGCCTGCAAAGCCGTTAACGCCGGTTCGATTCCGGCTCCAGCCTCCATTTATAAATTTATATAATAAGATCAAAGTATTCTGAGAAATTGAATGTATAATATAACAATTAAAACTAAATAGTTCTTGATAGGAAATAGACTATGAAAGATGACGTAGGTATTGGAATAATTGGAAAAGGGTTTGTCGGAAACGCTGTTTATAATGGTTTTTCAGCTCAAACAGGTTTCAACTCAAACATTTATATATATGACAAGGATCCACTAAAATCTCTTAATACTTTGGAAGAAGTCGTTTCAAATTCCGATTTTATTTTTATATCTGTTCCTACTCCTTCAAACCCTGATGGTAGCGTAAATACTGACAATATTCATAATGTTATTAGTGACATTAACAAAACTAAAGATAAAGAAAATTCCATTATTTTAGTTAGATCTACTGTTGTTCCTGGAACAACAGGTCGGATTGCTGAAGAATTTCCAGAACTTAATATAGTATTTAATCCTGAGTTCTTAACAGAGCGTTCTGCAAATCTAGATTTTATCTCTCAAACAAGAATTGTTCTCGGAGGCCCTTCAGAAATTGTTGCTAAAGTTGGTAAATTGTATAAGAGTAGGTTTGGTCAGAGCATGCCTATAATAACTACAGATTATAAAACAGCAGAATTAATAAAGTATATGAATAATACTTTTTTTGCTGCCAAAGTTTCGTTTATGAATGATATGTATAAGTTATCAGAATCTATTGGTGCTTCTTGGGAAGATGCAGTTGAAGGTTTTATTAGAGATGGTAGAATTGGCCACTCTCATACTCAAGTTCCAGGTCCAGATAACAAGTTTGGTTTTGGTGGAAGCTGTTTTCCTAAAGATACAAGAGCTTTACTTCATTTTGCTCAATCGATTGATGTAGATTTAAATGTTTTAGAAGGAGCATGGAAGACTAATTTAGAAGTTCGTCCTGAAAAAGATTGGGAAAATTTAAAAGGGAGATCAGTATTATAGAATAAGCCCAGGTGGTGGAATTGGTAGACACAAGGGACTTAAAATCCCTCGCAGGCAACTGCATGCCGGTTCAAGTCCGGCTCTGGGTACCATTATTCTTAAAATATAGATTATGGAGATTAAAAAATATATAAAACTATTCATAGCTATTTCTATAGCTGTTACATCTTTTGGTTTTATAAATACAATTAATAGCGACAGTATTTTCATTTCATCCGCAACTCTAGAACCTAAAAAATCTTTAGATAACAACTCTGCCAACTCACCACTTTCTGGGATAGGTATGTCTGGCTTATCTGGTGCATTTCTTGGAAGTTCAAACAAATCGAATGACATAATTTTAGCACTGGAGCTTATTAAATCTCGTGATTTTTTTGAGGTAATAATTAGTACCGATGATTTTATTCAACAATTAAACAACCCTACAAGAACAAATTTTTTAAAATCTTATGTCAAAAAATCAACAAAAGAAATGCAATCTTTTGATAATATGCATGCCAGGTTTTTAAATAAGCATCTTTCTTTCATGCAGGCTGAAAAAACTGGGATCGTTACAATTAGAATAAGTCATTTTGAAGCCCAAGTTGCAAAAGACTGGTTGGATTTAATTATTTTAAATTTAAATAACAGTATCAGAGATATTAGACTTAACGAGTCTCAAAAAATAGCCTTTTTTTTAGAAAAAGAAATGGCTAACCAAAAAATATCAGAAATTAGAAATAGCCTTGCAGGTCTTATGGCAAAGGAGGTGAAAACAATAGCATTAGCAGGATCTGATGAAGCTTTTGTTTTTCAGACCATTGATTCGCCTAGAGTGCCAGACAGAAGGGCTAGGCCTAGCAGGGGTCTTAGTATTATTACTTGGTTTATATTTTCTATAATCACTGCAAGCCTAACAGTTCTATCTCTCATGAGATTAAATATCCACAGAAAATGGATGTAATACCTCTAGTATTATCTGGTGGAGGCGGATCCAGGTTGTGGCCCTTATCCTCACCATCTATCCCCAAACAATTTATTAGACTTGACAATAGACCATCTCTTTATGAACAATCATTAGCCAGGGTTTCTCATTTAAATGAACTTTTGCCAGTAAAAAATTCAGTCATAGTATCAAGCGTAGATAATGAATATCAAATAAAGAGCCAATCTAAATCTCTTGATAAAAATATAAAAAAGAAATTTATTTTTGAAACAGAAAAAGAAGATACTCTTAGGGCAATATATAGAGGACTTATCTCCGAAGATGATGACGCTATTTTTATTGTTCTTCCTTCAGATCACCTAATCAATACTTCTGAAGTATTTACAAAAACTTTAATCAGAGGAGTAAATTTAGTCAAAAAATCAGGAGGTATTGTGTTGATTGGAGTTGAGCCATCTCATCCTAGTGAAAAATATGGCTATATTCAAACAAATAAAAAAATTAATAGTAAGTCGATGATCGCTGATGTTTTAAAATTCCATGAAAAACCTAATAAAAATCAGGCAAAAAAATATCTTCAATCTGAGTCCATTTTTTTTTGGAATTCAGGAGTGGCTATTTTTAAAAAAAATGAGATACTAAAAAAAATATCACAAATCTATTCATACAATAACTCAAGAAACTACAAAGAATTCTCTAAAAATTACAATAATGATGTGCTACAGCTACTTCCAAAGATATCTTTTGATGTTGGTATTCTTGAGAAAGCCGATAATATAAAAATTATTCCTTACAAAGGTCATTGGAGTGATTTGGGATCCTGGTCAACAGTTACTGATTTATTTAACTCCGACGATGATGGTAATAATTACTATGGTGATTATATTTCTTATGACTCGAAAGGCAATATTATTGTAAACGATACAATTAACCCTATTTCTATTTTTGGAGTTAAGGATCATTTAATACTAAATTATCAAAATCGAATGCTTGTAGCGCCAATAAAAAAATTAGATGATATTAAGAGTTTTACAGACTATTTAAATAATGATGATAAATTAAAAGAAGTTATTAATGGTGATATAAATGTTAGACCTTGGGGAAATTTTCATAATCTTTTTGAAACTGATAAATTCAAGCTTAAAAAAATTACTGTCGACCCTAAGCAAACACTCAGCCTCCAGTATCATAATCATAGATACGAATCATGGTTTGTTATTTCAGGAAAAGGTGTTGTGGAGCTGAATGGAGAAAATATTAAAGTTTCTAAAAATCAATCTATCTATATTACAAAAGGCGCTAAGCATAGAGTTACAAATCCTTCAAAAGCAACTCAATTGATTTTCGTAGAAATTCAAGCAGGAAAAATACTTTCTGAATTAGATATAGTCAGACTAGAAGATAATTATAATAGGACTTAACCATGAAAATATTAGTAACGGGAGCGGCTGGTTTTATTGGACATCATTTAGTAAATTTGCTGATAAAAGAAAATCACGACGTCATTGGAATTGATTCTATTAATGATTATTATGACGTGAGCCTTAAGCATGCAAGATTAAAAGCCCAAGGCATTAAGATTGATGATGTTATTTATGGCAAATCAATTCCGAGTTCAATTTTAAATGAATATAATTTTGTAAATCTAGACATAACTGATAAAGATAGCATGTTTGAATTATTTAAAAATAGTCATTTTGATGTTGTGTGCAATTTAGCAGCACAAGCTGGGGTAAGGTACTCTATAGAACATCCAGAGGCCTATATTGACGCAAATATTTCTGGTTTTTTAAACATACTGGAGTGTTGCAAGACGTTTAGACCAAATAATTTAGTATATGCTTCAAGTTCTTCAGTTTACGGCCTTAATACAAAGCTACCATTCTCAGAAGACGACCCTGTTGATCATCCAATAAGTCTTTATGCTGCAACGAAGAGAACAAATGAGTTATTTGCTCATACATATTCTCATTTATTTGGGATGCACACCAATGGTCTCCGTTTCTTTACGGTATATGGACCATGGGGAAGGCCTGATATGGCTTTATTTAAATTTACAAAAGCTGCGCTAGAGGGCTCAACAATCCAAGTTTTCAATCAAGGCAATATGACTAGAGATTTTACTTATGTTGATGATATCGTCAATGGAATATATAAAGTTATTTTGATTAATAAGAGTAAAACTTTAACCAACGATGAGATAACACCTTCAACTTCTTCAGCAGATTATAAAATCTATAATATAGGAAACAGTAGCCCAGTAAAGTTAAGCACCTTTATAGATTTAATAGAAGAATATACGGGTAATAAAATAAAAAAAGAATATTTGCCAATGCAAGATGGCGATGTGGAAAAAACATTTGCTGATGTATCACATTTAAATAAAGATACAAATTACCTTCCAACTACTCCGGTTGAGATTGGCGTTAAGAATTTTGTTGAATGGTACAAGGATTTCTACAATTATAAATAGAGATCTTTATAAATTCCCTAATAATGCTTTTCTAATCTAAAATATAAAAAATTAATAAAAAATACACATTATGAAATTAGTAATATTATCAGGTGGATTGGGTACAAGATTATCTGAGGAAACAACCCTAAAGCCAAAACCAATGGTTGAGATAGATGGAAAGCCTATCATATGGCATATAATGAAATATTATTCTACATTTGGAATAAACGAATTTATTATATGCGCTGGTTACAAAAGTTATTCTATAAAAGAATATTTTAAAAATTATTATATGCATGAGTCTGATATTAAATTTAATCTTGAATCTAATGAGATAACTTATCTTAAGAATAGATCGGAGAATTGGACAATAAGTATTGTTGATACTGGCATGGAAAGCATGACAGGCGGAAGGTTAAAGCGTGTTAGTGAGTATGTTAAAGATGATGAAGCTTTCTGTTTTACATATGGAGATGGCTTGTCATCCATTAATATCAAGGAACAAATAGAGTTCCATAAAAAACATAAAAAACTTGCTACTGTTGCCGCAGTCAAACCTCCAGGAAGATATGGCGCGCTTGATATAGGGGACGATGGAACGGTTAAAGATTTTATTGAAAAACCTCAGGGCGATGGGTCAAGAATTAATGGTGGTTTTTTTGTCCTTTCTCCAAAAGTACTAGATTATATTAAAAATGATCAAACTATATGGGAAAGAGAGCCACTAGAAAATCTCACTAAAGAGCAGCAACTTGTTGCATATAAGTTCGATGGTTTCTGGCAGCCAATGGATACATTAAGAGACAAGAATTATCTTGAAGAGCTATGGAATCTTGACGAGGCGCCCTGGAAAAGATGGTAAATAAAGATTTTTGGAAAAATAAAAAAGTTCTTATTACAGGCAATACAGGCTTTAAAGGCTCATGGTGTCATCTAGTCCTCAAAGAGCTTGGCGCTGATGTACTAGGTTTTTCAAGAGATATTTTAACAGAGCCTTCTACATACAATGAAATTCATAAGGAATTAAACCTTCAGACTGTTTTTGGAGATATTACAGATTCAGATAAGCTTAAAAGAACCATCTCTGACTATAAACCTGAAATAGTAATACATATGGCAGCTCAAGCAATAGTTAAGAAATCCTATTCAGATCCATTTGATACGTTTAACACCAATGTAATTGGAAGCTTGAATGTTATGGAGGCTTGCAAGAATGAAGAATCTGTATGCGTCTTAATTAATGTTACATCTGATAAATGCTATGAAAACAAGGAACTTAATAAGCCATTTAAGGAAGATGATCCTCTTGGTGGTAGTGATATTTACAGTGCCAGTAAGGCATGCTCAGAAATTTTAGCTCATTCTTACAATGAGTCCTTCCTTGCAAGTACAAACTGTAATCTTATGATTGCATCTGTTCGTGCGGGTAACGTTATAGGAGGAGGGGATTGGAGTGATCAAAGAATAATACCTGATATAATAAGATCAATTAAGTCATCTGATTTAGTAATAAGAAATCCTGATGCCATTAGGCCATGGCAACATGTTTTAGATCCAATTCATGGATACCTGTTGTTAGCTATGAATATTTATCTAGAAAAAAATCGTAATCTTCTTGGTGGCTGGAATTTTGGACCAGAACAAGAGAGTGCCAAATCAGTAAAGTGGGTTTTAGATGAGACTTCAAAATATTTATCTAATTTCACTTATATATATTCTAAGGAGCTTCTATTCAAAGAATCTCATTACCTAAGGCTAGATTCCTCAAAAGCTAAGAATTTATTAGGCTGGAAACCTGTATGGGACGTTGATACATCTTTGAGAAAGACAATTGAATGGTATGTGAATAGAGAACTAAATAAAGAGTCTTCGGCTACATTGATGGTTGAGGATATTCATAATTTTTGGAAGTGCTAACTCTATATTATGAGATTTAATATAGATGGCTTAAAGGTTTTAGATTTATTCTTTCAAGAAGACGAAAGAGGCAATTTTCAAAAAATATATAATCGTGATAGTTTTGATAGATTAGAATTGCCATTTGAAATTCATGAAAGTTATATATCAATGTCAAAAAAAGGCACTTTAAGAGGCATGCATTATCAGAAAGAGCCTTATGGACATGAAAAGCTAGTTTCTTGCATTCATGGAAAAGCTTTAGATGTTTGTATTGACCTTAGAACAGATTCAAAAAGTTTTGGGTTTGTTGATCATGTTCTCATCGAGCCTGGAAAAAAATCATTATTAATTCCAAGAGGTGTTGCTCATGGTTTTTATGCTTTAAGTGATATCACGCTAATGGCTTACTTTACTTCAAGTGTTTATAATCCAGACTATGACAGTGGCGTACTATGGAGTTCTATAAATTTTGAGTGGCCAAATAAGCACCCAATAGTGTCAGAGCGAGACTCAAAACACCCTATATTTAAGGATAAAAAATAAATGATAAGATTATTTAAACCATATGTTGGAGATGAGGAACTACAGAATATTAAAGATGTTTTCGAAAGACAGTGGTTGGGGCTTGGACCTCTTGTTGCAGAATTTGAGGATAAATGGACAGAAAGGTTTAAAAGTGCCGACTCAGTGGGATTAAATTCTTGCACTGCTGCTCTTCACTTAGCATTAAACGCATACTCTTTTAAAGAAGGGTCAGAGGTTTTAGTTCCAGCAATAACATTTGTTTCAAGCGCACATGCAATTTTATATAATAATCTTAAACCTGTTTTTGTCGATGTTGATCCAGTCACACTCTGTATTTCTACAGATGATCTACAAAAAAAAATATCATCAAAGTCCGTAGCTATTCTCCCTGTTCATATGGGAGGTCATGTATGCGAAATGTTAGATATTATGAGTATTGCAAAGGATCACAACCTTAAGGTAATTGAGGATTGTGCTCATAACGCAGGCGGTATGTACAAGGATAAATACGTAGGCACTATAGGCGATATAGGTTGTTTTAGCTTTGAAGAAAAAAAGAATATGACAACAGGAGATGGTGGAATGATCACATCACATGATGGCGATTTAATTAAGGAAATAAAAAAAATTAGATGGTGTGGAATAGATAGAGACACATGGAAAAGAGTAAAATATCAAGATCCAAGTGATGACAATCCAATGCATTGGTATTATGAAGTTCCAAAATTAGGCTATAAATATAATATGAATGATTTAGCTGCAGCAATTGGACTCGCTCAACTCGAAAAGCTAGACTTCATGAATACTTACAGAGCAACTTTAATTAAGAAATACATCAGTGAGCTTGAAAATATAGAGGGACTATCTTTTGGCATGCCTTACCAGCTAGAGAATTCTAGTTATTGGCTTTTCCTTGTAAAAGTAAAAAAACGTGATGCATTTATTAATCATATGAAAAAGAATGGAGTTTCTACAGGTGTTCATTTTATGCCCTTACCGCTGCATCCACTCTATGAAAAATTTGATGATCCTATTCCAGTTTCAATGAAAATTTGGGAAGAATTGGTTACCTTGCCTTTATACGTAGGTATGACCGATGATGAATTACAAATCGTTGTTGATGCTGTAAAGTCTTTTGATTTTTAGTATTAATGAAGAAAGAAAATTTTTTAATTATTCTTCCCTATTGGGACTCAACATTTAGAAATAAAAATATTGGTA
>Ga0114995_10002607_pt1 | contig 12466 bp, 10 predicted proteins | sample ArcticOcean_MG_C_11_FD_87038 | JGI IMG/M metagenome (GOLD analysis project Ga0114995, IMG submission 87038) | Marine microbial communities from western Arctic Ocean - ArcticOcean_MG_CB2_154 | ecosystem: Environmental > Aquatic > Marine > Oceanic | place: Arctic Ocean: Canada Basin | collected... | reverse complement strand
TTGCCAGCATGTTTTTCTAGTAACAATTTTGACATTAAATAAATACTTTTAGCTTTAACCCTAAAAATTCCTATGGAGTTAATTAATTTTTCAATTCGTTTTCTTCCAAGCTTTACAAAATGTTCTGGTTTATTATATTTTGGATATATATCTTTTGTCACTTTATTAACATTTAGGTCTGTACACTGAGCGGACAAAAGTACAGACATTAAAAGAGTAAACTTATTTGTATAATTTAGAGGAATAGGTGTTGTTGGATAAATTTTATTTAAAATTTTTAATATTTTTTTTGCTTTTTCTTTTGTAACCATTGTTAGAAATTCAATAAATCTCTCATTGAATAAAGTCCAGGTTTTTTATTGATAAGCCATTTTGCAGCTGTTAAGGCACCATCTGAATATAAGGCTCTATCAAATGCTTCATGGTTTAATTTTATTATTTCTTTACCAGTTGAAAATGTGACTTCATGTTCTCCAATAATTTCACCTTTTCTAATTGAGTTAAAATTAATTTTTTTTCCGTATGGAAATGAATTTTTATTTAAAAATTTTTTACCTATTAAATTATTAAAGTTCTTGCGCTTACCATTCGCAATACCCTTTCCAAGCATCAAAGCAGTTCCTGATGGATAATCTTTTTTGTGCTTATGATGAATTTCAAGTATTTTACTTAAATAATCATTATTTAATGATTTTGAAGCCACTTCAGTTAAATACATTAATAAATTAACACCTAAACTCATATTCCCAGCTTTTAAAATTGGTATTTTTTTTGAATATTTTTTAATTAAGTTCTCCTCTTTTTGAGTAAAACCTGTTGTTCCAATAACCACACTTTTTTTTAGTTTTGATGCAATTTTAAGAATATCAAGAGTGCATTTTGGTACCGTAAAATCAATTATTATATCTGTTTTGATAAATGATCGATCAGTATTAAAATCTAGCTTAATTCCAGCTATTTTTTTATTGTAGTATTTGTTTTCTGTAAGAGCTACTAGCTTGAAATTATTGTTAGACCTAGAAGATTTAATAAGCTGCTGTCCCATTCTGCCTAGACACCCAGTAATAGCTAAATTAATTTTTTTCATTTAGGAAAATATTAACCCTTTTTTTTTAATTAGTCTTTTATTTTTTCCAAAAACTTTTAGCTTTTTGAAAGAATTTTTTAATGCTAGGATTTGATTTTTCGTTCTCAATTTTCCTAAATTTTTCAAGTAGTTCTTTCTGTTCTTTATTTAAGGAAATAGGAACTTCAGTATTTACCTGAACATATAAATCGCCATTTCCACTTCCACGCATATAAGGCATTCCTTTTCCCTTTAATCTAAATTGTTTTCCATTTTGGGTGCCATCAGGTATTTTAATTTTAGCTCTTCCACCATCAATTGTTGGTATTTCGATTGTAGTACCTAATGCAGCGTCCGCTATAGATATTGGGAATTCAAAAAATAAATTTTCATCAGATCTTTTAAAAAGATCATGTGAATGAACATTAATAAATAAATATAAATCACCACTAGCACCACCTTTTGCACCAGCTTCACCCTTACCTGCTAACCTTATTCTTGTTCCATCATCAACACCTTTTGGTATTGTTACAGATATTTTTTTTGATGCTTGTTTGTTCCCTTGACCATTACAGTCTGTGCATGGGTTAGTAATTTCCTCTCCAGTTCCTTGGCATTGTGGACATGTTTGTTGAACAGTAAAAAATCCCTGATTAGATCTAACTTTACCATTACCTCCACAAGTTGTGCATTTATCTGGGGAATAACCTGGTTTTGAACCATTTCCTTTGCAGGTAACGCACTTTTCTGTTGTTGAAAATTTAATATGTTGTTTTTTTCCCTCAAATGCTTCTTCAAGAGTAATTGATAAGTCATATCTTAAATCAGAACCTCTGTTATTAGAACTTCGTCTACCTGTAGATCTTCCACCACCAAAATCACCAAAGAAGTCTTCAAAAATATCTGAAAAATCAGCTCCACCAAAACCACTACTTTGTCTTCCACCACCACCTTCAAAAGCGGCATGACCAAAGTTATCGTAGTTTTGTTTTTTCCCCTGATCAGAAAGAATACCGTATGCTTCTCCAGCTTCTTTAAACATATCTTCAGAAGTTTTATCACCAGGATTTTTATCAGGGTGATGTTTTACAGCTAGTTTTCTGTATGCCGATTTTAGTTCTTCAGGGCTTGCATTTTTGCTAACACCCAAGACGTCATAAAAATCTCTTTTAGCCATAAGTTACTTTAAGATGATAGTTGCTGTAAGTCTTAAGCGCTTTTTTCTTTATCTTCTTTTTCTACTTCTTTTGCTTCTTCTTCTTTTACTTCCTCAAAATCAGCATCGACCACATTATCATCTTTCTTTGCTTGATCATTTTTATCACCATCTTTAGATGAATCAGGTTTTTTTTCTTGAGACTTGTAGATAGCTTCTCCTAATTTCATAGAAGCCTGAACTAAACTTTCTGTTTTTTTCTTAATATCTTCAATATCAGTTCCTTTAATCGCTTCTTTTAATCCAGATGAAGCATCTTCTATTGCTTTCTTGTCTGCATCTGAAACTTTAGCACCATGTTCTTTTAAATTTTTTTCAGTTGAATGAATTAAGGTATCAGCCTGATTTCTTGCATCAACTGATTCTCTTTTCTTTTTATCTTCATCTTTGTTTGCTTCTGCATCCTTAACCATTTTTTCAATTTCCTCGTCACTTAGACCACCAGAAGCTTGGATTTGAATTTTTTGTTCTTTTCCAGTTCCTTTGTCTTTTGCTGAAACACTAACAATTCCATTTGCATCAATATCAAAAGCTACTTCAATTTGAGGTACTCCTCTTGCAGCTGGCGCTATACCAACTAATTCGAAATTTCCTAGCATTTTGTTGTCAGACGCCATTTCTCTTTCACCTTGAAGAACTCTTATTGATACAGCAGGTTGATTATCATCTGCTGTAGAAAAGACCTGACTTTTTTTTGTTGGAATTGTTGTATTTTTTTCGATTAATTTTGTTGAAACACCACCTAATGTTTCAATTCCAAGAGATAAAGGTGTTACATCTAAAAGAAGCACATCTTTAACATCTCCTTGAAGTACACCAGCTTGAATGGCGGCACCCATTGCCACAACTTCATCTGGATTTACACTTTTATTGGGCTCTTTTCCAAAAAAACTTTTAACTTCAGCTAAAACCTTAGGCATTCTAGTCATGCCACCAACCATTACAATTTCATCAATTTCATTTGCTGTAAGTCCCGCATCTTTAAGTGCAGTTTTACAAGGGGGTAATGTTCTTGAAATTAAGTCTTCAACTAAAGCTTCTAACTTTGCTCTAGTCATTTTTAAATTAATGTGTTTTGGACCTGTTTTATCTGCAGTTATAAAAGGTAAATTAACATCAGTTTGTTCAGCAGAAGAAAGTTCAATTTTTGCTTTTTCTGCAGCTTCTTTTAATCTTTGAAGAGCTAGCTTGTCAGTCCTTAAGTCTATACCGTTATCTTTTTTAAATTCCCCAATTAAATAATCAACAATTGTATTGTCAAAATCTTCACCACCTAAAAATGTATCACCATTAGTAGACTTAACTTCAAATACACCATCACCTAATTCAAGAATGGATACGTCAAAAGTTCCACCACCAAGGTCATATACTGCAATTTTTTTATTTTCCTTTTTTTTATCTAAACCATAAGCTAGTGAAGCAGCGGTAGGTTCATTTATAATTCTTAAAACTTCTAATCCTGCAATTTTACCTGCATCTTTTGTTGCTTGTCTTTGAGCGTCATTAAAATAAGCAGGTACAGTTATTACAGCTTTAGTTACTTCTTGACCTAAATATTTTTCAGCTGTTTCCTTCATTTTTATGAGGATAAAAGCAGATATTTGTGAAGGTGAGTATTTTTGGCCTTTGGCTTCAATCCATGCATCACCTTTTTCTGAATTAACAATTTTGAAAGGCGCTGCAGCAATATCTTTTTTTACAGTAGGGTCTTCAAAATTTCTTCCAATTAATCTTTTTACAGCAAATATAGTGTTTTCAGGATTAGTTACTGCCTGTCTTTTTGCAGGTTGTCCAACTAATTTTTCTCCATCATCAGTAAAAGCAACAACAGAAGGAGTTGTTCTTGCACCTTCAGCATTTTCTAAAACTTTGGGCTGGCTACCCTCCATGATTGATACACATGAATTAGTTGTTCCTAAATCTATTCCTATAATCTTGCTCATAATTTAAATCCTACCTTTCATATAAGGGTTAATTTTCAATCTACAAGTTCTTGTAAATAGTATTAATTGCCTAAATTTCCTTTATTAACCTCATTTTTTTTTTCTTTAATATTAGTCTTCTTCGAAACACCCACAAGAGAAGGTCTAAGTAATCTGTCTTTCATCATAAATCCCTTTTGAATTTCCTGGACAATTGTACCAGGTTCTTTTTGATCGTCATCAATTTCCATCATGGCTTGATGAAGGTTGGGATCAAGTTTTTTACCAATCGAATCTATAGAGGTAATTCCATTTTTTGATAAAATAGAAACCATATCTTTATTAATAATGTCAAAATGTTCTAAAGTTTTTTTTAAAGCCTCTGAATCTTTTAATATCTCGTCATTTACTAATATCTGCCTTGATCTCTCTAAATTATCAATTAAGTTTAAAGTCTCTTTTGCAAAAGCAAAGCCACCATAATTAAAAGCATCTTCTCTTTCTTTTTCGAACCTTCTTCTTTGGTTTTCCATTTCAGCAAAAGCTCTAGCTACCTTATCTTCTAGATCTAAAATTTTTTCTTCAGGGCTAGTTTCTTTTATTTCCTCTGTGTTATTAGATGTATTTTGTTCAGCTTCATTTATTTCGTTTTCAGGGGTAATTTCTTCAGGCTCTTCAACCTGCTTTTCTGCATTGATGTTTTGATCTTCTTCCATTGTGACTTATATGGTATGAAATTTGATAATTGCTAGATGTTAAAAAATAAAATTACAAAATTATTAATAGGCACAAATAATAAAGGAAAATTAAAGGAAATGAGGGATTTATTGCCTAAAAACCTTAAAATTTACTCTACATCAGATTTAAAAATTAAAAGTCCTGCTGAAAATGGAAAGTCTTTTGAAGAAAATTCTTTAATTAAAGCTAAATATTTTTCAAAAAAATCTAAAATGATCTGCTTGTCGGATGACTCGGGATTAGAGATAGATTTCTTAGACGGAGATCCAGGAATTTATTCAGCTAGATGGGGTGGGAAAAAAGGAAACTTTCTCAAAGCCATGAATAGAGTTTTTAAAGAATTAGATAAAAAAGATAAAAACTGGAAGAATAAAAAAGTTAAAGCTAGATTTGTTTGTGCTTTAACTATTTTTAAAGCTGGTCAAAAAATGACAAGTTCTATTGGTAAAATTGAAGGACACATTTCAAGTACTATGAGAGGAAAAAATGGTTTTGGTTATGATCCTATTTTTATACCAATTGGAAAAAAAATCACTTTTGGGGAAATGAAACCTATTCATAAATATAAAATAGATCACAGGTTTAGAGCTTTTCAAAAAATTAAAAAATTTTTTTAAATTCTTCATTTTCTATTTTATAAAAATTTAAGATATGATTAATCTTATTATTTTTAATTTCAAAAATACCAACCTTGCCCTTAAATAAATTTTTTTTGGTAAAGATTTTTTTATCTATAATCAATTCATTTTGAATTATTAAATAATAAACAAGTCCAATTAAATCAAAGCTTAAGAAAGATAATTGATTGGGGTATTGATTATATTTTTCAAAATATTTTGATGAAAAAATTTCATAATTTTTTTTGTTGATTGACGGAAAATATAATGGTTGCGAGCTTGTTTCTATAAGTAAAGATTCATCAAACCACTGATTGAATGTTATAAAATATTTTTTTTTTGGTAAAATATCAGTATATAGCAAAGAAGTTGTTACGCTCTTTAAACTTTCATCAAAATCAGCAATTATTAATGAATCAAACTTAACATTTCCAAGAGTATCCTTTTTTTTTAACCTTTCAATTAATTGTTCTTTATTATCTTCATCTGACTCATCTAGTCTTTTAATTTCATCTTCAAGATTTTGTTTTCTGCGTTTATAATCTGTTATTTTTTCAATTTGTTGTGTGAGTTTTGTTGGGTCCGTATTATAGATATAACTTTTTATTACTTTTATTTTAGACTCAGATATGGCTTGTTTAACTTCATCTTTATATTCTACGTCTGGAATTAAAAAAATAGTTTTTTTGATTTTCTCTAGTTTGATAAATTTTTTAATTGCATTTAATTGAGAAGTTGCATTTATTCCTGCATTAATAATATTTTTTGAGCCATTGTCTCTTTTATTTGTTAATGATAAAAAAGTTATTTCGCTTACTTCATCAAGATAAACTAAATTTTCATTAAAGACGGGTCCAATAACTATTTTTACACCCAATGTATTCAACTCTTTTGCTGACTTTAAAGTGACCTCAGGGTTTGATGCCGTATCTTTAGGAATAATCTCAATTGATAAATTGTTTATTTGATTAATGGCTAGTCGTATAGATTGAATTATGGATTGGCCAATCTCAGAATCTTTACCTGTTAATGGAACAAGTAATCCTATTCTAATTTTTTCTTCAGCAAATACCCCTCCTATAAAAAGTGAAAAGGTTAAATTTAAAAGTAATATAATTTTAATAATTTTCTTCATTTTAATGTTATTATAAGGATTATAGTTCAATGATTCTACATACTGAAAACAAAAATAACAAAGTTAAAAATGGCCTTTACGTCATTGCTACTCCAATTGGTAATTTAAGTGATATCACACTACGAGCCTTAGAGGTCTTAAAAAAATCTGATTATATCCTGTGTGAAGATACTCGTATTTCAAAAAATTTACTGGAAAGGTATGAAATTAAGTCCAAACTTATTTCAAATCATAAATTTAATGAAAAAAAAAATTTATTAAAAATAATAGAAATTTTAAAATTAGACCATGTTGTCTCATTAATTTCTGATGCTGGAACTCCCTCAGTTTCAGACCCTGGCGCAATTCTAATTAATGAATGCCTAGAAAATGCAATTGATATTTTTCCAATACCAGGAGCTTCTGCTGTCTCAACTGCTATTTCAATCAGTGGTTTTGATGAAAAATATTTTTTTTATGGTTTTTTTCCAGAAAAAAATAATAAATTAAAAGAGGATTTTGAAAGATTATCTAACCTAGATAGCTGTATTGTTTTTTTTATTTCTCCTCGAAAATTTAATAAGTCTGTAAAATATATTAAGCTTTATTTTTCTGGTAGAAAAATTTTAATATGTAGAGAGATGACCAAATTTTATGAAGAGTATGTTAGGACCGAAATTGATAACTTGGAGCCTTTTAAGTCTGATCCAAAAGGAGAACTCACAATTATTATTTCTGAACGAAGAAAAACAAAAAAGGCATCGATAATTTTAAAAGAATCTGATAAATTAAACATTAAAAAAATGATTAAAAAATTAAGCATTAAAGATATCACAGATTTAATTAGCCAGAATAGTAACGTACCTAAAAAAGAGATTTATAATTATTGTTTGGAGTTAAAAAATGAAAAATAGAATTATTTTAATTACTTTTATATTTTTAGTGTTTAATGGATGTGTGGGAATTAGTTCAAAAGGAATTTTTGGATCTGGTGTTAGTATTGCTTTTGACCCAAGATCCTTGGGAACTCAAATAGATGATTCTGTAATGCAAAAAAATCTATCTACAAGAATGATCTTGAGAAATAAAAAACACCTTTTATCAGTTAGTACAAATGTTTTAGATGGTAGAATTTTTTTAACAGGTAAAGTGGAACAAGCAGAGGAAAAACTTCATCTTACTAAACTAGCCTGGGAAACCAAAGGTGCTAGATCTGTTAAAAATGATATTAAAATTAAAGAAAAATTTGACTTCAAACAATCAGCAAAAGATTTATTAATAACTTCGCAATTAAGAACAGCTATGATATTTAATAAAAAAATCAAGGCAACTAATTATCAAATAGATACCCATAAAAAGAAGATATTTATTTATGGAATTTCTTTAACAGCAGATGAAAGAAAAGAAGTGATAAGTGAAGCAAAAGAGATACTTGATGTTGAGAATGTTATAGCTAGCATAGTTTTAGTTGAGGACTTAAGAATTCAAAAAAATTAAGACTTAAGAAAAATTTTTACGTGGAGTAAGCTTTATATGGTTATATTTGACGATTTTGTTAAAGATAAAAAAACTACTTTAATTTTAAAAAATAAGAATACCTGGAATGATTTTCCATCATATAATTGGTGGGATGGCTGGTGGAAAGTTGAACCAAGAAACATAATGGAAATATTGATTAAGATGGTTTGGGGGCAATTCCAGCTTGAAAATAAAATAGCAGGTTTTGAGTACTGGTCAAATTATCAAACTCCTAAAAACTGGAAGCTTAATTGGCATCAAGATTGTGATGAAAAGTTAAGAAAAAATTCAAATAATATTTTATCTCCAACTCTTGGACAAATATATTATATAGAGAATAGTGGAGTTCAAGGTGGTTACTTGGAGATTTCAAGTTTATCACCTGAAACAGAACCCAACCCTTCTAAAATTGAGAGAATTTATCCTAAAGAAAATAGACTGGTAATTTTCAATCCATCAAAAAAACATTGTGTTTCAGAAATTACGTCTGGAAATCGACATGCTTTTTTGTCCAATGTGTGGATAAAAAAACCAAGTACTTTTGACAAATCTGAAAATGTTGATCACAAAGATTTTTTTCCTATAGAGTGGAAAAATAAATATAATATTTCTTAATTCTTTTTAGTATAATTTATTACACTAGCAGAGTAAGCAGCAACTGAAGCTAAATTTATTATCTCAGAGGTAGATGATCTTAAAGGTGCAATCTCAATTGGTTGACCCAAACCAATTAGCAGAGGACCAATGACTTTCGTGTTACCCAAACTTTTCATCATCTTGTACGAAATAGCAGCACTGTGTTGTCCTGGCATTATTAAGATATTGGCATTACCAACAATACTTGAAAATGGATAAAGTTCTTTATACTCCCCATCAAGTGCTACATCAGGTTGCATGTCACCGTCAAAATCAAAATCTACATCTTTAGTTTTTAAAATTTCAACAGCTCTTTTGATGTGCTTAGTTCTACTGGTGAGAGGTTGACCAAAGGTTGAGTGAGAAACAAAGGCAACTTTAGGAACAAAACCAAATAATTTTACTACTCTAGCTGATGATATTGCAATTTCTGCTAGCTCTTCTGAACTTGGGTATTCATTAACACTAGTATCTCCCACAAAAATAGTTTTTCCCTTAGAGACAACCATGTTTAAGCCAAACATAATTTCTCCTGGTCGCGCATCCACTACTTGAGTAATTTTATCCAATGAAGCTCCAAATCTTCTTGTATTACCTGTAACAGCACCATCTGCATCACCACATGCAACCATACATGAAGCCCATATAACACGATCATTTCTTACAAGTCTGTCACAATCTCTTTCTAAAAGGCCTTGTTCTCTTTGCATCTTTTTAAATAAATAATTCACGTACTTTTCTCGCTTTTCTGAGTCTTGAGAATTTACTATTTCGATATCAAAATTTTCACTGTACCCAATTTCGTTAATTCTTTCTTTGATTTTTTCTTTTTTACCAATCAAAATTGGAATTCCTAATTTTGAATTTTTAAATGCTATTGCAGCTTTAAGAGTGTTTTCATCTTCACCATCAGCAAAAACAATTCTTTTTTGATTTTTTTTAATATGTGAATTAATACCCTGCATAATTGTAACAGAAGGATTAAGTCTTTGTTTAAGTTGCTCTTTGTAAATTTCAAAATCTTTTATATCTTTTTTTGCAACACCACTTTCCATAGCAGCTCTTGCGACAGCTACAGGAATTTCACTAATTAGTCTTGGATCAAAAGTAGATGGGATTATATAATCTTTGCCATATCTTGGGCGATCACCTCCCATAGCAGCCACAACTTCATCTGGCACATCTTCTCTCGCTAATTTTGCTATTGCATTCGCTGCAGCAACTTTCATCTCTTCATTAATTGTAGTGGCTCTAACATCTAAAGCTCCTCTAAAAATATAAGGAAAGCCAATTAAATTATTTACTTGATTATGATAATCTGATCTTCCAGTTGCAATAATAGCATCACTTCTAACTTCCATTATTTCTTCAGGAGTTATTTCTGGGTCTGGATTAGCACAGGCAAAAATTATTGGATTTTTTGCCATTGTTTTTACTAATTCTTTTTTTAAAGCTCCTTTAGCAGACAATCCTAAAAATACATCAGCACCGTTAATAGCCTCTTCCAAAGTTCTATTTTTGGTATCAATTGCGTGAGCTGATTTCCACTGGTCCATACCTTCAGTTCTGCCTCTGTAAATTACCCCCTTACGGTCTAACATGGTTACATTTTCACTAGGCACTCCACTCTTTTTAAATAAATTTGTACAGGCTATCGCAGAAGCTCCGGCTCCATTAACCACGACTTTGATATCCTTGATAGATTTACCACTTACGTCTAAAGCATTAATCAATGCTGCGGTTGTTATAATCGCTGTACCATGTTGATCATCATGAAAAACTGGAATATCTAAAATTTCTTTTAATTTTTCTTCAATAATAAAACAATCTGGAGCAGCTATATCTTCCAAATTAATTCCACCAAAACTACATGCAAAGTTTTTAATACTATTTATTATTTCAGTTGAATCTTGTGAATCGATTTCCAAATCAATAGAATCTATGTCTGCAAATCTTTTAAATAAAACTGCTTTTCCTTCCATCACTGGCTTTGAGGCCAACGCTCCAAGATTACCCAAACCTAAAATTGCAGATCCATTGCTTATTACTGCAACTAAATTTCCTTTGGAAGTATAATCGTAGGCTGCTTCAGGGTTCTGAAAAATTGCCTTAACAGGAACAGCTACACCAGGTGAATATGCCAAGGCTAAATCTCTCTTTGTTGTCATCGGCTTGGAAGAATTAATCTCTATTTTTCCAGGCTTATTCTGGCTATGGAATTCTAAGGCTTCCTTATCCGTATAATGGTCTATTTTAGTTTTTTTCATTTATGGTAATTAAATATACAAATGGAGCTAATTTATGACTAATATGATTTATGAACCTTATTAAGTCAACAGGCACATTCAGTTTTTTTACCATAATCAGCAGATTATTAGGTTATGTAAGAGATATACTAATAGCTGTGTTTCTAGGCGCTGGGCCTTTAGCTGATGCATTCTTTGTAGCATTTAGAATTCCAAGTACATTCAGAAGATTATTTTCTGAAGGAACTTTTAACGCAGCATTTGTTCCAAGCTATTCATCATTATTAAATAATAAAAAAGAGGCTCAAAAATTTTCAAATAATATTTTTAATTTACTTATTGTAGGACTATTTTTTTTAGTTCTTGTTATTGAAATATTGATGCCACTATTTGTTTTTTTAATTGCACCAGGTTTTGAGGGAGATTCTCAAAAAATGGAATTAGCCATAACCTTAACAAGAATTACTTTCCCTTTTTTATTATTCATAAGTTTAGCCTCTTTTTTTTCAGCAATTTTAAATTCTCATAATAAATTTGCCATAGCTTCGGCTGCACCCATCATTTTGAATCTTCTTTTAATTGGAGTCTTACTTTTCGGAAAAATTTTAAATGATGAATTGGTATACTATTTGTCATATGCGGTTACTCTATCAGGAATATTACAATTTATATTTTTATATTTTTTTATTAAAAAATATTTTTTACCTAAATTTAATTTTCATATTAAAATTAATAGTAAGGTTAAGATTTTTTTTAGAAGACTACTTCCAAGCATTTTTTCTTCTGGTGTTACTCAAATAAATATTTTAGTAGGAACAATCATTGCATCTTTTCAAGCTAGTGCAGTATCTTATCTTTATTATGCAGATAGAATTTATCAAATAAATCTTGCTATTGCAGGAATCGCGATAGGAACAGTAATACTTCCTCAACTTTCTAGGCATGTTCAAAGTAATAAAAAAGTAAAAATAAACCTGATTCAAAATAAGGCTCTAGAGCTAAGTTTGTTTTTAAGTATTCCAGCAACAATAGCGTTACTTATTGCATCTGAAGAAATTATATCTTCTTTATTTGGATATGGTTCTTTCGACGAATTAAGTGTTAAAAACTCAGCAAAAGCTTTATTCTATTTTGCGATTGGATTACCTGCATTTTCTCTTATTAAAGTTTTTTCAACTTTTTTTTTCGCAAGACATAATACAAAAACACCTTTTTATATTTCTCTAATCTCAGTTTTATTGAACATATTTATTAGCGTTATTCTTTTTGAAGAAGTTGGGTTCATAATTATACCAATAGCAACTACAATATCATCCTGGTTTAATGCTACTTTGTTATTTATTTTTCTAAAAAAAAAAAAATTATTCAACTTCAATCTAGTATTTGTAAATAA
>Ga0114995_10002604_pt1 | contig 12473 bp, 11 predicted proteins | sample ArcticOcean_MG_C_11_FD_87038 | JGI IMG/M metagenome (GOLD analysis project Ga0114995, IMG submission 87038) | Marine microbial communities from western Arctic Ocean - ArcticOcean_MG_CB2_154 | ecosystem: Environmental > Aquatic > Marine > Oceanic | place: Arctic Ocean: Canada Basin | collected... | reverse complement strand
TTTGCTTGTTTAGTTGGTTTAGTTGTCGGTGCTGGAATCTCAGCATTTACAGAATATTACACTGGATTAGGCTCGAAGCCAATTTTAAAAATTGTACAACAATCAAGCACTGGAGCTGGAACAAATATAATTGCTGGTTTAGCTACTGGTATGATTTCTACGTTTTCTTCAGTTTTATTATTTGCTGCTGCTATTTGGGCTTCTTATGCCTTGGCTGGATTTTATGGTGTTGCTTTAGCCGCTTCTGCCATGATGGCGACAACAGCTATGCAATTAGCGATTGATGCTTTTGGACCAATTGCTGACAATGCTGGTGGTATTGCCGAAATGAGCGAACAAGACCCTATCGTTAGAGAAAGAACTGATATTTTAGATGCTGTTGGTAATACAACTGCTGCAACCGGTAAAGGTTTTGCTATCGCATCAGCAGCGCTAACTTCTTTAGCATTGTTCGCAGCATACGTTACGTTCACAGGAATAGATGGAATTAACATATTTAAAGCACCAGTATTAGCGATGCTATTTGTTGGCGCTATGGTACCAGTTGTATTCTCTGCATTAGCTATGAATGCCGTAGGTAAAGCAGCAATGGAAATGGTAAATGAAGTCGTAAGACAGTTTAAAGAAATTCCAGGAATAATGGAAGGAACTGGAAAACCAGAGTACGATAAATGTGTGGCTATTTCTACAAAAGCATCTTTAAAAGAAATGATGCTACCTGGTCTTTTAACTATAGGTTTCCCAATAGCTGTAGTCTTAGTAGGTAAATTAGTTTATCAAGATAATAACATGTTGGTGGCCGAAATGCTAGGTGGCTATATGGCAGGCGTTACTGTTTCAGGTGTACTATGGGCGATTTTCCAAAACAATGCTGGAGGCGCTTGGGATAACGCTAAGAAGTCTTTCGAAGCTGGTGTAGAGATTAACGGAGTAATGACATATAAAGGTTCTGACGCACATAAAGCTGCAGTAACTGGAGATACAGTTGGAGATCCATTCAAAGATACTTCTGGTCCTTCTATGAACATTCTCATCAAGCTTACTTGTCTTATAGGATTAGTTATCGCTCCTATGTTAGGCGGTCATTCCTTAGAAAACCATGGACAGGATGTAGATGATTCTAAGAATAAATTCGAACTATCCGTTAACGAAGAAATAAACTAAAGATGTTAAAAAACATATTTCACATAGGAGCGATAGTTATTCTTTTAGCTAGCTGCTCTAGTTCTCCCAAAGAATATTCAGCATGTGACTGTTATGAGCTAATGAAGTCAAAAGGAAAGTCTCCAGAGGGGCTTAAGAAGTGTACAGAAAAATCAACTGCTGACGAAGAGTTTATGCATGAAATTACTAAGTGTGCTGCAACGTCTATGGGATTTGATGCGGATAAAATTAACATAAGCAGTTTACCTAAAGCGCCTAAGCAAGGAACTTATGCGGTAGAAACTGCTAAAAGTAAAATCAAATGGGCTGGCAGAAAATTGGCTGGAGGTCACTCCGGAAATATCTTCATCAAATCCGGAGATTTTACAATGGACGAAAAAGGATTAATTTCTGGTGGAAATATAGTAATGGACATGAGTTCTATTACTGTTACTGATATCGAAGATGAAAAGTCTAACAGTGATCTAGTTGGTCATCTAATGGCTGATGATTTCTTTGGCGTAGCTAATCATCCAGAGGCTAGCTTTAACATCACGAGTTCTGAACTTATGTCATCTGCGACTGGAGCTCAAACTAATTTCACAGTGTCTGGGGACCTAATCCTTAAAGGAATAAGCAAACCAGCTACGGCTGTTTTAGTGGCTGTCCAGTCTAAAAACATTGAAGGTAATGTATCTGTAGCTGGAGCCCTTAAATTTGACAGAACTGATTATGGCATCAAATACAATTCAGGGAAATTCTTTGACGCACTTGGAGACAAGGTCATTAAAGATGAAGTACTACTGCAAATAACTATAGTGGCTAAGTAGTATAAAAAAACATAGACATAAAAAAAACCATCTCATTTGAGATGGTTTTTTTTGTCTTAATCTTTTCTCTAGACTTCTTGCTGTTCAAATAAACCATGAAGCTCTGCATCAACTTTCGTTATGATGTTATTCAGGTCTCCTGCGTCATCATTGAAGTAATTATCATCAACATCTATTATTAGAAGCTTACCTTTATCATACGTGCTTATCCAAGCCTCATATCTCTCATTCAATCGAGTTAAATAATCAATTCTGATAGCTTCTTCATAATCTCTTCCTCTCTTCTGTATTTGATTGACTAGCGTAGGAACACTAGCCCTTAAGTAAACTAATAAATCAGGAGCATGACAGAACTGATCCATACTATTAAACAGGCCTAAAAAATTCTCGTAATCTCTGGTTGTCATAAGACCCATCGCATGCAAATTTGGAGCGAAGATGTATGCATCTTCATATATCGTTCTATCTTGAATGAAACTCTTTTTGCTTGCCATCATTTCTTGAAGCTGGTCAAATCTTTTTGTCATAAAGAAAACCTGGAGATTAAAAGACCATCTCTGCATATCTTTATAAAAATCATTCAGATAAGGGTTGTCATCTACATTCTCATAATGTGCTTGCCATTTAAAATGCTTGGACAGAAGAGTTGTTAAAGTTGTTTTTCCAGAGCCTATATTACCGGCTATCGCCACGTGCGTTTTCTTACTCATTATTGGTTTATTTAAGTCACTTAATCTAATGAGTGAAAATACAAAAAAAATCAGGGGATTATTAGAAAAACTTTTCCACTAAAAGCCTAATTCGAGACCTCACTTAAGCTCAATAATCCTTGGCTAAATATCGCAGAATGCCTCAGGTTAAAATAAAAATTCCCGACTATCATCTCATCCTCAAACGAATAAAGCAAAACAGGCTCAGTATAAACCTCGGCATCTATGGCGTAAACATCCTTCTCATTTAAATAAATAATTTTTGATTCTGAGAAGTGAATCTTACTAGCTTCAGAAATCAATATTTTTTTTCGAAAAGTGCCATACTGATCAAAGACAAGAACCTCTTCTTCAGACGAAACCAAATAAAGAAAATTACCTGACTCCTTGAGCAAAACAAATTCACCGAGATCTCCTTCAGTCCAAAGAGCCAAACTAGCAGTTTCATTCTGTACTTCCCCATTTCTATTTATCCTAACCAACTTTTGTTCAGCTGACCTATAGAGCCACAGGTGATTCTGAAAAGAGGAACATACCAAAGAAACATCGTATAGAGATAAGTCATTAAAACTTAATCCTTGATTTTGTTCCGAAAGAGTGTTATCTAAAAAAACAACCTCATTGTTTTCACCATAATAAACGACTATTCTCAGAGGATTTGTGACATCCACTGAAGTTATCTCTCCCTTCCTTAAGTTACTGTAGGAAAAATGATTTACACCCGCCTTATTGTAGCTTAAAAGAGACGTGTCATCGTATATATAAACATTTTGGAACTCATCTAATGCGACATTCCCTTCCAACTCACATGGTGTCTGCCAGAGAAGAATAAATTGGAATAGATAATATAAAAAAATAGTCATGTTATATTTAATGTAATTCTTCGGCCAAATAGCCTGTTTCGATAAGAGAATTAATTTCATCTAGGTATTCCCTGTTGTTAGACAACCTAGGGACTTTGTTTTGACCTCCTAACTTCCCTCTTTTCTTCATCCATTTGTAAAACGTTCCTTTGGGCAGAATTCTTATAAGTGGTTCTTCTAATGCTAAATTATATGCCCGCTTAGATTGGTAATCTGTATTCTCGCGTTGCAACGCCTGATCCAAAACAACTCGAAATTTATCTATATCACTCGGTGCTTCCTGGAACTCAATAAACCACTCATGCCTGCCCTTATTTGTCTGACCAATATAGACTGGACCAGCTGTGAAATCTGAAATCGTAGCCGAAGTCTCAGCGCATGCTACCTCTAAAGCAGCTACTGCATTTTCGATAATAACTTCTTCTCCAAAAGCATTCATAAAATGCTTCGTTCTTCCTGATACTTTTATTCTAAACGGATTCAAGCTAGTGAACTGAATAGTATCTCCTATCATATACCTCCAAAGCCCTCCATTAGTAGAGATTACCAATGCATAAACCTCTCCCAAAGTCACCTCGTTTAAACTTAGCGTTTTAGGCTGGTCATCATTCACATTTGCCAAAGGGATGAACTCATAATAAATCCCATAATCTAACATTAAAAGCATGTCTTTCTCTCCTAATCTGTCTTGAATCCCGAAAAAGCCCTCTGAAGCATTATAGGTCTCCAAATAATTCATCTTCGAAGAATCAATAAGACTTTCAAACTGTTTACGGTACGGTGAAAAACTAACGCCTCCATGTAAAAACAATTCTAGATTCGGCCAAACATCCGTAATCAACGATTTGTTTTTCATCTCCAGAATACGCTTCATAAGAACTAATGTCCATGATGGAACTCCTACCACCATTCTCACATCTTCATTCATACTAGCCAGCGCCATCTTATCTATTTTGTGCTCCCAGTCTTCCATAAGAGCTATATCCTTATTTGGTATTCGTTTTAACTCGACCCAAATAGGCAGGTTTCTAATAATTATAGCACTTAAATCCCCAGTATAACATGCTTTATTATACGAATGAATATTGGAGCTACCTCCAAGCACTAAGGTTTTTCCTGAATACACATCAGCCTGAGGGTTTAATTCGTAGTAAATAGAAAGTGAATCCTTACCACCTTTATAATGACACTCTTCTAATGACTCTGATGTGACTGGTATATACTTACTCTCTCCACTTGTGGTGCCTGAAGATTTAGCAAACCATTTTTGCTTCGTAGGCCATAGAAGGTTTTGTTCCCCCTCTCTAAGACGAGAGATGTATGGCTCAAAATCTTCATATGTTCTAATAGGAACGCGCTCTTTAAACTGGCTAGCACTCTTAATAGAACTGAAGTCATACATGAGACCAAACTCTGTATGCTGAGCCATTCTGCACAAATTCTTCATCAACTCCTCCTGAACCTCCAATGGGTATTTCTTAAAGAGCTCTATTTGATGAACTCTTTTTTTCATAAACCAGGAAAAAACGGAATTAAGTGGCATTAGAAAGCATATTTGGGCTAAAGCTAAGTTCAACTATTAATTGATTAACTGCAAGGAATAAAATGACCGATTAAATTAATTGATTAGAAAAAAAGTAACTCCAGCAAGCGGCTTACCACAAAATCGAGTTAAAGCTCAATATTTAGCAATCCTGAAAGTCAAAGGTATATTAACTAACTGTTAAGATCAAATCAATAAATCAGAGAAAACAAGAGATATAGAGTCTGAAATTGTTTCCATATGAAAACTATTTATGAAAAGTTAGAAGTTTTATTGTGGCTCTCTATGACAGAACAGTACTAAAGTCATTACTTATCTAGCTGTCTGTGCGACAATAATTAATGACGCAACAAACATCTGAGAAAACAGTCCTGAAACCAGCAACAACAGAAGACAAGAAACAAAGCACTTAACCGCTAAACTCACCACAAATAGCTAAACAGCAACCGCTTAAGACTAGCCTATGCAAGCTACTCATTTAATCCCGAAAATAACTCTATCAATTAAGCACTAGGAGTTAAAACTTCATATATTTGCAGTCCAAAATAAATATAGCACTCAGGTGTTAGGGATGTTTTGTAAACATTGCGAGGTGGAGCAGTTGGTAGCTCGTCGGGCTCATAACCCGAAGGTCGTAGGTTCGAGTCCTGCCCTCGCTACTAAGAGTTAAAGGCTCAGGATTATTTCCTGAGCCTTTTTTGTTTTTGAATAATCTAAACCAAACAGGATTCCATTATCTTTGCACCTAAGTAAATTACTCATGAATCACAAAGCTGGATTTATAAATATTATTGGCAAACCTAATGTAGGGAAATCTACACTAATGAATCAATTAGTAGGAACCAAACTGAGCATTATAAATGCTAAAGCTCAGACCACTCGCCATAGAATTATGGGTATAGTCAATGATGATGATTATCAGTTAGTGTTTTCTGATACTCCTGGAGTGGTAGACGCCAAATACAAGCTTCATGAAGGAATGAATAACTTCGTGAAGAGTGCTTTTCAGGATGCTGACGTTTTTCTCTTCGTAGTGGAAATAAATGAAAAACCTGAAAATCAGCATATTTTAGCTGAAAAGCTTACTAAAATAGACATTCCTACTATTCTCGTGTTGAACAAGGTAGACATGACCGACCAAGCTGAAATTCAACTTAAGCTGGACGCTTGGAAAGAAAAGCTACCTAATGCTACAATAGTTCCTATCTCTGCATTGCACAAGTTCAATGTAGACATGGTTATGAAAAAAATAATTTCGCTAGTTCCTGAGTCTCCTCCTTACTTCCCAAAAGATGAACTGACCGATAAACCGATGCGTTTTTTCGTAAGTGAGATTATTCGAGAAAAAATCATGACTCACTACAAGCAGGAAATTCCATATTCATCTGAAGTAGAGGTGGAGGAATATGTCGTAGAGGAAAAAATAGTGCGCATTAGAGCTCTTATTTACGTAATGAGAGAAAGTCAAAAGGGAATCATCATTGGCAAAGGTGGGATAGCACTAAAAAGAGTAGGAACTGAAGCTAGGCGAGATATAGAACGATTTATAGATAAAAAAGTCTTTCTACAATTATTCGTTAAGGTAGATAAGGACTGGAGAGATGACGCCAAGAAGCTAAAAAGATTTGGCTACCTAGACTAGACAAATGATTTACAGAGCTCCAGCTAAAATCAACTTCGGCCTTCATATAAAAGGTAAAAGAGCTGATGGTTTTCATGAACTTGAAAGTATTTTCACTAAAATACCTCTATATGATTTCATAGAACTTATTCCCTCTAGCACAGATTCGTTTCAGGCATATAATATTGAAATCCCGGGAAACCCAGATAAAAACCTATGCATTCAAGCTTTAAGACTTCTTAGAGAAAGAGGATATGCCATCTCTTCCTATGATATTCACTTGCTTAAAAACATACCTATCGGAGCAGGCCTCGGAGGAGGAAGCTCTAATGCTGTAGCAGTTTTAAAAGGAGTAAACGAACTTGAGAACCTTAAGATAACTGACAAAGAGCTGGTTCAACTATCTGCTGAGCTGGGTAGCGACTGCCCTTTTTTTTGCACACAGGGCTCTGCCTTAATTAAGGGAAGAGGAGAGATCATAACTCCTATTGACTTTAATTTAAAAGGAAAGTACGTCCTTCTCGTAAACCCCAATATTCATATTAGCACTGCAGAAGCCTATGGTGGATTAAACTTGTCTGAAACTACTCAGAGTAACATCGACTGGAGTATTACGGAAAATGATTGGCAGGAAAACTGGATAAACGATTTCGAGAAAACGCTCAGCGGCAAGTATCCAACATTGCAACGCATAAAAAAAACACTCATAAATACTGGAGCAAACTACGCTTCATTAAGCGGAAGCGGAAGCTCAGTATTTGGAGTCTTCCACACGAAACCTAAAAAAAACATGTTTACGGAAGAGGGATTCTCTGAATGGATTTTCACCCTTTAACTAGACTTTTATTTCGGAGATTTGATGTAGACCCATATTCCTAATGCGAGAAAAATTATGTTTGGTATCCAGACGGCTATTAACGGATCTACTCCTGCATTCGTAGCAGAAACACTCGCTATTCTCTGGAAAAATACATAGACAAAACCTATCACGACAGCTAACATTAAATGAATACCCGTTCCTCCTCTTAATTTTCTAGAAGCTATAGAAGCGGCTATTAACACAAAAATATAAATGCTAAAAGGAATACTCGTTCGCTGGTGCTTCTCTATCTGGTGCTTTGAGGCATCCGAAAATCCTTTCTTTTCTAGCTCTGCAATAAAGACATTTAACTCATCCCATTTCATAGCACTACTAATGCTAGACCTATGACCGAAATCATTTATGGTAAGATTTAGCACCGTATCTTTCTCTGCAAAATATTCGAACGACTGCGTTCCATCTTTATGATATTTTCTTATCTGTCCTTTTTTTAGCTCCCATATCTTTTTGTCTGGGTCATAAGTAGCTTTATTAGCAAATACTTTTTTTCTTAATTCTCCTTCTTCCCAGTTCTCTATCGAAAACTTAGACCCCAGCTGCTTAGAGGCAGATAAAGACTTGAAATAGACTATTTCTCCTGGAGAAATTTCACGATGAACATTTTTATCGGAGATATAAAAATTCGGACGGATATATGTATTCTCAAACTCTAGCTTCCTCTGGTTGGCAGAGGGCAAAACGATATGTGAAATAAAAAGAAAAATAATCACCAAAATAGTAGCGGCTATAAAAAACGGCCTTAAGTATCGGTTAAATGAAATTCCTCCGCTTAGAATGGCTACCACTTCCGTACGCTGAGCCATATTACTACAGACGAGTACTACGGTTAAAAATATCAACAAACCACTCAGGAGATTCCCAAAGTGGATACAAAAATTCAAGTAATATCCAATTAATACTTCCATAACAGGAGCATCATGCTCTATAAAATCATCTACCCTATCAGAAAAATCTATTACTACCGAAATAATAATAAACGCCATGATAATAAAGAAGAAAGTACTAAGAAGCTTCTTAATAATATATCTATCAAGAACATTCATAAACGCTCAGAAAGTTTATGAACCACTTTATTTTTCCAGTCTGAAAAATCTCCAAACTCAATATGCTCTCTTGCTTGTTTTACTAAATCCATATAGAAAGCCAAGTTATGAGCCGTAGCTATCATTTTACCTAACATTTCATTCGCATGAAATAGATGCCTAACGTATGACTTAGAATAAAAGGAGTCTACGTAACTCGTTCCATGAACATCTAATGGCGTAAAATCATCTGCCCATTTTCTATTTTTCATATTCATGGTTCCTTCCCAAGTAAACAGCATTCCATTTCTGGCATTTCTAGTAGGCATCACACAGTCAAACATATCTACGCCTAACGCTATATTTTCTAAAATATTGGCAGGAGTTCCCACCCCCATAAGATATCTTGGCTTATCCTCAGGAAGTATATCACACACTACTTCGGTCATGGCATACATTTCCTCATGTGGCTCTCCTACAGAAAGGCCTCCAATAGCATTTCCTGGCATATTTTGCTCCGCTATAAACTCAGCACTCTTCACTCTAAGATCCTTATAAACACTTCCCTGTACTATAGGAAATAGCGCTTGAGAAAATCCATATTTAGGGTCATTTTCCTGATGATTAGTAACACACCTTTTCAGCCACCTGTGCGTCATATCTAAGCTATCCTTAGCATAGGAATATTCGCATGGATATGGTGTACACTCATCAAAAGCCATAATAATATCAGCTCCAATAACCCGCTGCGTGGCCATTACATTTTCAGGAGTGAACAAGTGTTTAGAACCATCTATATGAGATCTAAACACTACTCCTTCCTCATTTATCTTTCTGTTATCACTGAGAGAATACACTTGATACCCTCCACTATCAGTAAGAAGAGGTTTTTTCCAACCGTTAAACTTATGAAGCCCACCTGCCGACTCTATAATATCTAGACCAGGCCTTAAATAGAGATGATACGTGTTCCCTAAAATAATCTGTGCTTTTATATCTAATTCTAAATCCTGCTGTGTTATTCCTTTTACGGTAGCCGCAGTTCCAACAGGCATGAATATAGGAGTCTGAATAAATCCATGATCTGTTTCTACTAATCCTGTCCTCGCTTTAGAGCCAGAATCATTATGTTGAAGGGTAAATTTCATTGCGTAACAAAGGTAATTTTAATAGTCATAAAATCATCGTTCCTTATCGAAGGGTTTTGTTCATCGACTAACTTTCTTTTTTAAATTTGGGACTATGCTAGGGACATTAATAAACGCAGGCACTGTAATACTAGGAAGTTCAATTGGAATGCTGATTAAAAAGAGTCTTCCAGAGAGAATAATCAAAACTGTATTCCAAGCCCTTGGTATTTTTACTCTATTTCTGGGAGTATGGATGTCCATTAACCTAGATGGGGAATTTATTTTAGTAGTCGTATTATCCCTAGTGCTAGGTGCGATCTTAGGCGAACTACTTTTGATAGAGCAAAAGCTAAACTTATGGCTTAACAGATTTAACTCGGGCGAATCTTCGGAGAAGTCATTCAGTGAAGGTTTGATAACTGCATTTCTTCTTTTCTGCGTAGGAAGCATGACTCTTCTGGGTACTTTTCAAGAGGGAATATCGGGCAATAGAGATTTAATAATAACCAAGGCTACCATGGACTTCTTCTCTGCTGCTGCTCTAGCATCAGCATATGGTAAAAGTATTTTATTCTCCGCTGTTCCTCTTCTGATTTTTCAGGGAACACTAACCTTGGGTGCTATTTATTTAGAACCCTATCTAGACCAAAATATTCAAGATATAATTTTCAGTACAGGCGGAATACTTCTTTTAGGTCTAAGTTTAAATATATTAGAAATAACTAAAATTAGAATACTAAACTTAATGCCCGCCTTGATATTAGCTCCGTTCATTTTCAAATTGAAAATTTATATCTCTCTAATTTCTTTTTAATATTTAAGACACGCCCAGATATCTAATAAAAGAGCTTAATATCGATATAGAAAATAAAAAACTGGAAATATCAGGTAAAAGAGATAACTCAGAAAACATTCATAATTACAGAATGACCGAGTTTAGATTTAACTCCTTAGAGCCAATCGTTCAGTTATCAGAAGACACAGATATCGAAAGCACTAATGTGTAATTAACGAATGGCATTCTTCGATTAACATTTCCTAAGAACGCATTAAAGAGAAAACACCTAGAAATTAAGGTAAAGTAATAAGCAGATTTTTCATGCTAGCTGGTTAACGTTTGATTTAGCACAGTCGATTAGTTGGATTGTGGTTTTCAAAAGCGTTACTGTAAAAAGTAGTGCGCTAGTTTAATTTATAAGGTATGCTTTATTTTATATTAGTATAAAAACTGGACTTCATGCCGGCCAATAAATATGCCCTTTTAAGATATAGAATTATAGACCGTCTCATAAGCAGTAAATCCAAGCCCCACCCTACCAAGGAAGAGCTCAAGGAAGCTTGTGAAGAATCGCTCTATGGGAGTTTTGGAGAGCGAATCTCCGATAGTACTATAGAAAAAGACTTGTACGCTATGAGAAATGAGGGGGAGCTAGGATACTACGCACCTATTAAGTATAGCAAAAGATACAATGGTTATTTCTATGAAGAAGAAAACTACTCTATAAGTGAAATCCCTCTTCAAGAGGAAGATTTAGGAGCTATAAAATTTGCAGCTCAAACTCTATATCAATTTAAGGATATAGAGATCTTTCAGCAATTTAGTAGTGCTATAGCGAGAATCTTTGATAAAATCAAAACCAGTCCTGAAGGGGTCGAAATTAAAGAAGAAAAATTCATTCAATTCGAACAAAGCATTAGTGACTCCGGCTCTGAATACTTAGGGCCTGTAATAGACGCTATAAAATCGAAGAAAAAGATAGAAGTCACTTACCTGAGTTTTAAAAAGAATAAGACCAAGACGTATATATTAGACCCGTATTTACTAAAAGAGTATAAAGGAAGGTGGTATGTCATCTCTTGGTCAGATGACAGAAGCGATTATTTAACCTTTAGTCTTGATAGAATTCAAAAAACGAAACTCTTAAAAGAAAAATTTGAAGAAGTGAGAGGTTTTGATCCTGATCGATTCTTTAAGCATTCTATAGGTATAACTGAGCTCGATGGAACTCCAATGAAAATTCGACTTAAATTCTCAGCCCTTCAGGGAAAGTACATAAAGAGTAGACCTATTCATCACTCTCAAGTCCTGGTGGAGGAGAATGAAGAATATGTGTTAGTAGAGTTATTCGCATTGCAAACTATAGAGTTGGTTCAGTTAATTCTTTCTTATGGGGATAACGCAGAAGTACTAGAACCTAAAAAACTACGCCTAAGAGTAAAAAAAATTATTTTAAATTCCGCCCTAAAGTATTGATTTAAAATAGCTTTAACACATATTCCTTTCTCTAGTAATTAGAGCGTAAATTGATTACGGTCTTGCCAGTGACATTTGATGTATTCAATCAATAAAAAGAATATATCATGCACAATTTATCAGAAGCTCAACGCCACATTAATTCCATCTCTAGACCATCTGGATATAACTCTTATGCGTGGAATGTAACCAAAAAAATAGCTCTAGAAGCATGGGATTGTTATCTAGAAGGCCGGAGGTTCAGTAGGCCAATAAATTACTTGTGTAAAGAATTTTATCACATGATAACCACTCCCGAAGGACAGAGTATAGTACCTATAAAAGGTATTAAAAGGTATTAACACCAATCCGCAAATTCACTAACTCGCTTGCAAACGGATACTTACTGCACATTTCTGATTCCTCAGTTTTAAAAAAAATCGTGTGAACAAGTGAAAACAAGTTCATGTAAAGAAGGAAATAGAGTATTATCTTTGG
>Ga0114995_10002598_pt1 | contig 12478 bp, 29 predicted proteins | sample ArcticOcean_MG_C_11_FD_87038 | JGI IMG/M metagenome (GOLD analysis project Ga0114995, IMG submission 87038) | Marine microbial communities from western Arctic Ocean - ArcticOcean_MG_CB2_154 | ecosystem: Environmental > Aquatic > Marine > Oceanic | place: Arctic Ocean: Canada Basin | collected... | reverse complement strand
ACTCGTATTTATACCCAATTAGATTTGATTTTTTTCTTCAACCCAGTCCACTACATCAATGTCCCAGATGTCATCAAAGCTGACCACAAAGTCTCGCTTGCTTGCATCATCGTGAAGTTGAACCAGTCTAGTGTTTAGATCTCGTTTTATAAGTATGCCAATACCTTCATACTCGCCTTCGCCTGCTAGAGGTGTGTCACTTAGATTAGGAGCAGGCTGGCCCAAGCTGTCCAACTGAGTAGTAACTCGGAACTTGCAAGCGTAGCTATCACCAGGAGTGATTTTTAAGATGTCAATGAACTCGCTCATTTTGTTGCCTCATCTACAGTCTGAGCAACATAGTTGACACCGTTCTTTACTCGGTCTCCGGCTGTTTCAACTGTTGAAGTATCAATTACTCCGTAGCCTACTAGGGCCACTACAAGTACTGCTCCAATTAAAATTCCTTTGATCATTTTGATTCTCCGCTGTTTTTCATTACACGTTTAATTATAGCTTCACTATCAGGATATGTCAACATATCTTGGATGAATTCACTTTCCACATAGTCCAACCAAGCCAACTCATTTTCTGTTTCAATACGCTGAGCCTCTGTGAGCTTGGGTTGATCATTCGCCACACTGTTGTAGAGTGCGTTGATAAAATTGTTTTCCCACCCTGGGTAGTCTATTGTGAACTTGTGGTTGATTCCACTAAAGGGTGTAGTATTCGGGGACTTCGCCATAGATGGCCTCCTTAATTCGATTGTTTACGTTTAGAGTGTGTTTGCACTTACCACGGAACATAAAGCCCGGACAGTCACAGGTAAAGCCTTTAGGCTCTAGTGTGATGTCGTAAGTGTCAGTGCCCTTTGAGTTGGGTTCTTTCCACACCAGTCCTTCAAACAAGTCTTGAGCAAACTCAAAGTCAGGTTTGAAATAGCTTTGTTTGAACTTAGGCACCGTCGTCCATCTCCATAAAGTCGAATTCTTCTTGTACTTCGTGCCATACGTTAGCGTGACTTGCACCATGTTCTGTAATGAACTCTGCAAGTGTCATGTCGTATGCATCTTCCTGCATACCAAATAACCATTGATTGACTTTACTCATTGTTGAAGACTCCTGATGTTGCATTTTTAAAAGTTGTTATCACTCGAGCGTTATAACGTTCTTCATCCATCGCGATAGTGTCGTAGACATTACCCCAATAGTTTCTAGCCCATGCGCTTAGATTGTTTTTTTGAAGGAGTTGAAGAACCGCACCTCTGCGGCTCAACTGTCTCATTTCATTAAACGGACCCATCTATGCCTCCAATGAAGTTAGCATGGATGCTGTGACTTTCCAACGCCCTTGGCTTGGTGAATCAACTAAGATGGTCTTTGGATTGACTTTAATCACAGTTCCTACCACAGTGCGGTTACCGCGTCCTGTGAACTGAACAGCATCACCCTTCATAAAGGATCTTGCGCTCTGCCGTGCTAGGAAGTTCTGTTGAAGTTTCACCGCTTCGATGATCTGATTCAATTCGTTGCGGTCTGTGTTACGGATTGCATTGATTGCTGTTTGAACGTTATTCATAATATTTGCCTCTGTGTTGTGTTTGCCTAACTAATATAATTATTATACTATCTTTTTGCAATGGTGTCAACCTTTATCTAACCAAAACTATTTCTTTTTCTTGGTATCGTCATCTTCGTGCATAAGGCGATATCTTTCTGCTCTCATATCCGCAAGAAGTCTTTCAATCTTTACCATACTTCCAGGTCCTTCCCAAACATCGTTCATAAGAGTGTTGATGTCTTCTAGGGGTATCCTACGAAAGCGATCAATTTTAGGAAAACTCTCAACAATAAAGTTTCTAAAAGGCTCTGGTACAAGTTTGTGTTCACTGAAAGCGAATGTACCGTTAAAGCCATTCACGTAGTAAGGGGAGTCAGTTGGCTGACGTTCCCAGTAAGTTAGTCCATGATTCATATATTATTCCTCGTTGTATTTTAAAATTTCCACTTCACCTTTCTCATCTATACGATGTTTAAGATATCCTTTTGCAATAAGATTGTCAATAGTTGATTCAACTACCTTAATGCCAGGTCTTGCGACCCACATGCCAAATCCAGTACCTATCACATAGGCTAACAGCATCCAAGCCGTGTTCTGATCAAACATTCTTTTGCTCCTTTTGTTCTTCTTTGAACATTTGTTTTAACATCCATCGATGCTTTTGAAAATAATAAGTGCTGTCATATTCAGGCTGCTTATGTTCCCAAACAAAGATTTCGTCTTTGTGTTGCATCCACATTTCGTTGCACCAAGCTCTAAATGGTGTAGGTGCATCTGCAAATCCTAACATTGAGCGTTCAACTTCAACTTCATTCATATTAGACCTCTTTAGATTGCTTATACCAGTCAAAGACTAGTTCCTGTTGGGCTTCAAAGGTAGTAAACTGTCGTTCAAACTTTGAAATCTTTGCCTGGATGTCAGAGTCACGCAATTCACTAGTTTGGTACAAGACCTGAAGTTCTTTAAGGTCATCAATAAACTCTAGAATGTCATTCATTATATTGTCTCCGATGGGTTATAAGATTTGAAGTAACGGATGGGCGAGTACGCTTCACGCTGTGGTCCTTGACGAACCTCAACTTCAATACCTTTGGCCTGTGCCGCTTTGATAAATTTAGGAGCATCACCATCTTCTTCAAGATATACTGTCTTACCTTTTACGTAGGAAAAGTTAGAGATGTCTTGGGTAATGCCTAACATTTTAAGTTCATCTAACTTCACTGCCAGCCAACCATGGGATGGATCGCTGTGGAATACCTTTTTCATTGTTGCCATTTTATTTGCCTCTGTTGCATATTGTTATTATATTATATGATAGATTTAAGATAAAGTCAACTCTCTTATTAACCAAAGTCGTCTAGCAAGTCATTTAATAGATTGCGACAGGCCTGTTCTGCTTCTGGTAGAGCCTGTTTGATCATATCATCTACCACACCATCTTTATCAATTTCGAACCATTTGGCAACGTCTTCTGCCACACAAGATCCTAGGTGTCGTTCTGCCATAACCATGTCGTTGTATTTGATCTGAATCCGAGCAATGAAATGCTCCCATGTACCTGAGTCTAGTTTGTCAGTCAGTTCCTGATAGTAGGATTCACTTGGGTCAAACACTAGATCTAATTGGGTAGTGTCAGGAGCGTAAGAACACTCGCAAATGAATTGACTCTTGTCACCAACATCAGTGTTAGATAGTGTGGTGTAGGTATTACTCTGAAAAAACGTATGTGTCATTTTATGAACCTGTAACCATTTCTAAATGACCTTCATCATTCATTTCAAAGTCTTCTACAAAATAATGCCAGTCACCTACAACCAATTTCGCTTGTTGGTAACATGACTCTGCTGCCTTCCAAAGAGCGCCTACAGTACCATTCTCTGCAACGGCTGTGAAAGTAATCCATACAGTCTCGTTAAAGTTTGCACCCATCTCTTTGATGCATTTATAAGTGACCAATCTAGGTTTGTCTGTGAAAAGACTAGTTCCTAGGGTCATATAAGAATGTTTAGTGTCGCCCATATCCCAAACTGTTTCGTAACCTAGTTCTACTTTTAGGTTATCATAATAGTTTGCTTCTTCAATATAAGAATCTTGCATATTTTTAGCCCTTTGTGTTTGTTTAACTTATAATACTATTATACGATCTAATGCTGGGGTTGTCAACCTCTTATTGTCCAAAATCAATATCTCTATTGCGATGCTTTGGCTTGCGACTAACTTTGGTTCTGTCACGCTCAACCTTTGGACGGAATGGCCCACTAGGATCTCTTACAGCCTTGGCTTCCCAATTTCGTTGCTTAGGTGCTTGTGGTCTTCTTAATTTCATGGCTTCCTCTTTGCCTTACTATTGTTATATTATACGACCATAAAGGTGGTTTGTCAACCTTATCTTAGCCAAATAATTGAACGATACAGTAAGATGGACAGATTAAATTTAAGTCATTGATATTGTTAGAAAGATTTGAAAGAGAAACCTTAACGATTTCATATAGTTATTTGGCTAAGTGATCTTTATTCCATTCGCTAGGAGTGTTTCCAGCGGCTTGCTCTGCTTTGAGGAGCTCCCAATGTTTTGGATCAGAGGGAGGATAGGCTGAACTAGTCTTGCCCCAATCCCAACCTACCGCTTTGGCTTGACGATCAGCTTCACCTGGTGCCATAGGATAGAATGAAAGATCTTTACCACAACCTATCTGAGCACAATTATCTGAGCCAGTGAGCCACTGAGGCGGCTGTGATGCACATCCTGAAACAGTGAGTGTAGTTAGTATTGCTATGAGCGTCTTGTTAACCATTGTGGCCTCCGTAAGTGAGACCCGTTACGATCCCAGTGAATGTATTTGTTAGGTACTAACCTAAGGTGTAATGGATATTTTTGAGATACCATATCATTCCACGCTTCTGTGCGCTGTTGGCACCAAGGCCAACGACTGCTACCTATCCAGGTAAGCCCTACACAGGCCGCATATGATGGTTTCTTATACCTCATTACTTGTATATAATACTACAAGTAACCGGGTTTGTCAATCGGAATTGGTAATACGGGATTCGTATGCTAGGTTGATCTCTTTGCAAGCTCTATCTGCAGGGGCTTTCTTTTCAATCCAAGCAATTGCTGCTTTAAGAGAAGTGTCTACTACTTTATATTGGCCTTGCGAGACCTTTTCTACTTTATATCTTTTCATGCAAGTATTTATCAGCAAGATCAGCTTGACCTCGCAGCGGGGTCTGTGCTATTATAAATATATGTGATGTAGCAATAAGGAGATCTCCGATGAGCACACTACGAAACATCAATATCAACCTAGAACTCGGACAAGACATACTAGTAGGACAGAATGATGAAAGAGCAACTATTACAAAGATTGAATTTCATGAAAAAACAGGAGAAATAAACATTAATACAACAAAGGGACCACGCAAAGCATTATCATTTAAATTATGTAGTCAGGATGAAGACTTTGACTCTAGTATCAACCCGGCTGACAAATATAGGTAACCCAGTGCCTGCGTGATAAATACATTTATGCGTATAGAAGAAATAGATAAAGAAGTTCTAGAACTAGTTGAAAAAGCTAGTGCAAAGCTGTGTAAAAGTAGTCGCTCTAACACAGACTTAGGGGCAAGCAATCTTGCAAGTTGCAAGAGCCAAGGCCTTCGCCGTCGTGATGGCAACAAGAGCCACAAACTAGGCAAGAGTAAAAATAGTAGAACTAAAATGGGTGGCAAGAAGATTAAAGGTAAAAAATACGGAGGTCCGTTACCGGATTATTCATAATGAGATATACAGACTTTAAAATAGTAGAAACTAAACTTAGAGAAGCAGGCGAAGTTTATGTTATAGGTGACAGCCATGCTAAAGCAATGGGTGGAGCAAACAATCTAGCATCTAATGGAGCAAGGCTTAGTGCTATTGCTACACAAGCAAATAATGTTCCAAACGGCGCTACTGTTTATATGACAGGTGGACATAACGATGTCCCAGCAGGCACTAGTCCTCAACAGATAGCTAGCCAAGTGCAAAGTATTATTAATACACTACAAGGCAAAGGATGTACAGTTAACTACATTCTATTCCCAGAAGGGTCTAGCAACACTAAGCAAGAACAAATGGGTCCTACTAGACAAGCTATAACAACAGCCGTTACAGTAGGTAAAGACTTAGAAGGTTGTAGTCTGAGTGATGGTATACATTGCCAGATGTCGTCATATACAGGTATTGTAAACGCATCTGCTCCAAGCAACGATCCAATTGGCAACAAGATGGACAGCGATAATGATATTGCACAAGGCTTAGAAGCAGGCCCACCTTATCCACCAGAGCAAGTAGACGATGTTAAAGCTCTACAGACACGCTTAGAAGAACTAGGGTATAGTGTAGGTAATACAGGCATTGACGGCAAGTACGGACCTAGAACAGAACGTGCGGTTGCTGCATTTAAAAGAGATAACAATGTTACACCAGCAACAGGAAACAGTGTAAACCCTGCAGCATCAGCAACATTAGCCACAGCAACAAAGGTAGAAAACCCTACACCAACAGGCAATAATTCTAGATATTCAAGTGAACCACTAGGCGACCTAGCTGATGTAGCAAACTTAGCCCAAGCAAAAGAAGTTGTTGAAGAGTTTCTAGGAAGCACTATAACAGACAATGACATGAACATGCTAGTACGTGCAACAGCTTCAGAAGCAAGTAGGCACAATCGAGAACGTGCAGCTGTAACGGCTGTTATTCTAAACAGAGTAAGACTTAACCATAACAACTATGGCGCAAGTATACCTGCACAACTGGAGGCGCATAATCAATTCCAAGCTGTTACAGGAACTTCGAAGAATGGGCGTCAGGCTTCAGACGGCTATACAAATATGACTACTAGAACAGCAGGCGAAGTGATTGGCACAATAATTCAAAATTTACCAGGTCAGAACAGAACGTGGAGAAACTTTACATCTAACATTCCAAGTGCATACGGTCCAGGAACAGACATTGGTTTCCTTACTACTATGAGAAATTCTCCTGGTGCACAGGTGATTGGTCAAACAGTATTTGGAACAGCATAATCGATGTCACGCCAGGGTAAAATATTAATAGCTCACCCTAATCTACCCAAGGCAACTCCTTTCTATAAATCAGTTATCTATATTGTCAATGACAATGAACACGGTACACAGGGCATGATACTTAACAAGCCTTCTAATTTTACATTAAATGAATTTGCATTAACAAAAAGACTAGACGGCTTTCCAGAAACGTCAGACACCTTACGCTTTGGTGGACCATTGTCAGTTAAAACGGTATACATGTTACACACAGATGACTTTGAAAGTACTAGTTCAAACAACGCTGGCAACGGCCTAATGTTTAGTAGTGATGACTTTATGTTTCAAAAGATGTGCTGGGGACAAGCTCCAGCTGCTTGGAGAATTTCCGCTGGGATATGTGGTTGGCAACCAGGACAGTTAGATCTAGAACTAAAAGGTGAAAGACCGTACCGACAGGAAAACAGTTGGTTGACAGCTGAAGGAAATGATAGTATAATATTTAATTATGATGGAGTTAAGCAATGGGAACGAGCTATGGAATTAAGCAGCCATCAAATGATCAACCAATTCTTTTAAGCCTAAAAGAAACTCAACAAAATTATGCAGAAGGAACACTACGTTGGATCACCCTGCAATCACAAATCGATCAAATTGTAGCACAAAACTATTTAGAATACGTAAATAGATAACAACAAGAGGATATTAACAATGAAATGGTTAGTAACATTTATATTGTGCTTGCTACCTATTAGCATTGCAGCACAAACAGCACCCCCACCCACAGCAGTCTTGCCATTGGTAACACTATGCTCTCCGCTAGAACCGGACCTAGGCTTATATCAAAAATATGGTGAGATAGCCTTTGTTGAAGGCGATGCAAGTCTTTATATTCCAGGCGGAAAAACAGTTAATGGTAAACTAACAATCTTCATGAAGCCAGGCTTTGATAAAAATACATTTACTATAATGTTTCAAGTAGGGGCTTTATATTGTATGGTATCATCAGGTAGAAACGCATTGCCTGCAGAACCTAAAGAACTTAACGGCGTTGGCGATGACTTGTAATGTGGACATTAGTATTCATATACTTCTTTGAAGTAACACCCTACGTTGAACTAGTTAGCACTCACACAAGCATGACAGAATGTTTCCAAGCAAGAGAAAGTCTAAGTGAAGAAGTTGGCAAAGGCATAGGATACTTTAAAGCAGAACAACAAGCCATCTGTATAAACATGAACGAATCATAGCAAAGAGGAATTTAACTTGGGACATACCTTGTTATTAAATGCAGATGCACAACCAGTTAGTTACCTACCACTTAGTGCAATACAGTGGAAAGAAGCAATCACATACCTATGGCTTGACAAAGTTCATGTACTAGAATGGTATGACGATTGGATGGTGCGTAGTGAGCACTGGGAAACACGAGTGCCAGCTGTGATGATGCTCAAAGACATGCAACGTCGGCGGCAAAAGCCTCGTTTCTCCAAAGCTAACTTATTCATCCGTGACATATATACTTGTCAGTATTGCAACACTCCCTACACAAAAGCTAACCTAACACTAGATCATGTAGTGCCCTTATCTAAAGGTGGCAAGACATCGTGGACAAACATTGTTGCGGCATGTAAATCTTGTAATGGACGCAAAGCAGACAAAACGCACATGAAGCCAATTAGAGCTCCGTATGCACCTGACTACTATGACTTAGTAAACAGACGCAAGCAACTAGATATGTCAATAGCACATCCTAGTTGGAATGCTTATCTTTAATTTTAGATACGTCTTATAATAATAACACCGTAATGGCCCATTGCTACTTCTTTACAATCTATTCTATTGATAGTTGATTGAACGATGTCAATCATAGTGTGACTGTTGCCGCAAACTATTGTCAACGGCAACATATTTTGATTCATTAGAATGAAGTTTTCTACAAGACGATCAACTTCATAGTGTCTAATGCCGTGCAGGTCAAGTTTACTTGAGCCATGCAATTCGTTTGCCTAGTAGCTTACGGTCAGCATGTATTGCTGCACTTCCTGGATATCTCCAAGCCCATATAGCAACTAGTACCATAAAGCCTCCGCTCCATAGTACAGCCTTAGGATTACCTGTGGTAAACCAAAGCACCGCTACACTTGAACTCATTGTTACAAGCATAAAGTATTTGAACTTGGTAGGAAAGATACGTTTGCTGGACCAACCTTTAAGGAATGGGCCAAATAGTTTGTGATTCATAATCCAGTTGTGCATACGATCGCTTGATTTTGCAAAGCAATATGCTGCTCCAACGGCAGGTGTACTCCAAGGTAACCCTGGTAGGTAAATTCCTACAAAGGCAACTCCTAATAAGATACAGCCTAAGATAAACCATAGTGTTTTTTTAATGTTCATTTGTTAATAACCTCCTTGAGTGCATTGACTAAGTTTTCTAACATTTCATCCGTGTGGAAAGGTGTTGGTGCAATCCTTAGTCGTTCAGTACCCTCGGCAACAGTAGGGTAGTTAATTGGTTGTATATAGATGCCATGATCGTTTAATAACGTGTCGCTCATCTCTTTACATTTAAACGCATTTCTAATCATTACAGGAACAATGTGAGTACATGCATCTTCATGTATTTCGATATTGTTATCCTTTAATAGTTTTTTAAGTTTGCGTGTTTGGTCTTGGTGTTGTTGTCTAAGTTCCGGATGGTCTCTAAGATACTTAACACTAGCCAAAGCACCTGCACAAATCACAGGGCTAAGACTAGTAGTAAAAATAAAGCCAGAAGCAACAGAACGGACAGTGTCAATGATAACAGCGTCCCCTGCTATGTATCCTCCTGTAACTCCAAAGGCTTTTCCTAGCGTACCGTTTACAATATCTACTTGATTCTGCAGGCCTAGTTTTTCTAGATGACCTGCTCCCTGTTCCCCATATAAGCCTACGGCATGAACTTCATCAATATATGTCATTGCTCCATACTCGGTCGCTAGATCGCAAATCTCTTGGATAGGAGAGACATCACCGTCCATGCTATACACAGACTCAAATACAACGCACGGCGTACCGCCGTTCGTGGCTACTTCTCTGAGTTTATCTTCAAGATCTCCCATATCATTGTGCTGCCATATGATCTTGTCAGCACCACTGTGTTTTATCCCCTGGATCAACGATGCGTGATTTTTACTATCACTTAAGAACACAATGTCGGGAATGATTTGTTTTAAGGAGATGAGCGTCCACTCATTTGCGACATACGCAGAACTATATAGTAGCGCACTTTCCTTGCTATGCAAGGACGCTAGTTCATGTTCCAACGCAACGTGATAGTGTGAAGTTCCTCCAATATTACGAGTTCCTCCACTACCAGCACCTGTTTGATCCAATGCAGTGTGCATTGCATCTATGACTATTTTATTCTGCCCCATTCCGAGGTAATCATTTGAGCACCAGTTTACAATCTCTTTGATTGCATACTTTCCGTACCAAATCGCTTTAGGAAACTTTCCGCGTTCTCTGAGTATATCATTGAATACACGGTACTTGCCTTCCTGTTTCAGCTGTTTAAGTTTTTCTTCAAACGGGGCTTTATTTATTGTCATAATATTTTAAATTTCTCGCTGTTATTATAGTCATTGAATGCTAGGTTTACTACGCTTTGATAAAAACCTTCAGCGTCACATGCTATGGTTACATCTGGTTTACCATCACCTAATTTAATATAATCTCTGTCTGTAAATTTCCATTTAATAGTTCCATGCACATCTGTAAGTAAGCTATTTAGTAACATATTTTTTTCGTCTTCGTAATCTAGTCGATGCTGAGTAGGATAAAAATACTTTTCAAATGCTGCTGTACTAATACCATCATGATTGGAGTTTTTATATATGTATACCTTTCTGTCGAACGGCTTCATGTTATGTGAAACACTATCTAATAATTCAACTTCTATTGGTGATTGATGCAATGGTATTAATAGAGCAGGCATTGTTTTGTCTTTCCTAAGATAACTTGCTAACAATCGTCCTTGACCAGGATGAGCTGTAATACTATCTCGCCAAGCACACACTGTAACTGGATTTTCTAATTTTGGTGCAACATGATAAAAGTATAAAAATGTTGAAACAAAATGACTTACTGGCGAATTTAAAAATAACTTTCCGGCGTATTGAGCCATGCCAATTACTCTGCCATGTGAAAGGTTTAACTCACCTGAATATACTTTTGACTTATAAGGTTTAATGGTACCTCTTAATTTTTTGTCCATACAGCTATTTACGTATAAATAGAGTATAGGAGATGCAAATGCGAGCACAGGATATTATTAGAGCTGTACTAGATATACTCGACAGTGATAACAAGCCAACCCCCGACGAAACGTGTGAGCCAGATACATCTCGTTTTAAACAAATAATGGCAATACTTGATAGTGATAGCACTGGACCTTATTCTAATACACCTAATGAAGTTGTAACAGATGTAGACAGTGTAACCACACTAGCAGGCGGCGGACTAAAAGATCCTGCAGACATTAGAGTAAAAGATCCAGGAGCATAAGGAGCACTAAAAATGGCAGCTAACGGTATATCAACACTAGCAAACAAGAAACTTAGACAAGATGCAAAACTTGCAATAGCACTAGCAAAGCGTGAGGGCAAGACAGTTGCCGCTGATGGAACTATTAGTGGTGCAACAGACACAGATGCACCTTCATACAGAGCAAGAAACACTCTTGACATTAGTCAACTACCTACAAAGTATGACACAGACAACAGTCTTATTGACAATGCTAACTCAGGCGGGCTAGTAACAGGTCGTCCTTGGACAGCATAAAAGATTAAGCCCCACGCTATTTCTAACGCAGGGCTTGCTTGTTTCTCTAATGTATCAAAGGGCTACGCCCCGAATTAACTCTTTATTATTATTTACTTGGCTTGTTACCGTTAACAAATTCAATAAACTTGTTTGCGGCTTCTAATACTGCATCGGCACCTGGTACTTCTGGTAGTTTTACTTCAGTAACAATTTCACCTGTATCATTATCACGCTTTACAGTTTGTTCCCAACCTGCAAACTTTGCATGATAATCATTCCATACATTACCTTGTGCCATCTCTAGCACCTTTGTACGGATTTCGTAACCGTTTTGGTTAGTTGATACCTTAGGCATCATGCCTTTGACCATTTCGGCCATTGCTTGGGTCTGTTTTAAAATTTCAGCACCGTGTTCTGATTCTACTTTGTCGCTCATTTTAATTTCCTTTGTGTATGTGTGTGTTGTGCTATTAGTATAGCAGAGTATTTAGTAGTTGTCGACCACTAAATTATTCGACTAAGTGATATAAAAATTACAGCCATGCAAGCGACACCAATTATGCCGACGCCTATAGCATCGCATGTTTCGCCGTTACACCCTGTAAGTAATTTTAGTATGTTCATAAGTTCTCCGTGTGTGTGTTGTGGTATTACCACTGTTATATAGTAACACCACTATATTAATCTGTCAACCTAGACAGATTAATTTGTGTTTATACTCCGATAACCCGATAGACAATGTATATGCCTGCCATGATTATACAGACCATTCCGTCAATTGCTTTTGCCTGTGCGTGTTCTTCTTCACTCATGATTATTCAAACTCATATTCTTCTGAAGTCCACACTTAGGAAGTGTACATTGAATGTTTGTGATCAGCAATCTCTTTCGCAGCAGTATAGTGTCCTAGAGTGCGAAGCTGTTGAATAGCCATGCAGTATGCTCTGTACTCTTGTGCTTTGATAAAACGTTTCCATCCAGCAACTAAAAATGAATCATTCATTAGAAGCTACCTCTGTGGACAGTGCCACCACGACAGATGTGATTGATGTCACCACGTGTGATACCAATGTCACGCAATTCGT
>Ga0114995_10002594_pt1 | contig 12482 bp, 6 predicted proteins | sample ArcticOcean_MG_C_11_FD_87038 | JGI IMG/M metagenome (GOLD analysis project Ga0114995, IMG submission 87038) | Marine microbial communities from western Arctic Ocean - ArcticOcean_MG_CB2_154 | ecosystem: Environmental > Aquatic > Marine > Oceanic | place: Arctic Ocean: Canada Basin | collected... | reverse complement strand
GCTATTTAGGTGAGGAAGATGATGTGGTTAAGCGATATGGCTTAGCTCACCGTATTGCTGATAGTTTTGATCAGTATTTGATGTATCGTCCTGATTGGATAAAGGATTGGGAAAAAGCGGACTCTTACTTGCCTCATTGGCAGGCGAAACTTTGGAAGCATTTAACGAAGAATGAGCCTCAACCTGCATTGCACCGTGCCAATCTACTAGAACAATTAACTCACTACCTCTGGCAGAGTGAAAAACGCCCGGAGGGTTTACCACGTCGCTTAGCTATTTTTGGTATCTCTGCACTCCCTCCAGTTTATCTAGATCTTTATGTCTTGATGGCTAAGTTTTGCGACATTACCATGTATTTTTTATCGCCAAGTGAAGGTTACTGGGGTGATTTGCAGGACTCTAAACGTAAAAGTCAGCAAGTGCTCAAAACGGGAGAAGAAGCTGCTTTTTTAGATACTGGTCACCCTTTGTTAGCAAACTTAGGTAAGCAAGGGCAGGAGTTCTTTGAGCAGATACAGGGCTGTGAACATGAGTCTGAATCTATATTTTCACCGCCAGAAAAAGAACATCTATTAGGTTATATACAGTGTGACATTTACGATTTATATGATCCAATATTGTCCGGCCAAAAACAGCTAATTGATGAGGCCGATAATTCTATTCAGATTCATGATTGCCATAGTGCATTACGCGAGGTTGAGATATTACATGATCAATTACTAGCGTTATTTGATAGACATTCAGATTTAGCTCCAGCTGATGTGGTGGTGATGACCCCTGACATTGATCTCTATGCTGGCTCTATTGATGCTGTTTTTGGCTGTGCCAGCCAAGGTCAATTTATTCCTTATGGTATTTCAGGAGCTAGTGGCCAGCAACAAAGTCCATTGTTATCTGCCTTTAACCAATTGCTGGATTTACCAGTTTCACGTTTTGAAGTTGATAGTATTATCAGTCTATTGGAATGTGAGGCAATTCAAAATAGATTTTCTTTTGATCAAACAGCTTTAGACTTAGTTCGTAAGTGGTGCCGTGAGACTAAGATACATTGGGCTCATTCATCGGAAGATAAGCTTGCTATGGGGTTACCTGCATCAGAGGTACATACCTGGAGAGCAGGGCTTGACCGTTTGTTATTGGGTTATGCGATGCCATTATCAAACGATAAAGGTCAATGGACTTTGTTTGATGACAAGCTTGCTTTTGATGGAATAAGTAGCGATCGAGCAAACACTATGGCGCAGCTATGTGCTTTTGTCGATTGTTTGGATCGTTTTAGGAAAAGTTTAAAAAAACCTAGAACGGCAAGTCAATGGCAGCAGCACTTGTTGTTATTAGTTGAAGCTTTTTTCTTAGAAGACCATGCTGAAGCTGAAATACTCAATATAAGCAGGACTTTAGATCTTTTTGTCGAGTCGACAGATCTAGCAAACTTTGAAAAAACAATGTCGATTGATTTGGTGCGTGAGTGGTTGAAAGAGCATTTGAATAAGAATGAAAACGAGCCAAGGTTTATGGGGCAGGGCGTGACGTTTTGTGGCATGGTTCCGATGCGAAGTATTCCTTTTTCCGTAGTATGCTTGATTGGAATGAATGGGGATAGTTATCCACGCAGACAGCCAAAACAAGGTTTTGATTTACTATCTGCAGATTTTAGAAGAGGCGACCGCTCTAGGCGTGATGATGACCGCTATCTTTTTTTAGAAGCCGTATTGTCGGCAGGTGAGCACTTATATATTAGCTACGTTGGTCGAAGTATCGTCGATAACAGTGAGATCCCGCCTTCAGTATTAGTTAGCGATATGCATGATATTTTGTTGCAGGGATTTTCGACTAATAGTGAAAATGATATCTGGCAACAAATTTTAACCGAGCATCCTTTACAGGCTTTTAGTCAACGCTATTTTGAGCAGACGTCCGAGTCACTAATGAAGTTATTCAGTTATCAGGCCGCGTATTGTCCGCCTGATAAAAGCGAAGACACTAATGCTATGGCTTGGTTTGAGCAATCCTTGCAAGCCCCCGATATATCCTGGCGGCAGCTAAGCTTAAACCAGCTAAATCAATTTTATCGCCATCCAGGTCGTTATTTATTGCAACAGCGTTTGAGACTGAGATTAGAATTTGATGATGAACTTTTAGACCCTCGTGAACCCTTTTCACTAGGTTATTTGGAATCATGGCAACTAAGGCAGCAGTTATTATCACAACGTTTGAAAGGCGAGTCACTGGAGGATGCCTTACCGTTGCTTAAAGCTACAGGTAGCTTGCCTCATGGTGAGATTGGTCAGCAGTTATTTTACGATGAGGTTGATAAAGTAAATAAGTTTGCTGTGCGCCTAACCGATTATCCTGAACAATTTATAGGTCCAATTTCATTTGAACTATCACTTTCAGAATTTTCCCTTATGGGACAATTAGATGATTGCAGTGTCAAGGGCTTGTTTAATTATCGTTTAAGTAAAGCAAAAGGGGGGGACTTACTGAGTATTTGGTGCGGTCACTTAGTGTTAAATTGTCTGAGGCCTCAGGGAGTGTTGTGTGAAAGTCGATGGGTCACTGAAGATATAGATATCAAGTTAAAGGTTGTTGATGACCCGGAGTCGTTGTTGCTAGGGTTATTAGAGGTCTACTGGCAAGGCTGCCAACAAGCTATACCATTATTTTCTAAGACTAGTTTTGCCTATGCTAAAGCGTTTTTAAAAAATGGAAAAGGTGAGCCAGATACGGCTATGATGAAATCATGGAAAGGTAATAAACATACTCCGGGGGAAATGGATGACAATTACTATCAGCAGCTTTATAAGACTACACCACTAAATGATGAGTTTAAAAAATTAGCCATTGCAATTTACAAACCTATTTATGACCATTTAGAAGACCCCGATAAATGGTAAATTCTTTCAATGCCAGCACAGTTACACTTTCAGACCTTAATTTAATTGAGGCTAGTGCAGGTACCGGCAAGACCTTTACTTTAGCCGAAATTTACTGTCGGCTGATCTTAGAGCAAGATCTTACAGTAGAGCAAATTTTAGTAGTAACTTACACACGAGCTGCAACTGAAGAGTTACGATCTCGCTTGAGAGAGAAATTAGTCAATACTCGTAACGAATTGCTAGAGGAGGCTGATAAAGACAGTTTGTTAGCACGTCAAAAACTTAATTTAGCGATTCAAAGTTTTGATGAAGCAGCTGTTTTTACTATTCATGGCTTTTGTCAGCGGGTTTTAGGTGACTTTGCTTTTGAAAGTGGCTTAGCCTTTGACTTAGAGTTTATTGGTGATGATCATGCCTTATTACAGTCAGCTGTTGATGATTTTTGGCGGCGCTATATTACTACAGCAGATCATAATTTAGTGCGGTATTTATTAGCGCAGCGGCAGAGCCCTGAAAGTTTATTGAAGTCGATACGACCATTATTAGGAAAACCCTATTTACATTATTTACCAATTGATGATGTTGATGTAGATAAAGTACATCAGCAAGCGAAAACACAATTTGAAAATCTGAAAATGCTCTGGAGTGATGAGCAAGATAAAATAACCGCTACTTTACAAAATAGGGCAATATTAAAAGGCAACATGTATCGTACTAAGAGCGTCGAAAAGTGGCTTTTATTACTAGAGGAGCTCCTGTCCTATAAAGATGTTCCATTAAAATTATTTACTGATTTTGACCGATTTACGCCGATAAGACTTCAAGATGCATTAAAAGAAGATCAGCAATTACCTGAATTAGCATTTTGGGATGCAAGTAAACAGTTACAGGAGATGGTGGAGAAGGTTCAAGCGGCACAGGCTATACAATACCAACATCTTCGCTATGCCCTACTAATTGAATTACTTTCGACATTAAAAAAAGAAAAGCAGCAGCAACAAGTTCAATCTTACGATGACCTATTACTTAATTTAGAGCAGGCACTTGAAGGTAGTCGAGGAGATTGGCTCATCTCACGTCTACGTCAACAGTACCCTGCAGCGTTAATTGATGAGTTTCAAGATACTGATCCAGTCCAATATGCCAGCTTTAGTCGTATATATGCTGATAGTAGTTTGCCAGTTTTTTTGGTGGGAGACCCTAAACAGGCGATTTATAGCTTTCGTGGTGCGGATATTTTCACTTACTTATCAGCAAAAAAATCAACGCAACATGAACATACTTTAGGCACTAACTGGCGTTCACATCCCGACTTAGTGAATGCCGTGAATATGATACTTAACAGTAAGAAAAAGCCTTTTATTTATGAGGGTATACCTTTTCATCCGGTTAAGGCCTCAAGAGAAAGGAAACCTATTCTAACAACGCTAAATTCTAATAGTGCTTTGCAGTTTTTATGGATAGATAGCAGCAAGGTTATGACTAAGACAGAAATGGCGAAATTAGCAGCAAAAGCGACGGCTGATGAAATTGCTCTACTTTTGAATCAGGCCAATTCTTGTGAGGCTATGTTATTAGAGAAAAAAGCAGAAAAACCTATTCCTGTGTCTGGTGGTGACATAGCAATATTAGTGCGTAATCATGATCAGGCACATATAGTTCAGCAATGTTTGCAAATGCGAGGCATTAATAGTGTTCAACAAGGTAGAGACAATGTGTTTAGTTCTAAAGAGGCTCTGATGTTAGAACGTGTTCTATTTGCAATTTCTGAACCACAAAACCAACGATTAATTACTGTGGCTCTATCCACAGAGCTATGGGGGTTAAATGCCCCTGAGCTTCATGATTTACAACAAAATGAACAAGAATGGTCTGCTCAATTAGATTTATTTTATGACTTGCATCAATTATGGTTGAAACATGGCTTTATGAGAGCATTTCGACATTTAATGAATGAAATATCTGGTCAGCAGCAGTTATTAAAACTGACGGAAGGTGAACGTAAGCTTACAAATTTACTGCACTTATCTGAATTAATTCAAACTCAGTGTAGCCAGCAACAGTATGGAATGGAAAAGGTATTGCACTGGATTACAAGTCGGAGAAAATCAATCGACCCTAATGATGAATCAGGGCAGTTAAGGCTAGAAAGTGATGAGCAATTAGTTAAAATAATTACTATTCATAAAAGTAAGGGCTTGGAGTACCCAATTGTATTTTGCCCCTTCTTATGGGACAGCAAATTGAGATCGACGAATAAGGAGGTCATTAGTTTTCATGCAATAGATGACGACTATCGTGGACATGTAGCTTTCTCAGAGCCTTCATTAAGTACGGCAAGAGAATCTATTGCTCTAGAAGAGCGTGCAGAAGATCTGCGCCTATTATACGTGGCTTTAACAAGAGCACGGGAACGCTGTGTTATCTCTTGGGGCCATGTCGATGCTGCTATAGGCAGCGCATTATTTAGCTTGTTGCACCCTGAGTTGGAGGAACTAGACAGAGGGGAAATGTTAGCACAAGTAAGAAGTTTAGCAGCTGGCAGTAAAGGTACTATCTCGCTTGATATTATAGAAAAAAAAGAGCCTGTTATTTATAAGGGTGTTAAGAGTAATAAGAGCAAATTCGCAGCCAAAAAATTTAAACGCTTTATTCATCAGCCATGGCGTATTGGTAGTTTTAGTGCTTTAACAGGTGGTCATGATGCCGAACTTCCAGATTATGACTCACCAGCTTCAAATGAAACGGTTGTTACTTTAGAAGCTAATAATGCAGCCGCAAGAGATCGCTTTACTTTTCCTCGTGGTGCACATGCTGGTACATGTTTACATGCTATTTTCGAGCATTGGGACTTTGCTAGTGATGATCATGATGCGATGCAAGTGTTGGTGAGCCGGACCTTATTACAATATGGCTTTGATGAGCTGTGGACAGCGGCAGTTTGTCGGTGGGTGAGAGAGGTGATAGCTACTTCGCTCAATAACACAAGTGGTAAAAGCTTTTTTAAACTTGCTGATTTAAATCAAGACCAACGACTTGATGAATTATCTTTTTACTTTCCAGTTACAGGTTTAACTGTTGATGGTTTACAAAAATGCTTACTTCCTTTATTAAACACTGAATCACCTTTGGCTCAAGTTATTTTACAGCTTAAATTTTCAAGTTTAAGCGGCTTTATGAAAGGTTTTATAGACTTGGTTTATGAATTTCAGGGTCGTTTTTATATTGTTGACTACAAATCTAACTGGCTTGGGACGAGCCAAGAAGCATATCAACAAGACGTTCTAGATCAGGCAATGATTAGTCATGATTACCCATTGCAATACCTTATTTATAGTTTAGCCCTACACCGCTATCTACGTTTACGTTTATCGGATTATGATCCAGATGTGCATTTCGGTGGTGCATATTATTTGTTTATTAGAGGTATACAACCTAAATGGGGCCAGTCTGGAATATTTTTTGATAGGCCGAGTGTACAGGTCTTAGATGCTTTAGACCTTTGCTTGAAGGGCCTGACAAATGACTAAAGTAATAAAGGAACAATCTGTTTTATCCTTGTTGCGGCAGGCGGGTTACAGTGAATTAGCATATCAGTTTGCCAAGTATATTCAACGTCAAGATAACAATAGTGACCCACTGATTGTATTGACAGCAGCTTTGTTGAGTGAGGCCGTATCAAAAGGACATGTTTGCTTAAATTTAGCACGGGTAGGTGAGCTAGGAATCGGGATTGATGAGGTACTGCCAGAGAGTGTGGCGCTTTGGGTTACTAAACTTCGAAAAAGTCATTTAGTTGGTAAGGCGGGTGATTTTACACCGTTAGTTTTAACAGATTCAGGGCTATTATATCTCTATCGTTATTGGCAGGCTGAGCAACAAGTAGCCGTTTTAATCAAGGAACGATTAAAGCCTTTGCCGTTGCAGAATGAGACATTGTTGAAACAATACATAGCTAATTGGACAAGTCCACAGCTTGGACTTGATTGGCAAAAGGTAGCTGTATTGATGGCATTAACACGCCAATTTTGCGTGATCTCTGGCGGACCGGGAACTGGCAAGACAACAATTGTTTTAAGGCTACTCGAGTCATTTTTTAATCAAGATAAGACCTTTCGTATTGCATTGGCAGCGCCAACGGGGAAGGCTGCAGCACGAATGCAACAAGTTATCGCTAATGTGAGTCAGAGTGAATACAAAGAAGACGTTGAGGCTAAAACCCTGCACCGATTGCTGGGTATCACACCTGAGAATGAGCAGGGGCGATATAATACAGAGCACCCCTTAGCTGTCGATGTACTTATTGTTGATGAAGCTTCAATGATCGACATTATTTTGATGTCAAAAATACTTAAAGCCCTACCTAAAACTGCACGACTCATTTTACTGGGGGACAGTCAGCAATTAGCCTCAATTGACTCAGGTGCTGTTTTAGCTGATTTATGTCGCACTGATGCAGTTTTTTCAGAGAGTTTTGCAAAAGGAGTCTTGCGGTTAACTAGCCAAGCCTTACCAACTGTAAAAACTTCATCGCTAATGGCTGATACTGTAGTTATTCTCAAGCATAGTTATCGGTTTGATAAGCAGAGTGAAATTGGCCAATTAGCACAATCAGTACAAGCGGGCGACAGTGATAAATTCATCAATGTCCTGATGAGAACAGATGAGACTATCTGGTGGCAAAAAATGGATAAGGCTACCATTGAAAAGCGCGTAATGAAGTTATATTTTACATTTTTTGAGGCAATAAAAACTCAACAAGATCCTTTAACTTGTATGCAGTTATTTGAGAAAACACAAGTATTATGTGCTTTAAATAATGGAGCAGAATCAGTTAATTCAGTGAATAGTTTGATCGAACGGGCATTAGCGAAGCAATCTTGGCGAACTCATCAAGGCTTTTATCATGGCCGGCCGATTATGGTGATGAAAAATGATTATAGCCAAGGTTTATTTAATGGTGATACGGGCTTGGTAATGAATAATGATCAAGGTGTTTTGGCTGCTTGTTTTTTAGGTAATAGGATGTTGCGGTGGGTACCTTTAAATAGACTGCCAGCTCATGAAACTGCATATGCCATGACTGTTCATAAAAGCCAGGGCTCGGAGTTTGAGGAAGTCTGTATTATTTTACCAGAGCAGGCGACAGCATTATTAACACGAGAGTTACTTTACACCGCCATAACGAGAGCTAAAGTAAAAATTAGCTTGATCGCGACAGAAAGTATATTGATACAAGCTTTAACATCACAACAAGATCGTGAAATGGGTTTGATGATGGAAATTGATTAAATAATAGGCAGATAAATTAATAATGGCTCTATATTTCGTACAACATGGTGTTGCTTTAGTAAAAGAAGAGGGTTCAGAACGCTCACTGTCATTGGATGGGGAGGCAGGTGTAGTATGTGTTGCAAACCACTTAAAGCAGCATGGTGTAGTTTTAAGTGGCATTTGCCACAGTGGTAAACTACGCGCGCAACAGACTGCAGAAGTATTTTCTCAAATACTGACTGTTGGTACTGTGACTGAATTGGCTGGGATGAAGCCTACTGATGATATTGCCGCGTTCCTAAAAAATTTGGAAGGCGATGACATTATGTTTGTCGGCCATTTGCCCCATATAGAAAAAGTAGTTTCTTATATACTCACAGGTAAAGAAAACACAGCCGTTGTAAAATTTACTAATGCGACTGTTGTTTGTATTGAAAAAGTGGAATCGGAGTTTTATATTGATTGGGTACTTAATCCGACAATATGCCAGCTTGAATAAGTTATTAAAACCTTAGAGGATATGGAAATGGATCGTAGAGATTTTATTCAATCAGCGGGACTTGGTCTAGCAGCCAGCGCTATTATGCCAGGCGCAGCTATAGCGGGAAGCAAAGTAAAAGGGGGTACAATTAAGGGTGGTGGTGGTTTGTTCTATACCAAAGATTCCCCCGGTCGTTGGAGTAAGAAAGTTGCGGGTCACTTACCAAGTATTGAGTTAGATTCTGGTGATGAAGGTGTGATGGTCAAAGTCTTGACAGGGCATGAAATGAGGGGTTATGAGCATTATATCGTCAAGCACATGATATTAAATGAGCATTTTGAGTTTATTGCTGAGAAGCTGTTTGACCCAATGACAGACGACGTACCGATGTCAATGTTTTCATTAGGTAACTATTCTGGCCGTTTAAATGTATTAAGTATGTGTAATAAACATGACGTGTGGCTCAATCACATTGATATTTAACCTTTTAAGCTTCTAAATCAGCTTTTCGAGCCTGGTGTTGGCTCAGTAAGTGAGTGATATGCTCCTTTTGAGCGAGTTTTTCAATCCAAGACTGTGGAATCCCCTTATCTTCGTTTACGCCATAGATATTGCCTAGAACAGCACCAAGCAATATAGAGCGACCACAGGAATCACCACCAGCATAAATATTCTGTCTGATTGATTCTGTGAAAGTGTCTTGTTTCGATAAATTATGAATTACTGAGGGTATACCAAATTCTAAGTTACAACTCATGCCGAGCTGTTTGGTCACTTCGGGTGTGGATTTATTTCGTAAATTAAGCGCTTGATCTATTAAGGATAGTATTTCGGGCGTGGCTGATTGACGTGCAGCTTCAATCACATTAGGAACATCTTGCGTGAGGATAGCTGTCTCAATCATTTTACTGGCGACTTGGCCAAACGCTACGGCACGGTCATTATTATTCGTGACACGAACAGCAGACTCGGTAAATTGACACAATTTATTGTCACCAGCATAGAGAGCAGCCAAAGCGGGTAATTTTGCTATGGCAGGGAGTTGTTCATCATCAGCGCCGTGATAGTCGGTAAGTGTTTTTAACACCTGAAATAGTTTTTTAGCATAAGGCAGATCTTTGTTTTCGATACCAGCCTGTGCAACAGCTGATGAACTTGTATTTTGTTTAACTAAGTTGGTGATGAGTGTGATTAGTTTTTGTTTTTGTTCTTCATCACCATGGAAAGTAATGGCGTTAGCTTTTTTTGTGACGAGTAGCTGGTTTGATGTAATCTTGTCTAGCGTGTCACGCATAGGCCTATCGATATAGCCAATATAATCACCACCATAGCCAAAGTGCTCGCAAAATAAATTTTGATAGTGAGCTTTGCTATAAACACCTTGATTATCAGAAAGCGAATGAAGAAGGGTTATTGTTTGCTCGCCATAATGTGAGACATCACCGCTATTTTTTTTACTATGAGCAAAGTAACTTGGAACCCCCATGTAATCGGCTGAAGACGGGGTATGAAACTCGGGCAAGAGAGAAGCAATATCATAAATACGTTGCTGGTCATAAATCCAATGAAAGCCTAAAGCAGCAGCATCAGCAGTGAGAGCACCTAATAGTGTGTTTTTGAGTTGTTCTGTTTTGCTTGTATGCATTGAGGCCTTATCATTTGGTTGAAAATAATTGACTCACGGTAAAGCAAAAGAAAAGCCTGGTCAAAAATTACTAAGTGATAGAGCATGTTGTATTGTTTTACAGTTATAGTCAGTGTGACCTTATCTATATATTCGGACTATTGACCTATTATGATTTGGGCTATAGGATTACCGCTCGATTATGGCTTAATCTTGGAACAGAAATGACAATAGACATCCTTGGGAAAATTTATTTCCCATTTCAAAATATCCTTAAGATATTGTTTTTATTTGTGTTGGTTATATTTTCAACGTTAGAAAACTCCTATGCAGAGGAGAGCGTAAACTTCACCTTACCTGAAATGGCGAATATTCCAGCTGGAAAATTTGAGATGGGCTGTGTTAGTTCTATTGATTGTAAGGATAGAGAAAAACCTGTTCACTTGGTGACTATTCCCGCCTTTCAAATGACAAAAACTGAAGTGACAGCTGAATTATGGGCTACTTGTGTTAGTGCTAAAGCTTGTACTCATGAACCTGAAAACAATGGCTGGACTGAGTCTGACATGCCAGTAAGGTATATTTCTTGGGATGATGTTCAGGTTTTTATTACATGGTTAAATTCGGTTACTGACAAAAAATACCGACTGCCTAGTGAAGCAGAGTGGGAGTATGCTGCTCGAGCAGGGACTAATACGCCATTTAATACTGGAATGTGTATCACTGATCAACAAGCTAACTTTGAGGGTAATGCCTTTAAGGTTGCTGGGTGCAACAAAGAAGGAGTAAATCGTAAAAAAGTAGTCCCAGTGGCTAGTTTTCCAGCCAATGAATTTGGCCTATACGACATGCATGGCAATGTTTATGAGTGGGTTGCAGATTGTTGGCATCCAAATTATGAGGGTGCTCCAACAGATGGTAGCTCTTGGTCAGGGACGGCTGGTGAGTGCGAACGACATACTTTTAGGGGGGGTACATGGCATGGCGCTGTTGATTACATGCGTTCTGCCTTTCGATATAGATACCCACGTGAAATACGTACTGGTGGACTTGGATTTCGTCTAGTTCTCCCTCACTCATAGTAAGCTATTAAATTGGCTTAAATTTCGCGCAACTTATTTTTTGTGTTTCTGTGGGACTGTAAAAAAGTTATCAAATTGGGTGTTATCACACAATCTAATTGAGTTGAATAAGTCAAAATCCATAAAATAATCATTAAAACAAATGATGGTTTTATTTGTGTATCTATACCTGTAAGTTAAGGCTGGACTCTTAGCTAGATAAATTTGTATTATTGGGAATTGTTATGAATATTATACTTACTTCAGCACTATCATTGATGTCGCTATTATGTTTTGCTAGCTTCAGCTATGCTGAAGATATCACTTTTGATGATATGACTGTCACAGCCACGCGAAGTGAGCGCTCTTCCCTAGAGTTACCAGCTAGCATAGATATAAAGTCTGCCAGTGAGGTTGAAGTTGACAAAGCATCAACGCAGCGTGAATTATTAAATTCAATAGCTGGTGTCCGCTTGACTCAAACGGGATCAACTGTTGGTCATACGACAAGTATTCGTTTACCGCAAAGTACGAACCCATATTACTTGTTTTTGCAAGACAGTATACCGATCCAGTCATCGGGATTTTTTAATCATAATGGCTTGGCTTACACGAATTTTAGTTCGGCGGGTGCAGTGGAAGTATTTAAGGGTGCTGGTACGGCCTTGTACGGTTCTGATGCCGTGGGTGGAATCATAAATGTTAGATCATCTAACCCCATGGATAATTTAGGTACTAAATTATCAGCCGAATCAGGCCGCGATGATTTTCAACGATTTGAAATTGGGACTGCTATAGAGATCGATGAGCATGCTGCAATTTCTGCCAATATTTCACATGCAAAAAGTGATGTTTGGCGAGAGCACTCCAAGTATGAGCGGGACGAACTTTCAATTAATTATGTCAATGACCTAAATGATGAGAATCAGCTTAAAATAGGTCTGAGCATAAATAGTTCAGAGTCAGAAATGACAAGTGCTATTAATGGGTTCAGACGTTATCGTGATGAACCTAGCTATATTGGCCAAAATGTTGAGAGGACCATAAGTGCTGGTGTTGAACCTATACGAAAATTTGATTATTCTCGTTTAAATTTTGAACTGAATCATATAGTATCTGACATGCTTGAAGTTAACACAATTGCTTATATTCGTAACAATAGG
>Ga0114995_10002588_pt1 | contig 12490 bp, 13 predicted proteins | sample ArcticOcean_MG_C_11_FD_87038 | JGI IMG/M metagenome (GOLD analysis project Ga0114995, IMG submission 87038) | Marine microbial communities from western Arctic Ocean - ArcticOcean_MG_CB2_154 | ecosystem: Environmental > Aquatic > Marine > Oceanic | place: Arctic Ocean: Canada Basin | collected... | reverse complement strand
TTAAGCTACACTAGAAAGTGAATGGGTATATGGATTTTCTTTAAACGCTTTCAATATACTATTATCGATACTAGGTAATTCGTATTTCTGGTTTTGTTTTGTAAATTGTCCTAATATAGTATCATTAGAAGGGGCATATAACGCATTGGTTCGTATATTACATTGTTCATGTCCATTGATAGAAGCATTTATATTTCCATTATATAAACTCATATTACCAGTAGCCATTCTATTTTCAGATGGTTTTTCAATATTACGCTGATTATATTCGGCATCATATGATTTATATTGAGAAACACCAGACGCTCCACCCATTACAGAATGAGAAGTACTTTGTCTCTGAGTATTTGTCATATACGGATTTGAATTTATATATATATTACTAGATTGTCCTTGAAAGTTTAAATGAGATTTACTTTCACTCATCATTTCACGATTAGTTGTAGGTGCTTGTTCGTAAGGATTATATACAATTGGTTTTGTTTGATTTGTACCCATAAATCCAACCGGATTTGGATGTTCTATTAAATTCGATTTTTTAGTATATTTTAGTTGATTCGCTATTGGAGAAACTAAATTTGACATAATCTGTCCTTTTATATTACCAAAATAGTCTTGTTTTGTAGAACGATTATTTTCTAATAATTTGAAACTATCTTTTCCATGATCTGTTGATTGGAATACGCCTTGTGATGATAAATTTGTAAATGGATTGGCTGGTAATTGTATTTTTTTACTTTCTTCGCTGGTACCCTTAGTATAAGATGTATTTGAATTTGTTCCACGAACCCCATAATATAGAACGCTTGTATCATCTCTATTCTCATTTGTCAACATTTGTAAAGGTTTTTGGGTAGATTGTTCAATTCCGCGAGCTGGTCCCATACCACCACTTCCTTCATTTACATAATAAGTATCTGGTGTTTTTTTAATCATTTTACCTAATTGGGCGGATTGATTTGGTTTATAAGCGGGTGCTTTATAATTTAAATTATATTCTGATTTAGGATTGTTCGCTACTCTAAGTTGATCTACTGTTTTCGGTTGAGTTTTATCGCGATATTGCATAGACGAATTGAAACCTAAATCGCCCGGACCTTCTCGGATTTCTTCCCATGGCTTTGAATTAGCATGGCGACTCGATTCGTTGACACGCGATTGTAAGAAATCATTTTTGTTTTGATTCCCATATACATTTTGTAAATTATCTTGAGGTTTAAATAATGTAGCAGTTTCTTGTTTTACTATATTATTACTACCTGAACCAGTATAAGTGTCTAAACGATTATCATTTACATAATTATTATTTCCATATGAATTTTTTTTATAAAAAGGTGTCATATTGTTGTGAGTAAAATTACCGTCTAATACTTCTTTATTAAAAAATTTATCTACACTTGTATTTAGCTTCTCGGTTTTAGGTTGTAAATTTGTAGGTTCAATCCTATTTTGTAATGTATTTGTTATAGTCGGTTTTACAATTTGTTCTTCAAAATTTTCTTTACCTTGCTGGTTCGATAATAAATAAGCACTACCTAATAGTACAGTTGCGATAACTACTTCTGTCATTATAATATACTTTATTTTTTATTTTTTGTATAATAATCTTTTTCTAACATAGTGGTATTTAAATTATTATTAAAAGGAATAAATAAATTTTCTTGTGGATTCCTAGGTAAATAATCATAACGAAATTGTTTCTTCTCGCGAATTTTCCAAGCAGGCATGCTGGAACGAGTTTCGTCTACTAAAAAACTTTTATCTTTATAATAAATCTTGCTATGGGTCGGTTCGTCTTTTTTATAAGAAATAGTATCTCTTCCTAGAGGTATATTCATGGTTCTGAATTGACTTTCAATATTGGTTGAATTTGTATGTAAATTTGCCCCCCATTTTTGTAAACGAATATGAATATCATCTATATATGGGTTATCTATACCATTTCCAGGTGTATTCAAGTGATAAATACCTGTGAAGGTTGATTCTTCTAATTTCTTTTGTTGTAATGCTATATCACTAGAGAATCTTGTAAATGCCATTATTATATTTAAATATAATATTCTAATTTAAATATAAAAAAATCTAATTCAAATAGTTTGGTCTTTCTATAAAAGAATGTGAAAAATTATCCGGCATAGCAATTTTAGGTTTTTCAAACCATGCTTTATTCTCTAAATGAATTGGTTTAGGATTAACTTTAAATGAAGGTCCTTCTAAATTGGTAGAACGTATTCCTCTTAACATACTTTCAATATCAACATAATTATTTGATAATTGTTCTCCACTAAACTTAGGAATAGATCCTAATTCCATTATAGTTGTTTTTTCGTTTAAAGCATAATTTGTATTATTCATATAGTTGTTAAACATTAGACTTTCGCGTTTTTTTACATTATAGTCAGCTAATTGATTTTTATTACGGGTAGAAGACATTAATATATAAAATTATTATTTTTTACAGTAATCCACATTTTGATATAATATACGAGTATCTGTACCCCCACGCATCCATAATGGATCTACATCGGTTTCTATTTTAGACTTATGTATTTTTTCTTTTAATTCACTATTCAAAGGATAGTTATCTATATCATTAAAACATTGCTCATTAAATTGGGATACACTTTTTTTTTCCTTGAATGTATCTCCTAATCTTAATTTATTTTCTTGATATACGTCAACATTTCCTTTTCCTAAAAAAGGAACTGTTTTATACGGACGCTCGTGTAAAGTTAGTTTTATATTTGGGTTGGTTAATACACTTTTCTTTAAAATACTATTGTCGCTTACATTACAACCAAGTGGTCCTAATTGATAAGTAGATTTATTTACAAATACATTTGGTTGTTTCACGGCAAAATCTAACCCCCCCAAACATTTGTTTGAATATGGATTATATATAGTATAATTAGAAATGCTACTATTCATAATATTTTCCTGGGTATACGTACTTTCGTCTTGTCCTATGCGAGATAATTGATTAAATGTAAAATCAAATGTTTGAGACATAATTTATATAGTATAATATTTTTTTAATATGAAATAACAGATTTATTACTTGGTAATATACCATAACAATATGTCAAAAAGCTAGATTGGTCATTTGGTACAGTCGTATTAGAAGTTGTATAAAATTGACGCATTTGATGCTCAAACGCCATGTTGTCTCCATCATCTGTAAATAACTGTTTAATTTTATCATTATCTTTGTTATTTTCAAAAATAAACTCTTTGGTTTTCATATTTATATTATCTTCTACAGTTGAATTATATTGACTTTCGTAAGAAGGAGTTTTACCATATGTTTTATCCGCAACTAGTGGTAATTTTTCTATAGTATCTTTCTTTGTTGGATTATATTTATAATCACTCATTAATGTATTGCCTAAAGGATTTATTGTGGATAGATACTCATTTATTTTACTATGTTTATAATCTTTATATCCATGGTTTATATAACCTTCTTTATAAGAATGGTAAATAACAATTATACCTAAAATAATAAATCCTAATATTAATATCATATAATGTTTTAATGTAATATATCCAAAAAATGTAATTAATATTATGAATCTAGATAAAGAGTTTAAATTATTGGTTAGTGATTGATTGTCACTAGGTAATATATTGAATATATATTTAGAGTTCAATAAAATCGTCGGGTCATCTATCCAGAAAGACATACTTATATATATTTATTATTCTTTTTTGACTCTATTTTTCTTTCGTTTTGACTTTTTAGGAGTTTCACCTTCTTTTTTAAATACATAGTTTCCGTCATCATTTTGCTGTAATACATTTCCTTCCATTAATTTTTTCATTGCTGATTGCATAGCCTTTTCTTCCATATTTTTTTCCATTTTATTTCTCATTCGTTCCTTTGTATCATTTTGTTTTTTTGTTTGTTCCATTTTATTCATCATTCCTTTCATATCCATTTTACCATTCATACCCATCTGACTCATCATATCTTTTAAACCAGGTATATCATTCATTTGGCTCATAATATCTGAAGCCTCTTTCATCATATCTTCGTCTTTTAAATCATTCGTTTTTAATTTATCCTCTAATTTCGAACCAATATTTTTTACTAAACTCATTATTTTAGTTGGGTCTTTCATTAAGTTTTTCATAAAATCTTCCGGATTATCGCTTTCAAATTCATTCGCAGTTTCTTGAGCAATTTCTTTAGCAATAGACCCAATTTTTCCATTCATCATAGTATCTAAATTTTTCTTCACATCGTCTGAATTAAAAAACGAGTCATTTGATAAATCTTTGAACATGTTTTGAAATGTATTGGATATATCACTTTGTTGAAACATTTCTTTCATATCTTCCATCGTTTGTTCCATTTTTTTATGAACATTGTCTTTTTCTTCTAAAGTATTTGTTTTTTCAATAGTATAAAATAATATAAGCTGTAAATATTTCCATAAAGTCGTACGAGATTTTTGGCTAATAGTTTCATCTTTCATTAATAATGAAAAATCTATACCAGGTAATAAAAATACTTCATCTTCAAATAAAGAATCCTTTTCGTATAAAATATCAAAAAAATGAGATGGATACATTGTTAAACAATGTTGGTAGACTATATTGTCCGATAAATCATTCAACTTACTTTTCAATTCTGGAAATGTAATTATTAAATCATTTTTTAAGTCTTTATAAATAGTCAAAAATCCGTCCATTATACTATGATACATAAATTGTTTATATATCTTTCGCATTAAAATACATATAACTCAATTTAGTTAATTGTTTAATATATTCTATAAAATCGTCGGTTATCTTCTTTTCAAATTTATCATAATTATCTTTAAAATACTTTATATACTTTATAATATCATTTGAATTCTCCAATTGAACTATATCACTATTATAGTCTTTTTTTAAAAAAAATAATATATTTTCTTCAATAATGGATTGATAATAATTTATTGTAATATTATAATACCAACCTTTAATAAATAATTTTATATTCGTATTTTTGATTATGTAATTCTTTTTATAAAAACTATTGAATAGTTTGTCTCCATTCGAATGCAATTTCACGAAAGATAAAAAATCAAAATATAATTTATTAAATTGTTGAAATAACTCTTTAGACATTTATAATTTATATCATTATTACTTTAAATGAATTTCTTCGTTTCGTTTTTGTTCTAATTGTTCTAGTGAATAATCCAATTTAGGTTTTTTATCCTCTAAACTGGGAGTTTGAATACTTCCAGCAGAATCATTTAAAGAAGAATAATTATATAATTGTCTAGTTCCGCCATCACCCTTAGCTGAAAGTTCATCAGGAGACATATCTAAAAAACTATATGAATCACTTACAACCCCGGTAATCATGTTACCTAATGAGAATTCGGTAGGCTCATTTACTAATAATGTTTTTTCTTGTTCTATATGATTTGTTTGAGGTTTAATATAATCTAAAATTTGATTACCACTTAATATTTCATAATTAGGTTTTAATAGTAATATTGGAACACGATTTATCATTGGCGGTAATAGTTTCTGAGTTCCATCTAATAAATTTATATAGAATACATTATCCTTTAAAGTTCTATTATCAATACATATATAATTAAATTCTGTTTGTAGACCACATTTATTAAGCTCTTCTAAAATTGTAGCTGAAAATTTACAATATTTACTATAATATAATTCGTGTTTGCTCATTTATTAATATCTATTTTTAAATATTACATTTTTTACATAAAATTGATTTAAGATTATATTTATTATATATAGTAATGAGCACTATTGTAATCGATACCGTAACCGAAATGGAGAATCATCTTGAATTTGATTTAAAAAATGTCGATTTGTCAGTCGTGAATGGACTACGAAGAATTATTTTGACTAAAATACCTTCACTCGTAATTCGTGGGTTTCCACATGAACAAAATTTAATTCAGATAGAAACAAATACTACTAAATATAATAATGAATATCTTAAACATCGTTTATCGTGTATTCCTATATTAATTTCAAATCAAAATACTTTCAATAAAATAATAAAAGATTTTGTATTAAAAGTTCACATAAAAAACGATACCACTGAAAAAATTACATTAACCACTAAACATATTAAAATTTATAATAAAGACGGAAAAGTGGTCAATTATAAAGACGGAAAATATACAAAGAGTATATTTGTAGATCCTCCTATTCCTATATGTTATTTATATCCAAGAATTACTGAAAGCGAACCTTTTGAAGAATTTACAGCAACTATAAAGTTATCTATTGGTACAGCAAAAGAAGATGCGTGCTGGAACATGGTTTCCAAATGTCTGTTCTTTAATATAGAAGATACAGACAAAAATGAAAAAATATTAGAAAATATACCTGAAGAAAAACATATAGATTTTAAACTATTAGATGCTCAAAGACAATATCTACCAAATCAATATACATTTGTTTTAGAAACGATTGGTGTATATAATAATAAGGTAATCGTAGAAATGGCTTGTCTACATATTATAGAGACGTTTAAAGAATTCACCGAGCATTTAACTCAAATTACAATTAAATCATATGTTCCAAATATTCCGGTAGAAGGACCAATTCATATTTATAAAAAAAAAATCGTTGAAAATGATATTATGTATATTATAAAATTAGAAGAAGATGATTATACTTATGGTAAACTAATCGAAAAATATATATATAACCATTATCAAGGATTATTGAAATTTATTGCTTTCAAGAAAGAACATCCACACGATAAACATAGTTTAGTTCAAATTGTTTATATAGAACAAAACACTGATTCAGACCATAAATTAAAACAACTATTAATGGATATATTCAAAGTTATACAAATTGATTTTCAGCATATTAAATTAGATTCATAAAAATAAATAATTATAATATATAATGGAATATGGTTTTATAGTAATAAAAAACAATGATTATAGTAACTTATTTTTTATTCATACTATAAATGATAGTTCTATTACTTTAATACCTAGCTATGAACCGAGTAAACGAATTATAGATGATAAGGAAAATTATACAATTGTATATAAACCTAAATTGAGAGGTGTATGTGATTTAAATAACTTGAATTTAAATAATAATATTTTATTGACCTATAAAGATAAAGAACGCGAAGGTAAAATTATAAAAAAAAAGAACGATCTAATACATATACAATTTTTTAAAGAACCAGATAAACCGGTTGAAGTATTTGATTTTAATTACAAAGGTATTCCATCCACCCTATTAAGTATAAAAAAATTACAAACATATAAAGATAAAGACACACAAATGGATAAATTAAATAATGATTATGTTAAAGAATATGTTATAGAATCCGCTAATGAGGATACATATTATTATTCTATAGAACAACAAGTAAATCAATTACTTGAAGAACTTACTAAAAATATCGACTTGAATGACAATACTCAATTAAATCATATAAATAAAATTATTACCCATTATATTGAATTAAACCAAAAATATTATACATATGAAAATAATTACATATTCAAGCAATTATCTGATAAATCTATTTATAATACAATTTTGAAGGGTGATTCTATTTTTGAATATTATAGCAATAGTGAAAATACCCGAATATACTATTACGATGATAATACTTTTGTACCAAAATCGTTTCCAAAAGAATTAATAGACAAATTATTTATAGACGATATGTCTAAAAAGATTTTTAGAAATTCTTTATTTTTTTATGATACAGCCCAGTTTTTATTGAATTCAAATGATAACTCAATAGATAGTAATTATAAAATAAACCAAATAAATGATACAAATCTTGATAACTTATCCATAGAAAATTCTAAATATAAAAGTACTTATAATAGAAACACTTATACAAATATATTATTAGAAGATTTAATTGAAGGACAATTAAATATAACAAAATATAATCCGGAGTTATATTCGATTAAAACAAATAATGAATTCATTATAGATGGTATTGTTATACCTAGTATAAGTAGTTTAAAAACCTATATGAAACATTCTAAAATGAATCAACTTATTAATAAAATACATAGCCCAACCTATACAAAAGACAAATATATACTAGGAACTACAATAGATGAACCATGTATTTTTACAGATTATAATCAAATTGTAAAAAAAAATATGAAACTTCATAAAAATGAAACGGAAGAAAAAAAGGAATTCTATACATTTTTGAATAGAATTATTCCAAATATAAGATATCTGTTACAATGTTTGAATATTAAATGTTATAATATATATGATTATATCAAAGTTGTTTCAATATTCGATATTTACGAATTATCTAAAAAAAATTATGATTATATCAACCGATTAGTTCAAAAGAATATTAGAAATTATAAAAAATCAACCATTGTAAAAAAAATGGAAAGTAATAGTTATAGTACATTATCATTTCTTTTAAATTCTATCATAACCGATAGTTTGAAAGAAAATGGACCCAATAAAAATTCAACAAATATGTTTGTAGATAATTTTTATTCATCCAGCGAATTATTTAAAGTTTCATTATATGAAAACCACACTTTAATTTTGTTTGATATAATAAAATCTAATTTAGGTAACAAATTAGATATTAAAACTAGTAGTATAAAAGAAATTATTGATGAATTTAAAACCAATGTCAATAGAGACACTACAACATCGTATGATAAAATATACAATTCTATGGACGAAATGGACCGAGATATAAAGCCAATTTTTAAAGATGTCACTTTAAGTAATGGTTCTATAACCAATGTATCTGAAGAATATGTAAAATCAAGTACGCATATATGGAATAAAGTAGACAAAAGTAAATTTAAATCGTTTGAATCATTTGAATCAGCCTTAAAAGCTTATGTAGTTTCCTATAAAGACCCTAATTTAGACACCTATAAAATAATGATAAAAGAGTGGTCACCTAAAAATATAATTACAAATGGTATGTTAGCTTATGTAATAGAGAAAAAGAAAATATTTGTATATGAAAACAATCAATGGAAAAATTATATAGAAGCAGACTTTGTAAAAGGTTCAAGTGAATATAATAGTTATATAAATAAAAGAATAAATGAAATTGTAAAAGATGAATCTTCTAAACAGTTGTACTTATCCCAAGAATATTCAGATAGAGACTATTATATCATGAAAGCTAGATATTTAAATTTATTTAACCAATCAGTATTTTATAAATATAATCAAATAAAACGAGTATATAGTCAATTATATATTTCAAATGGGTATAAACCGTCTCCTTATCAACCAATATTCGACAAAATACTTATGATAGAGAATGCTGCTGATAAGAAAAAATACATAAAAATGTTTTGTGAATTATATACTATAGAAGGTAAAGACCCATATTGGCTTTATTGTATAGAGACAAGTAATAAACTAGTACCTCTATTTATAAAAAAATTAGCCTATTCTAATAATTATAATGAAACGATTCAAGAAATATGTTATGAACAAGGAACCCAACAAGATGAGTATTGGGTAGATAAATATAGTGGATATACTATAAAAAAAATTAATTTTAATGAAGAAGAAGGGTTTACAAGTGACGGATTTAAAGTAGTCTCTCGTGAAGTAATCCAAGAACAAAGTCATCTCTATTCCGAAAATGAAAAAAATATAGAAACCATATTGAACTCTATTGGAATTTCAAATTCATATATTAAACCGATTTATATTGAATATGAAAAAATTAGTAAACAACTATCCAAAACTTCATTATTAATATATGTAGTTATATTTATTTATATTCAATGTTATATCGACACAAATGAAGTAACTAAATCTTTCTTTTCATGTAAAACGTCTTTTAATGGATATCCATTATCTAAGGATGAAAGTGAAACATCTGGTATAGAATATATGATTTGTGTATATAAAGCATTGACAAATAGTAAAAAAACCATAGATAATTCTCTATTTATTCAACTTATAAAAAATGCTTTAAAGTTTAGTTCAAAAATGACCTATCAATTAACCGTCGATAAAAAAACGTTTTCAGGTTCAATTCAATACGCCAACTGGCCATTATTTTTACCAAGACTTAATACAATCAATCTAACTAAAATACATAATGACTATTATAAAAATTTTTATTTCCAACAAAAAATGAATAAATGGATAGATAAAATAGAACCTACTTTAACAACAAGCAATGGGTTATATAAAATTATTAATAATTATGAAGAAGATGATAGTATAAAAGAAATAAGAAGAAAATACGAAAAACGTATAAAATATAATATGGCAAATTTGTACTATTATAGAGAAGTTACTAAAAATAACAATAAGTACAATATATCTAAACCTACTTACAGTTTAAACAAAATAGACCGTATATTAAATCCAAAGTATAATTCTGATATAACTGACGAGGAATTAAAAGAAAAATATACTGAAATAAATGACGAATTATTAAAAGAGGTTATTAAGAAATTACATAAAAATAAAAAAATGAATCATGAAACTAACTCAACAAAAAAAAAAGAAATAGAATCTTCTATAACCGATATAGATATTAAAACTTATCAATCTATCATAACAGATTATTTAAGTGTTAATACTGAACTGAAATTAAATAAATTATTTAATAAATTAAGTTATGTATCTAAGAAAAGAGACAGTATTTTAACCAGTAAAGACGAACACGATAAAATGGTTCATAATATATTATTTAATTTATTGAATGAAATAATAATAATCTCTATGATTAAAGATAAAACTACTTATATAAAGCCTAATATAAGAAAATATTTAATTCGTATATTAAAACAATCAGACCATGATAAATTATTAAACATAATTAGTAATACATATATAATAGATAATTCCGAATTTGTTATAAGTGAAGAAATCATACAAAACATGAAATTAACTTTAAATTTTAATTTGAAAGACCAAATTATTATATACAAATATTATTTATGTATCATATATAAAAATTCAAATAAGAAACAACGAAAATTGTACGAAACTATTATACAAACTTTAACAAAATCTTTAGTTATAAAAGTAGATATAATTAAGAAAAATAATGAACAAGCTAAATACAAAGAAAAAAAAGAAATAACTGATAAATTTAAAGAATTAAGTCAGGAAAGTCGTAATGTTGAATTCTTGTTAAAACAAAATAAATTAGGAGATTGGAGTTTAGGACTAAGTACAAGTATATATAAATATGATGGTTCTCAAGACATTGTAGATGACCCAAATATGGAGACAACTGAAAAATATAACATGGACCCTATAGAAGAAATAACTGAATATGAAGATTATATGGGGGATGAGGAATAATTTTATAAATATACAATATAATGAATTTAAAAAGTTCTTTTACCTTGATTGTAATAGTATATTTAATATTATATAGCTTACTTATGTATTTTAAACCAAACTTTTTATTTGACAATGAGAATGACCTATTGAGACAATTTGGTGTTGGTTATAATAATACTACAATCATTCCATTATGGTTATCTAGTATTTTGTTAGCTATATTTTCATATTTTATAATTATTTATATAATTCATTTAAAACATAATAATATATTTATTCAATAATACAATCTTGTAGTAAAATCGAATTGGATGATACTAATGATGTTATAATTCCAGTAAATACTAGCCATATAAAATAACCTACATTTTGTTTTATATTATATTGTCTTTTAATATCTTCATGAGATTGAATAGATATATTTACTTCTTCACCAAGTAATTTTGTTAATTTAGCTTGTAGTTCTTTACGATCAAATAATATTTCAGGTTCTATTTCTTGTAATAATAAATTAGGGTCATTATAAAAAAATAGAGCAGATTTATTTGTTGAGTCTAATATTATTTTAGGAGCTAATAATAAACCAAATGTATTCGCAAATATTCTATTCCATTTCATTTTAACTAATAATATTATAATTGGTCCCATTATTAAGCATAATGGAATTATAGTATAAATAAATAAAGTTAGAGGCTGAACTACGCACTTGATTTCACCGTCATTCAGAGAACTATAATAAGTGTTTTGAATGATTAATATAAAAAATGAAATAATAAAATAATAAATTAGCCAAGATGTATTTGGTAGGGGTATACTTGAATCATCGTTATCTACTTTGAAATGTTTTATAATAAAAAATAGTAAAGTAAATACAATATATATATTAATAGATATAATAGCAATATTCATTATAGTATAACATTATAAAATTTTATAATTTTATACTTATATTATGAAACCTTCTCTTGTAGAACCAAACATAAAATTTGTTTTAAATAACCAGTTAGGAAATATAAAAGAAAATACCGAATATAAAAAAAATATATTCTTTAATTTAGGTTTATTTATAATATTAATACTTATTGTCGGAATTACATTAAAGATAAAATATAAAGGAAAACAAGATATTATTTCACAACAAATAAAAGAAAATAAAAAAAAAAACTATATTCTTACAAAATAAAGAAAATATCAAAATATGAAGTCT
>Ga0114995_10002585_pt1 | contig 12504 bp, 11 predicted proteins | sample ArcticOcean_MG_C_11_FD_87038 | JGI IMG/M metagenome (GOLD analysis project Ga0114995, IMG submission 87038) | Marine microbial communities from western Arctic Ocean - ArcticOcean_MG_CB2_154 | ecosystem: Environmental > Aquatic > Marine > Oceanic | place: Arctic Ocean: Canada Basin | collected... | reverse complement strand
CGGCCTTTTGACTGTGACAAGAAAGTGTGGATCGAAACCGGGCGGTTAGTCGGCACGCCGGAACAGACCGATCTGTCGGGAACCGTTATCGGGCCCGATCTCGTCTCGTCGGATGGATGGCGGAGGTTCCGTGATGTGCGAACGCCGGAGTCTTCGCGTTTCCGTGCTCGTCGACAAACCTCAAGTGTGTGAAAAACGTACCTTGTCCCGCCCTCCGTAGCCCCCCCACCCTCCTCGGCCCCTGCCGCCGCCCGAAGGGCGGTCCCAATCCCGCTCACCGCGGCCGCCGTGGCCGGACATATCGAATGTCGTAAAGCGCCCGCTAGCTATTGGACTAATAGACTTGTAGACTTGGTTTCCCTCACGTGTGTCCCGTGTGTCCCTCCCACGCGACCGTTTTGGGTTGAATTTCGAAAGTAAAAGACTGAAGAAGCGTCCGGTTGCTAAAAGGGCGGCGTAGCCTCACGAAGGGCGACGTCGCCCGGGGACCCGGCGCACTATGCCGGAGACGTCGGGATGCCGGATGAGTTTGGCAAAAGCGAGGCGGGTGGAAAGTTTTCGAGAGGCGAGGACGATTTTTTTGTTGGCACCCTCCTCATCACACCTCCTTCGTTCAGTGTTCAGCCCCTCACACTTTGTGCGGCGCGGGCGAGACGGGTGGTCTCGACGGCCGCGGTCCCAGGGCGCGCGATGTCGGGCTGGGGCTACGCTGACGACGTGGGCGTGGACGCCACGCTCGTTCCGACGTGGGGCGCGGCGCCTTGTTCGTCGCGTCCGGGTTCAAATTTACAAAAGGATTCGTTGTTTTCGCCTGAAGACGAGACGTCCCCGGACGAGTGGAAAGGCGCGGGGGCTGGGGGCCGGTGGGGTGGAGGTAGAGAGGACAACGGGGATACTCAAGACGAGGGAGGGGGCTGGGGAGGCCAGGAAACTTTCGGGGAAGACAACACCGAAGCGGTTGATTGGGGCAGATTCGGTGAGATTCAAGATGACGAAACCATCCGACGTGTAGGCGACGATGCGAATGAAACGCGCGGCGACAACGGCTGGGGCGCCTCTGCCGACGACGAGGCTCCGGAAACCAGCGGCGGATGGGTAGCTGGGGGGGGTGGCGATGATGAGCATGACGACCCTTTGAAAAATCAAAACCAAAGTAACCTACGAAACAAGGAGAACGCGGTGACCTCGCCGGCGACGACAACGCGCCGAACTCCGATTTCGCCGCCCACGGAAAGTGAGGTCCCCCTCCTTTCGGCGACCGTGAAACGCAAACACGGGTGGAAATCGAACTGGGCGGTGGATGGGCTGGCGCGGTCGAAACAAAGCTCGGTTTCAGCACCGGAGGGATTGGGTGCGGGGAGGGAAAAAGAGAAAAGGGCGAAGCAAACAGGAAAAGAGACGTCGCCGTGGGTTGGACAAAAAAACAAACCAAGAACTTTTTCGGATTCCGAAGTGTCCGAATCGCACGAACGCGACGCCGGCTTCGACGCCGGCCGCGGCGGCGGTACAAATGGAAATACCAAAACCACCAGGCCGCGAATCAGCCCTGATAGGGGGGACCACAACGTCACCGTGCCTTCGTGTGATGTCGAGTTTTCCGATTCCGACGACGCGTTGCTGGAACAGAGCGGGTTAACGCAGAGCGGGGTAACGCGGACGACGCAGAGTGAGGCACAAAAAAGTGCACAAGAAAACGCCCAGAAACAAACCGAACCGAATTCGCCAAGCGCAGCGTTGCGTAGGGCGGCGTGTTTAACCGCCGCGGTTGCGGCGCGCACGCCGTTTTCAATCGGCAAGCCTCCCGCCGGAAATGGCCTTGGTAACGTGGAGAGCGACAGGTACGTATTGCGCGTGTCCCAAATCCCGGCCTCCTGTTTGCTCATACAAGACTGACACTTTTCGTTCACAAAATCAGCGACGATTTCGGCATCGCGGTGACCATCGCCCGGGGTCGACGCGGTGCGAAAGCCGCGCGCGACGCGAAACCGGCGAAACCGAAATCGGCGTCTGCTTTGACGATTCAAAAAACGAACCAGAAAACCGCGCGCGCGACCACGACGAGTACCGTCGACAAGACCACGACTAAGACTACTCACACGACTAAGACTACAACTCCGTACACAAAGCCTGGCGCCAAGCCCACGAAGCCCCCCCCCGTGGTTGTCCGTATAGACGACTTTTCCGACGACGGCTTGTCCGACGACGACGCCGACGACGTGGTGGTGGAGCGCGACGGTTTGGCCGGTGGTTTGGACCACGATTCCGACCACGGTTTCGAAATGGAGCACCGCCTTCCTCCGGCTCGCGTCGCGAACCGGGGTCGCCGCGTCGTGTCCCCTCCCGCGCGACAAGAGAACGTCCCCGCTGAACGACGTCGCTCTCCCTCGAGAACGAGAGAAGATAACGTCCGCCCGGAGGGTCTCGGCGGGCCCATGTCCCGCTTGCCTCGGTCTGCGCCGCCGCCGCTCCCCGCGAAATGGCGCCGACGTTTGCCGCACTTCACCCCCGCCCGCGAGTTACGGCAGGGTGCGTTTGTTGACGGAGAGAAGGTGTTCATCGACTACCACGGGCAGTTCCACGGCGGCGGCGGCGCTGGTGCTGCTGGTGACAGGAACGGTAATGGCAACGGTAACGGCGATGGCCGGTGGTTCCGGGACGGCGAGACGAACAAATACCTGGCGGACGACGGCGAGGTGCTTGAGGGCCGGGCGGCGTGGCGGGCGAGCGAAAAGCGGAAGAAAACAACCGCCGCGGCGGGGCGCGCGCGGCGGTGATTACGATGATCGTAGTGCGGGAGGAGACGATTGTAACGGGATGAGCACAAAAAGCGCGCGACGGTTACTCTATGACTAGTTTGTGCTTTACCACCGGGTTGGAATCTACGTACTTGGGTGCTTTCTCGACACTCCGTCACTGCATCGGACGCCTCTGTCCATCCTCTCACAGCGTGGGCCCCTTGCGGCTTCCTCTTGAAAGGGATTTCACTTGAAAAAAAAACACCATCTAATCTTGCCTTTCCAGCGTGTTGTAGTTGAGCAACTTCTCAATAAGGTCCACGTGCGTCATCAACATGCGCCTGCAGCAGTACCGCTGCAGGTCCAGGGCATCCAGGGCGTCGCGCTCGGAGTAATCCGCCTGTAAAAGGTCGAGGTAGGTGTCCCACTTGTTGCCAATCACCTGAGACGAGGGGAGAAGAGAACGGGGGGAAATGTTAGGCCCAGGCGAGAAATCCCCCTACGAGCGTGTGCCGGGAGCGTGAGTGACCGGCGTTTACTCGGGTCCAACACGTCGCTGCTACAGGTCCACGTACCTTGCCGCAGGTGAAGCAGCGCACGGGAATGATCATCGCGACCGAGTTGAAGAGACGCGGGTGGTCCGCGCGGAACGCCGATCGCGCGTCGTAGGACTGGCCAAGAGATTCAGCCGCCAAGAAATGTGTTTCGCAAAAAGTGAAGCGCTCGACCCGAAAGAATCTGTCAACACAGTCATCACAGTGGACACCGCGACCCCGGGATGGGTCGCGACGGCTACGCAACCGGCGGTTGGACCCCGGTTCCCCCCGGGGGCTGGGTGCGTTTGCGACGCCGGTGTCGTGTCACCGGCGGTCTGGTGGAACGGGTTCTGGCCGTCGCCACGAAGCGAGGCGAGGACACGAGGCTCGCGTTCGATTCGTTGCGCGCGTACCAAGCCGCGCTGGGTTGTAAAGATGAAGCCGGGCGCGCGCGAGGGGCATCTAAAACGCCCGCGACGGCTCTTTTAAACGCCGCGAGGGTCACGAAACGCCTCGCGTCAACCTCGGGGGACTTGCAGGCGGTCGAGCGCCTGCTTCGCGCCGCCGCGAGCGTGGAGTTTGACCCAGCGTTAACAACCGCAAACAGTGCGGATGACGAATGTGGGTTGCTAACCAAAGTCGCTGCAAACGAAGCGACCGCGCGGCGAGCGGCGGAAATCGAGCTCGCGGTTTTCCTTTGCCAGGAAGGCAGGGACGCTGAGGCGTCCGAGTTGTTGACACGGATGGGGTTCCGATACCGACTCGCGAGGGGGGTGCTGCGGTACCCGGCGAGTCTGGGCGGCGGAGTCATCAGTCGCGGGATTGATAACGGGAAAGGGGAGGCATGGAAGAAAACACAGCCGCGACAAACCGAAAGCGCATCGATAGACACGAAACCCGCGATAGCACCTACCCACGTCCAACCCGTGACCGTACCGGTCCGCGCGTACGACGGCGCGGTCCCATCGCAAACGCTTGCGCGGCTACAATACGTGTTCGCCCCCGACTCGAGTTTCTGGAACGAGCACGGGTACCACGAAAACGACGGCGGCGGTTTCTTCAGCTACGCGCACGATTTGGAACAGCGCGGAAACGACGGGAGTAAAAAAAACGACTGCCGCAGTCTCATGGATTCCGTGGTGCGCCGCGTACAAGCCGTCGCGGCTCACGCGTTTCCTGCCGCGAAAAACGCCACCTGCGCGGAGTGGTGGGCGCACTCGCGGCCGCACACGGCGGGGCACCAGATGCACTTCGACTCGGACGACGAGGGGCTGGGCTTGACAATTAAACACCCGATTTGCAGCGCCGTGGTTTTCGTGACGGGCGGCGTGGGCGGCCCGACTTTAGTCACGGACCAAAAATCTGGTTCGAAACAGCTCGCCAAGAACGGGTGGCTGGTGGCACCGGAAAACGGGCGAATCGCGGTTTTCGACGGGCAGTGCCTGCACGGCGTGATTCCAGGCCGGGGGATGGTGGCGAAAGACACTGCTGTCAAAACTTGGAAACGAAAATCTTCATCGCGCGAACAATCGCCGCCCACCGAGCCGCGCCGGGTGACGTTAATGATTGCGTTTTGGGACACGGTTGAGATTCGGGGCTCTGTGACGCGGTCGATGAGTGGCTCGGGGAAGGAGTCAGTTGGGTCGTTCCCGAAAGGCTCCGCGCGGCCGTTTCCCGATCCGGAAAAGTTTACGAGCGACCCATCGCTCGCGAAGGGAATTTCGTGGCCAACGAAATTTCGCGCGAACGGATCCGACGACCGCGACGGCGATTTGAGTTGGCAAAACAACGAAGTCCCCGCTGCGAAAACAGAAGCGGTGTGGGAAGATGTGGACCACGAACGCAACGCAAAGTGTTTTCCCTCGCTCTCCGTGAACGACATGCGCAGTTTACCCGCGTTCGACAAGTGTTTCATGTTTTGAGAACAGTTTCTTTCTTGATTTTCAGTCTCAATCGCGCGCTCATCTCTCTCGTCGCGTACTCGCGTCAACACGTGCTTCGCGTCGTTTCCGACACCATATTCTCACCGCGCCCGCGTTCCGTAGCATCTGAACAATCGCCGCGTGCCCCCCTTGATCTCCGCTACGAACGAGTGTCATTGATACAAACAGTGGCGTCCTACCGTCATCCGCCGCCTTGTTGACGTCCGCGCCTGCTTCGATCAGCGCAAGCACCACCGCCTTGCAGCCCTGTTGAGCGGCGATATACAGTGCTGTGCTACCGCCATCCCCCGCCTTGTTGACGTCCACGCCCACCTCGATCAGCGCCCGCACTATCACCTCGTGGCCCTCTTGAGCGGCGATGAACAGCGGCGTCCAGATGCCATCCTTTGCCTTGTTGATGTCAGCGCCCGAATTGATCAGCACCCGCACCACCGCCTCGTGGCCCTTTGCAGCGGCGTGCTACTGTCATCCACCGCCTTGTTGATGTCTGCGCCCGCTTCGTTCAGTGCCTGCACCACTGCCTCGCGACCCCATTGGGCGGCCATGTAAAGCGGTATCTCGCCGGCATTCATTGCCTTGTCGATGTCCGCGCCCGCCTTGAGCAGCTCCCGCAACAACGCCTCATGGCCATTTGAAGCGGCGATGCACAGCGGCGTCGCGCCGTGATCCATCGCCAGGTTGACGTCCGCGCCCGCTTTGATCAGCGCCCGCACCACCGTCTCGTGGCCCTGTTGAGCGGCCATGAACAGCGGCGTCGCGCCGCCATCCCTCGTCTTGTTGATGTCTGTGCCCGCATCAACCAGCAAACGCACCACCGCCAAGTAGCCCTTTTGAGTGGCGATGAACAGCGGCGTCCAGCCGTCATAGTTTGCCTTTTCAACGTCCGCGCCCGCCTTGATCAGCTCCCGCACTACTGCCTTGTGGTCGTTTTTAGCGGCCATGCGCAGCGGCGGCGCGCCGTCATTCATTTCCTTGTCGACGTCCGCGCCCGCTTTGATCAGCGCCCGCACCACCGCCTCGTGGCCCTGTTGAGCGGCCATGAACAGCGGCGTCGCGCCGTCATCATCCGCCTTGTTGATGTCCGCGCCCGCCTGGATCAGCGCCCGTACTACCGCCCCGTGGCCATTTTGAGCGGCGAGGTACAGCGGCGTACTATCGTCATCCACCGCCTCGTCCACTGGGCAGCCGTTTTCGAGCAACCACTGCAGCACCTTGAGCTGCCCGCCGTACGCCGCGAACTCGCACAATTCTTTGTCAAACGTCACAAGACCGTGCCGATGCAAACTCTTCAGCGTGCCTAAGCACCCGCGCTCCGCGGCTTCGCCAGGCTTAAGCTCGTTGAACGAACCCTTCTCCCCGATCGCGACGCGCATCACTTTGGCGAAATCTCGAAATCCCGCGAGTTCTGCGGGTGAATAGGACGGAGCTCGCACGAAGTTGGAGCTCGAGACGCTTGCTTGCGAGTCGGGTTGATCCATGGTAGTCGCGATACGACCGCGCGTGGCAGTATCGGGGCTAGGTTTGGGCTTGGAGGCCATCGCGGAGGTGTCAGTGCGGCGTGTTGTGGCTGTGAATCTCAAATAAGAGCCCCTCGAGTCGTAACGCTTTCCTCGGAAGCCACGAAACGCGTTTGCTGAAGTCACACTAACGCCCGCGCAACGACGCACCATGTCGACCTCCCACCCCAACACTCTTGACTTTAGTGATATCGCGCATCAGCCCGACGCTGGTGACGCCTTCGCGGCTCTGCCCGTCCACATCCTCATCACGCACGTCCTGAGTTCGCGCAATCTGCCCGATCCCTCAGATCTCGCACGGCTTCGAGCGGTGAGTCGTGAGATGCGCGATGCGGTGGCGGCGACGGGGCGTAGAGTGTACAAACTGGGAGCTTTGGAAGCCATAAACTTCGGAGACTTAAGCGGGATGCAGCTCTTGCATCAGCGAGATGACCTGGATGACATCTTCAATAGCTTGTGCATGTGTGCGGCGGAGGAGGGACAACTCGAAATACTGCAGTGGTTGCGCGCGAATGACTTCCCGTGGAATGAAAGTACGTGCTTGTGGGCGGCGAAGTGCGGGCATCTCGAGGTGCTGCAGTGGGCGCGCACGAACGGCTGTCAATGGAACGAGTTGACATGCCACAGTGCGGCATTAGGCGGGCACCTCGGGGTGCTGCAGTGGGCGCGCGCAAACGACTGCCCGTGGGATGCAAAGACGTGCTCAGGGGCGACGAGGGGCGGGCACCTCGAGGTGCTGCAGTGGGCGTGCGCGAACGGCTGCCCGTGAAACGAGAGGACGTCCGCGGGCGCGGCGTTGGGCGGGCAGCTCGAGGTGCTGGAGTGGTTGCGCGAGAACGGCTGCCCGTGGAACGAGTCGACGTGCGCGTACGCGGCGTGGGACGGACACCTCGAGCTGCTGCAGTGGGCGCGCGCGAACGGCTGCCCGTGGAACGAGAGGACGTGTCGTGGGGCGGCGGAGGGCGGGAATCTCGAGGTACCGTAGTGGGCGCGCGCGAACGGCTGCCCGTGGAACGGGTCGACGTGCGCGTACGCGGTGTGGGACGGACACCTCGAGCTGCTGCAGTGGGCGCGCGAGAACGGCTGCCCGTGGGATGAGAGGACGTGTCGTGGGGCGGCGGAGGGCGGGAATCTCGAGGTACTGCAGTGGGCGCGCGCGAACGGCTGCCCGTGGGACATTCGGACGTGCGCTTTCGCAACGTCGAACGGGCACTTCGAGTTATTATCTTGGGCTCAGGCGAACGGCGCACCGCAATAGGTGAGAAGAAGACACTTTTGGAAAACACTAGTTTACGGTACATACTTCATACTTCGAAGACTACGTGGTACTATCCTTACTGCCATCCCTACCTACATCCCGCACTCCGCTAACCCGCGCATGGTGACGAGCCCCATTAGCGGTCGCGTTTCGTCCGTGGACACCACCGGTAAATAGTCAACCGAGTTCCCTCCTTGTTCCATTCGGACGTGCGCGTCGAACGCCACGAAAAGCTGAAGCTTCCAAAAGAGTTTCCAAAGTGCTTTTAGAAGGATCTTCGTCCTTCGGCAGGCCACCTCGGCACTCTTCAAAACCACGACAGTCAATCGTTTGAATCTCTCGGCTGTTGAATAAAAGCCGCCGCCCTGCGATCGCGCCCTTCACATCTGTGACGCCTGCGTAGTAGTTGCTACGCGACGCCGTTAAGCAGTGCGTGCCCTTGATTCGTTTCCCTGTCTTCACGAAGTTTTTCTCTTCACGCCACGCCCTCTCCGCGCGATCACGGGAAACGCCTACCCATCGCGCGCGCCGACAAAAACGACGCTTCGCGAATCAGATATTTTCACGCAAGGCCCGCTGAGTTTTAAACCAAGCTTTGACCCTGACCCGTTCGCCCCATCGCAGGAACCCGACAACCATGGCTGCCATGACCTTCGCCGCGGCGATGCCCGCGACCCGCGTTTCGTTCGCGCCCAAGCGCGCCTGCAAGGCGCGCGTCGTGACCCGAGGTGTTGTCGCCTCCGCGGGCAAGCGCGGTACGTACACCTGCAAGCCCAAGCCGTCGTAATCTTGTCGTTTTTTTTTTCCCGCACGCGCCTCTTGCTCTTGGGTTGTGCAAATTCTGCAAGAAACAGCAAGAAGACAACGAGCTTACGCTCAGATCTGCGCGAAGTCGTGACGAGTCGGGCGCGCGACACACACGCACAACACGAACGACCACGAGAAACGACGTACCACTACTGTCGTCCTTTTGGTGTTCCACGTTCCGTCCCGACCTCGACAATGTCCCCCGCCTGCTTCTTCGATCGAAACCTGACCCTGTTCCCTTCTTTTCAATTTTCATCCAAAAGACGTCTCCGCCGACGCCGTGTCCCTCCCCGAAGCCCCCCTTTGCCCCAAGTCCGCGGAAGCCATCTCCGCGAACATCGTGTACCAAACCAGCAAGGTCGGTGCGATGCCGCTTTCCTTCGAAACAAGCGACATGTACCGCGCCACCAGCGAGTCGGTCCGCGAGCAGCTCATGGAGAACTGGAACGCGACGTACAAGCACTTCCACGCGGAGAACCCGAAACAGGCGTACTACATCTCCATGGAGTTCCTCCAAGGCCGCGCGCTTACCAACGCGATTGGTAACTTGGGTTTAACGGGGGAGTACAGCGACGCGCTGAGGACGTTGGGGTATAACCTGGAGGACTGCGCGTCCGTTGAGAGGAACATGGGCCTCGGCAACGGCGGCCTCGGGCGCCTCGCCGCGTGCTTCCTCGACTCAATCGCCACCCTGAACCTCCCCGCCTGGGGCTACGGCTTGCGGTACAAGTACGGCCTGTTCAAGCAGGGCATCGACCCTACTACCGGTCAGCAGATGGAGTACGCGGATGACTGGCTTGAAGTGGGGAACCCGTGGGAAGTCAAGAGGCAAGTCGCGCACAAGATAAGCTTCGGCGGCGCCGTCACGGACGGCGTCTGGGTTCCCGGCCAAACAATCAACGCCGTGGCGTACGACTCGCCTATTCCCGGGTACAAAACCAAAAACTGCATCTCCCTGAGGCTTTGGGACGCCGAGGTGGCGCCCAAGGATTTCGACCTCGCCAGTTTCAACGCCGGCGACTACGAAACCTCCATGGCGGAAACCAACCTCGCGCAGCAGCTCTGCGCGGTGCTGTACCCAGGCGACGGCACGCGGGAAGGCAAGGCGCTGCGTCTTTCCCAGCAGGTACGTATTGGGCCTTTCCCAAATCCCAACACTGTTTGCCCATACAAGTACTGACACTTTCTTTCACAATCGCAGTACATGCTGTGCTCGGCGTCCGTGCAGGACATCTTGGCGCGGTTCAAGGAGCGGGGCAACGACTGGCCCTCGCTTCCCACGAAAGTGGCGATCCAGATGAACGACACGCACCCCACGCTCGCCGCCCCCGAGCTCATGAGGATTCTGATGGACCAGGAAGGCATGGACTGGGACACGGCGTGGGGTTTGACGAGCAAAGCCGTGGCGTACACCAACCACACCGTGATGCCCGAAGCCCTGGAGAAGTGGCCCCTTGAGTTGATGCAGGAGCTCCTGCCCAGGCACGTCGAGATCATCATGAAGATCGACGAGCAGTTCATCGCGAGCGTTAAGAAGGCGTACCCCAAGGCCACCGAGGCTGAGATGACCGCCAAGCTTGGTGCCATGCGCATCCTGGAGAACTACGTCACCCCCGAAGCCGCCGCCGCCGCTGCCGCGGTCAAGGCGAAGGCCGCCGCTGCGAAAGCCACCGTCGACCCGGCGTACAAGGGCACCGTCGCGGAGACGGAGACGGAGGAAGCGATCCCCGCTCCCATGGTACGGATGGCCAACCTTTGCTGCATCGCGGGTTTCGCAATCAACGGCGTGGCCGCGATTCACTCAGAAATCGTACGAACGTTCACGTTCAAGGATTTCGCGGAGCTGTACCCCGAGAAGTTCCAGAACAAAACCAACGGGGTTACCCCGCGCCGGTGGTTGGCGTTTTGCAACCCGCAGCTCTCGGGCGTGATCACCGAAGCCATCGGCACGGACGAGTGGGTCACGGACACCGCGCTTCTTGAAAAGCTCGCACCGCTCGCCAAGGACGCTGATTTGCAGAAGAAGTGGAAGGACGCGAAGATCGAGCGCAAGAAACTGTGCGCCAAACTCATTCTTGACAGCACCGGAGTCAAGGTTCCGATCAACGCCATGTTCGACATCCAAATCAAGCGCATCCACGAATACAAGCGCCAGCTCCTGAACATCATGGGTATTATTCACCGGTACAACGAGATGAAAGCCATGACCCCCGCTGAGAGGGCGAAGGTCACCCCGCGCGTATGCGTCTTCGGAGGCAAAGCCTACGCCACATACCTGCAAGCCAAGCGCATCGTGCGCCTCGTGACCGCGGTTGGCGACGTGGTGAACAACGACCCGGAAATCGGCGACCTGCTCAAGGTGGTGTTCGTCCCCGACTACAACGTCTCCCTCGCGGAAACCCTGATTCCCGCCTCCGAGCTGTCGCAGCACATCAGCACCGCCGGTACCGAGGCTTCAGGTACCAGCAACATGAAGTTCCAGATGAACGGGTGTTTGATTCTCGGCACCCTGGACGGCGCGAACGTGGAGATTCGCGAGTGCGTGGGCGAGGAGAACTTCTTTTTGTTCGGCATCGAGGAACCAGCGGTGGAACCCGCGCGGGCGGAACGGGCGGCTGGGGAGTTCGTCCCCCCCGCTTCCTTCACTGCGGTGATGGACTGCATCAAGGCCGGGACCTTCGGCGCCCCCAACGAGTTCGACGAGCTCCTGTGGTCGCTGGAAGGCGACTCCGGGTTCGGCAGAGGCGATTACTTCCTCGTCGCGAAGGATTTCCAATCCTACGTCGAGTGCCAAGCCACCGTGGACGCCGCGTACAAGAACCAAGATAAGTGGACCGAGTCGTCCATCATCAGTACCGCGTTTTCGGGGAAGTTCAACTCCGACCGCACAATCGACCAGTACGCCACGGAAATCTGGGACATCAAGCCTTTGCCCGTGCCGTGATTCGTGACGAAGGCACAAAGTTTTTTTGGGACGCAAACGAAGAAAGAAATATACCTTCTTTAGGTGTAAGTTACGGTGAAGTTCCCCCCGTGCGGTTCAGAGGTTTGCTATTTTTCGCGGACCTCCGTTGGGTTTGTTCCAACATCCAAACAATCCCCAACACCGGTACCCGCATCGCGCGACTTACTTGTTATACACCTACCGCTTAAGTATTTCAGTCATGTCGCTTCAGTACTCTTTTGTTGTGTCACTCTCGTTCTGATTCGAAAGACGGTTGTACGATTCGCCGAAAAGATGAGTTCTATACCTGCAGAAGCAGAGAAGGTAAAACTGTTCTGTTCTAAACGATCTGTGGTTCACGAATGCATGCACTACACTTCGTGCGCTCCGCGCTGTCGTGTCGTGCTCCTTCCGGACGCTTCGCAGGCCACGGACACAGCCTCGGTGAATAGACGCGCGACGACGCGATAGTCGCTTGTGGCCGGACGTGGAATCTCCGGGATACCGTGGGACACGAGACGCGATGGGACGGAAACGGTGCTCGCATGGAAAGGAAAAGAGAAATTGTGTGGAGTGCACCCCCTGCCCCCACGGCAAGCTGAAACAGCACTGCGCGGAGTGCTACCCCTGCCTTCACGGCAAGGTGAAATACAGGTGCGCGGAGTGCAACCCCTGCCCCCACGGCAAGCTGAAAGGCAACTGCGCGGAGTGCGTCGGTTGCCCTCACGGCAAGGTGAAAGGCAGCTGCAAGGAGTGCAACGCCT
>Ga0114995_10002570_pt1 | contig 12537 bp, 10 predicted proteins | sample ArcticOcean_MG_C_11_FD_87038 | JGI IMG/M metagenome (GOLD analysis project Ga0114995, IMG submission 87038) | Marine microbial communities from western Arctic Ocean - ArcticOcean_MG_CB2_154 | ecosystem: Environmental > Aquatic > Marine > Oceanic | place: Arctic Ocean: Canada Basin | collected... | reverse complement strand
GTCAATTATTGTTCAAAAATTTGGTGGGACCTCTTTAGCCAATCCTAAAAAAATTAAAGCTGTTGCAGAAAAAGTTGCAAAATTTGCTTCGCAAGGGCATAAAATTGTAGTCGTTGTGTCTGCGATGTCTGGTGAAACAAATAAATTAATCAATTTAGCTAATGAAATGATGTCCTCTCCAGAGCCACGTGAAATCGACACTATTATTTCAACTGGTGAGCAAGTAGCAAGCGGCTTAACAGCATTAGCATTAATAAATTTGGGATTTAAAGCTAAAAGCTATGCTGGGCACCAAGTTAAAATACTTACAAATAAAGCACATACTAAAGCTCGTATTGAAAACATTGATTCACGAATAATTAAAAGAGATTTAAAAGATGGGTTTGTTGTCGTCATTGCTGGATTTCAAGGATCAGATATAGACGGTAATATAACTACTCTTGGAAGGGGTGGTTCAGATACTACCGCAGTTGCTTTAGCAGCAGCGCTTAAGGCTGATGAGTGTCAAATATATACTGATGTAGATGGAATATATACAACAGATCCTAGAGTCGTTCCTGAAGCAAGAAAATTAGATTCGATTATTTTTGAAGAAATGCTAGAAATGGCAAGTCTAGGCTCAAAAGTGCTTCAGACTCGAGCTGTAGAATTTGCTGGAAAATACAAGGTTAAGTTGAGAGTTCTCTCAAGCTTTCAATCAACTGGTGAGGGTACAATTATAACATTTGAGGGTAAAAAAAATATGGAAGAACCAATAATATCGGGAATTGCTTTTGTAAAAGATGAAGCAGAACTTACAGTATTAGGCGTACCTGATATGCCAGGTGTAGCTTATCAAATTTTGGGTCCTGTTGCTGATGCAAAGATAGATGTAGATATGATTATTCAAAATATAGGGCAAGATGGTTTAATAGATTTGACATTCACTGTTCACAAAACCGATATGACAAAAACCTTAGATATTCTTGATAAAAAAGTAAAGGCTCACGTTAATGCGCGAGAAATAATTGGTAACAATAAAATTGCAAAATTATCTATAGTTGGTGTCGGTATGCGCTCAAATCCTGGAGTTGCAAGTAAAATGTTCAGAACTTTGGCAGAAGAAGGTATTAATATCAGTGCTATCTCAACAAGTGAAATAAAAATTTCTGTGATTTTAGAAGAAAAATCTTTGAATAAAGCTGTAAAATCATTACATAAAGCGTTTAATCTTGCTAATAACTAATATTGATTTATAAAATTATTTAAAGTATTGTACCGCACATATTCGGAGAGTTGGCTGAGCGGTTGAAAGCGCCTCCCTGCTAAGGAGGTATACGGGGTTAACCTGTATCGAGGGTTCGAATCCCTCACTCTCCGCCATTATTGGTGGATAAAGTCTTATTAATATAAGAGATTGAACTAACATCATGATAAATATATTTAATACCATTACTCTCATTAAATTATTTCTTCTAGATTTTTTTCAGCCGTCAACAGCCCATAAAGAAAATTTTTTCATATCAAGCTGTAGCATATTATTTACAGTTACTATTTTAATTGCCGTAAATTTATTAATTTACTTGTTTTACCCAGATAGTAGTGAAGCTTTAAGGATTGAAGCTGAGAAAGTTATTTCCCCAATCTACCATTTTCGTATTTTGCCAGAGCCAATTGAGCGATTACAAATTCTGACATCACTTATATTAATGCCACTCCTAATAATTTGTAGCATCAAAACATTTTCTTCAAAAATATTTAGTCAGATTTCAACAGCTGATTATATGTATTTTGTTAATTTAACTTTATGTTTTTCACTCTTAGGAATCTTGTTTTATTTTGCCTTTAAAATTGATGTTCCTAATTTTAATAAGCAGATTATAGAAAATATAGGGCAAGAAGGGTTAGCCAACCTAGAAATAAGAAATTATTTCAAAATAATAACAAATGACATAAGATTTATAGCAACCATAGTTATTTACCCAATAATTACATTTTTTATTATTAACGGTATACCAAAAAAATATAAAAAATTTGTAAATATTATCTTATATTTATTCGTGGGGATTATTTTACTAAGCTTATTTCTTCTATCTATATGTAATAGAGATAATTACATAGGTGCAGGGGATCATTTGAATATGGTTCTTTACACAATATCTCAAGTACAACAAGGAAAAACTCTATTAGTTGGACTTTCAACTCAATATGGTCTTTACCCGCATTTTTTGTACCCGCTTTTTAAATTAGTCAATGTGAATGTAACTAGCTTCTCTCTTACTATGTCTGCACTAACTACCATAAGTTACTCCTTAATATTTCTAAGCTTACGTAAAATTATTTATAACAATCTTGTTACATTCTTGGCATTTATTGCAATCATATATTTTAGTTATGTTAGTTTTTTTATTGGGCCTTTCGATATAAATATTGGAAAATTTGATATTTATTACGCGTATAAACCAATCAGAATGCTATTCCCTGCATTAATTTTATACTCAGTATTTACCTACATTCTGACTCCTAAAAGAAACTTGTATCTATTCATTTCCTTTATATCCTCTCTTTCAATATTGTGGAATTTTGATAGTGGCATTATCTGTTTTTTATCTTTTTATATCTATATTTTATATGAAAAATTAATTGGAAATAACTTAAAAGGTTTTACTATGGAATTTATTAAGCATACGTTTATTTCATTAACAATTTTTAGCATAACAGTCTTGCTATTTTCAAGCTTTATTTATTTCCGATCAGATAGTTTTCCAGATTGGAGCTTGTTCCTACGGTTACCAGCCATTTTTAGCTCAACTTATTTCTTTAGTCATCCAATGACACTTTTTCATGCATGGAATCTTATTTTTTTAGTATACTTATATGGAATCTATATTGGATTGCATTCTATTTTATTAGGAAAAAAAGATGCGATAGATAAAATTGCATTTTTTGTTGCTATTTTTGGGTTAGGAATTTCTACCTATTATTTAAACAGATCGCATGATCATAATCTCTTACAAACTTTATATCCATCAATCATCTTACTTGCAATTTTTCTTAGTAAGCTTCTAGATAAAAATAATAGGACTGATTTATTTCAGATTAAAAACTTATCAATTGTTATGATGATATCTTTTATTTTGGTACTTACTTTATTTCAAACCCTTCAACCAAGCAAGATAATCAATGCTTTAAGTATTAGAATTCCAGATATTATAGATAATAAACTAACGAATCAATCGGTTTCCGATGGTATTGCTTTAGTTAACTTCAATACCAAACCTAATGATCAGGTTGCCATCATCGCGGATCTTGATTCAATAATTTATCTTGAAACAAAAACTTCCTCACCATTCTCCTCTCCAGCAGCTAATGTAAATAGAACTCAAGATGATTGGGATATGTTAATGAATTCATTAACTAATAATAAGCTACATAAAGTTTTTATTTCTGGTGATGTATATATGACTGGCAAGATACCTGATCCAAGACGTATCGAAATTTTAAAAATATTTGATGAGCATTATTATCTTGATGATTGGATTGGTGATTGGAGAATGTATTTACCAAAGGAGTATAAACCATTTAGCAAACCTATCATAAATGTTTTAGCTTCATATACTAAATATTGTTCCAGCAATTTGGTAGATTGTAAAAATACTATTAGAAAATTTAATTTGATTGAAAATTTCCCTAAAAATACTGAATATATAAAGATTGACTTTAATATATCAGAACCGATTATCGTTAAAAGCCTTATGCTACATGTTATTATTAATTTAGATTATCTAGGAACCTTTACAACATTACCAATAGATGGACTTACTAATATTGGAATTCTCGACAATGAAAATAAACAACTAATCAATAAAGATAATAGAAATGATCAGTTAGATTATAAAATTAATAATAAATTTTCTATTTTAATACCAGAGAACAATTATCTGTCAGATTGTCCATCATTTAAGGCTGAAATAATATACAACAATAACAATAAAATCAATGTACGGATTCCATGCTAAATTATTTAAAAAAATTGAATTCAACTATATTACAGTTGAAAATTAGGAACAAAGGTAAACTTGTTTTATGAAAAAAATATTTGTTACTGGCTCAACTGGATTCTTAGGATCTTCTGTCGTTAGATTATTGGTTGCAACGGGTTACGAGGTTCACTGTTTAAAAAGGCAAAATTCTAACTTACTTCGACTTAATGGTATCTTAGATAAAGTAAATCTTGTAGCGCTTGAAGGTATTAATTTCATTGATTATTTTAGCGAACATAAAATTGATTCCATCCTTCACTGTGCAACAAATTACGGGCGGAACGAAAATAAACCTATTGATACTATTGAAGCAAATTTATTATTACCCTTAAAAATACTTTACGCCGCATCAGTTACTAATGTTAAAAGCTTTATTAATACTGACACCATTTTAGATAAGCGCATAAATCACTACAGTCTATCAAAAAAACAATTTCTTTCTTGGCTTGAAACTTACTCTAAGAATTTAATCTGCGTAAATGTTGTACTTGAACATTTTTACGGGCCAGGAGACGATCCTTCTAAATTCGTGGCCTTGATGATTAAAGAGATGCTTAATTATTCTGATGGAATAAATTTAACTGCGGGAGAACAAAAAAGGGATTTTATTTATATAGATGATGTTGTAAATGCTTTTATAGTTATTCTTAAGAATATATCTAATCAAAAAAATGGATTCTATGAATATGAAGTGGGAAGTGGTACCAGTGTTAGAATTAAAACTTTAGTTGAGTTAATTAAGGAGTTATCTATGTGTGAAGTTACAAAGCTTAATTTCGGTGCCATTCCTTATCGAGAAAACGAGGTCATGGTGTCAATAGTTAATATTTCTGATTTACTAAAATTAGGCTGGAAACCCCAATATACTTTAAAAACTGGCTTGTTAAAAACTATAGAATTTGAAAAATCTCTAATAAGGTAAATAGATATGCATTTTTTTATCACGGGTGGTTGTGGGTTTCTAGGATCTAATTTAGCAAGGGAAGCATTAAGGCGTGGCCATAAACTCACCGTGTTCGATAATCTTTCAAGATTAGGTTCATCTGAAAATCTAATCTGGTTAAAAACTTTTGGTGATTTCAATTTTATTCAAGCCGATATTCAAAAAGCTGATGATGTTGATAAGGCATTATTGCTATCAAATCCAGACATTATATTTCATTTAGCGGGTCAGGTTGCTATGACAACATCCCTAAAAGAACCAAGACAAGATTTTGAAATTAACGTATTAGGGACTATTAATTTATTAGAAAGTCTTCGTATTTCTGGTTCCTCTGCCACTATTGTCTACTCGTCAACAAATAAAGTATATGGTGATCTTGAGGGTTTGCGCTACGATGAAGGTACAACAAGATACAAATCTACAGATTTTAATAATGGTTTTGATGAGCAAGTTCCCTTAGACTTTAGATCACCATATGGCTGCTCAAAAGGCTCAGCTGATCAATACATGTTGGATTACCATAGAAATTATGGCCTTAATACAATTGTATTTCGGCATTCTTCTGTTTTTGGATCTAGGCAATTTAGCACTTTCAACCAAGGTTGGATCGGTTGGTTTATAAGCCAAGCAATACTTAAAAAAAATGGAAAACTTACTAAACCAATTACCATCTCAGGTGATGGGAAACAAGTTAGAGATGTTTTATTTTCAAGTGATTTAGTCAATTGTTATTTCAATGCCATAGATAAAGTAAGTGTATGTGCAGGAGAAGCCTTCAATATTGGTGGTGGCATGCAAAATAGTTTATCCTTACTAGAACTTTTTAAGACTTTAGAGATTGAATTAAATATACAGCTAAACTTTGATTGCCTCCCATGGAGAAAGAATGATCAGAAAGTTTTTGTAGCAAATATTACAAAGGCCCAAACAATGTTTAATTGGGTTCCATTAGTCGACAAAGAGCAAGGTATTAAAGAAATGATTCAATGGGTGGCTAAGTGTGGAGAATAGAAATTATAAAGATATTAGCGTAATTATTCCTGCTTACTGCGAAGAAGAAAACTTAATTCATCTTATACCTAGGCTTATTGCAATTTTTAAATTATCTAAAATATCATTTGAAATTTTAGTTGTAGACACTACCAAGCCCTTAGATGAGACAGAAGCATTATGTCAAAAATACAGAATAAAATATTTAAAACGGTTAGATAATAATTCATACGGATCAGCCATCAGAACTGGAGTTAAGGAAGCCCATGGCCAGTTTATTTTATTTATGGATGCTGATGGATCACATACGCCAGAATTCATACCAAAATTATTAAAATTTAGGCATAAATATGAAATTATTGTAGCTTCAAGATACGTTGGTAACGGGAAAACAGAGAATAACTTACTATTAAATATAATGAGCAGAGTTCTTAATTGGACCTATGCCTATATTTTATCTATACCATGTAAAGATGTTTCTAATAGCTTCAAAATTTATCGAACAAGAGATATCAAGTCTTTAAAATTAAAATCGAATAATTTTGATATTGTAGAGGAAATAATTTATAAAGTTTGTCAAAATAATCCGAGCATAAAAATTAAAGAAGTCCCTTTTTATTTTAAAAAACGTATGTTTGGAGAAACAAAAAGAAATTTATTTATTTTTATAATAACTTTTATTTTTACAATATTTAAGCTTAGATTTGGGATGAAGTGAGGTTATGTTAATGAATACTCTCATCAAGATTATTAAATAAATGAAAATTGCCATTATTGGAGCTGGTATTTCAGCTATAACAATTGCTCAGATACTTAAAAATACTGCTCGCATATCTATTTTTGAGAAAAGTCAAAATGTAGGAGGAAGAATAGCCGTCCGTCGAGCTGACCAATATGAATTTGATCATGGTGCTCAATTTTTTATAGCTAAAAATAAAAATTTTATAGATTTCATCAAGCCATTAATTAAAAAAAAAATTATCAAACAATGGCATGCTAGATTTGCAGAATTTAATAGTAGTAAAATAGTGAGAAAAATTATTTGGGATTCAGAATACCCGCATTATGTTGGAGCTCCTGGGATGAATTCAATTGCTAAATATTTATCTAAAGATCTTGATATAAAATTAAATACTAAGATTGATAGAATAGTTCAAAATACTAAATGTGGTTGGGAATTATTTGATGACAACAAAAATAACTTAGGAGTTTTTGATTGGGTTATATCTACAGCCCCTCCCATTCAATCAGCTGAAATCCTCCCAAAACAATTCAAGTACCAAAATGAGTTGCTTAATAAAAAAATGACTGGTTGTTTTTCATTGATGCTTGGATTTAATAAAGCACTTCCATTGTCATGGGATGCAGCACTTATAACTAATGCTGATATAAGTTGGATATCAATTAATAACTCTAAACCAGACAGGGCTAAACCATTTACTATGCTCATCCATTCGACTAATTCATGGGCAGAAAAGCATTTATCCGATGATCGAGAGAGTGTTATTTCATACCTAAATAAAGAAACAACACGCATTATAGGTCATGATACAAGTCGGGCAGATCATATTGATATTCATGGTTGGAGATATGCAAATATCATAAAACAAAAAGAATCTAATCTATTAATTGATTATAAAAATAATCTTGCTGCGTGCGGAGATTGGTTAACTCATGGAAGGATTGAGAGTGCCTTCGAAGCTGCATTTAGAACTGCAAATACAATCAAGCAAACCATAACTTCCTAGATTGCTATATTCATATTTGCATGTAAAATTAATTAAATTATTTATTAAATATTCAAAGGATTTTTGTGGTGGAAAATAATAACAAAAGTACATCAATTCAAAAAATTCAAGAATGGCGAGACTATGCAGAAAAAATTCAATTAGATGCAAACAAAAATATTCTAGGTCAAGAAAAAGCAATAAAACTAATTATTGTAAGCCTATTTGCCAGAGGTCATGTATTGCTTGAGGGAGGTGTTGGGGTCGGTAAAACTACACTATTGCAAATTATTACAAAACTCATTGGTGGAGAATATGAGCGAGTTGAAGGAACGGTTGATATGATGCCAAATGATATTATTTACCATGCATCAATTAGTGAAGACGGTAAGCCAAACATATCAAATGGACCTCTCCTAAAAAAAGGTGAGGATCTATCAATATTCTTTTTTAATGAGATAAATAGAGCAAGACCACAAGTACATTCTTTACTTTTAAGAGTAATGGCAGAAAAATCAATCAGTGCATTTAATAAAGAGATTAACCTACCTAACATGGTTGTATTTGCTGATCGAAACCAAGTTGAAAAAAATGAAACTTTTGAGTTGCCTGCTGCTGCTAGAGATAGATTTATGATGGAAATCTCAATACAAGCTCCCAAAGAAAAAGAGTTGCGTGATGCCATAATTTTCGATACTAAATTTCAAAATACTGCCAAATTAATTGGGGAAATGCCTAAACCTAAATTTGACTGCAAAGAGCTAAATGAAGTATCTAATGCGATTCAAGATAATATACAAGCAAGCGATCACATAAAAAGTTATGTAGAGAATTTATGGCTAGCTACTGAAAACCCAAGTAAATTTAATATCAATATTAAAGAAGTTGATATTGACGACTTTATTATTGCAGGTTCCAGCCCTAGAGGAATGATTATGCTTATCAAAGCAGCAAAAGTTAACGCATGGTTAAATAAAAGAACTTATATTGAGCCAATGGATATAAATGAAATTTTCCATGAAATTATGGCACATAGGCTAGTAATAAACCGTATTTATGAAAATAACAAAATTGAATTACTCAAACAATTTACAAACGAAATATTGCTAAAAGTCCCAACACCAGAATTAAACTAAAAATGGAAATTAATCATTTTACATATTCTATTTCATGGCGCTCAAGAAATAATAGTTATGGTAATAATCTAAGCTCAAAGATTGGTAATGACTTTGAATATAGTGGATCAAAGAATTTCAATGATTACCCTAATTTATCACGCATAGATATTAAAAATTCGATTACAGACCCATTTGAAAATATATACGTTAAAACCTACAACCTAAATAATCCAATTAATTTAGTAGTGCTATGTGATGCTTCTAGCTCAATGTTTGTTGCAAAAAATAATAATTTACTAATTAAGAAGATATCAAAAATAATTGCTAACTCGGCCATAAATCACGGAGATAGATTTAGTATGATTTGTTACAACGATTTCATCAAAAAAAAATTTATATTGGAGCCTGGAAATAATCAGCAATTCATTAACCAATGGATTGATAATATCGAATTTAACAATGAAAGAACATCTAGTGATGCGATAAAAAGTATTAATAAATACTTGCCAGAAGAGAAATCATTAGTTTTTTGGATATCTGATTTTCATTACCCACCAGATGAAACTGAAAATATATTAAATCTGCTATCAACTCACCATGTGATACCTTTATTTATTTCCTCCGAAGGGGAAATAAATAAGTTACCAAGTTATGGGTTTAGAAAATTTATTGATTCAGAAAAAAATTCAGAGCATGAAATATTCTTAAGGCCAAGTATCAAGGAAAAGATACTGCTAGAGTACAACAAAACAAAGAATAAAATTTTTAATATTTTTTCTAAGAAACAAATAAAGCAGATAGTTCTTAACGATAAAATCAATATGAAAGAAATACAAAAATATTTTTTAAGTACATTTATATGAAAAAAATTCTCATCCTTATTACTCTTCTTACAGTATTTAATATAAAAGCAGCGGAGAACTATCTTACTCAAAATAAAGTGGTGGATGTAAAATATGGCTATAAATTAGGTGATTTAATTGTTATTCAAGATAAAATAATTTCGAATAAAAAATTTATAAAGATTCCAGAATTAATTGTTAAAAAAAACAAAGATTTAAAATTCATAAAGCAAACAAGCAAAATTATAGATGTTGCAGGTCAAAAAATATTTATTAACAAAATAATATATCAAAATTATATAAAAACAGGTGGTGGTAAATATAAGTTACCTTTACATAGATACAAAATAAAAGATGGTGATATTGAAATGCCTCAACAAACATTTTGGTTTACAAGAGTCGCTAAAGTTAACCTCAATAATGTTTTATCAAATTCAATTGATCAAATAAAGCCTCAAATAATAGAAAAAAATTGGATTTATGACTTTGTCCTTTATTGCATTATATTTTTTGTGTTACTTATTATTTTGTATAGAAACATAAACCTAACTTTTATAAATAGAATGAATGGGCCATTTGCTAAAGCTCATAAAAAGATAAAAATTCTTCACCTGAATAATAAGAAAGATAATTATGTCAAATCAATTTTGATTCTTACTGATGCTTTTAATAAAACATTAAAAAAAAATATTGATAGTTCAAATTTTGAAGATTTAATTAATAATAATATTAAATACCAGGTGATTAAACATGAAATTAATATCTTCGTAAATGTTTCATCTTTTGAAATTTATTCATCTAAAACATATTTTTCAAAAGTTAGGTTTAATGAAATTTATAACTTTACGAAAACTCTTAAAGAAATTGAAAGAAAAGTGTAAATGAATTTGATAAATTCATATTGGCTTTTGTTACTACCTTTAGCAATTTTACCATTCCTAGTTTCGGTTTCTGACAAATTTATTATAAGTAATATCAATATATTCCACCAAGATAATTTTTCAAAGAATATTAACCTAATAATTAAAATAATTATGTCATTAGTGATAATTGTTAGCATACTGATATTAGCTAACCCTTGGTCAAATTCATCTACAATTACTCAAGTTGGCAAAGGAGCCCAATTAGTATTTGTTATTGATCGGAGTGTCAGCATGTCTAAACCCTTTATTGGGAATGATGAAAATAAATCTGAAGTAAAATCCCTTGCAACAAGGCGAATTCTTAAAAGCTTCATCAAGAGCAGACCATTAGATATGCTTGGAATTGTTGGTTTTTCAAATTCAGCTTTATACGGTTCTAAAATTACAAAAAATAGAGAATATACATTTGCAGCAATTGATGCCGCTACAGGCTCTTCTGTAAACCAAACTAATATAGGTTCTGGAATAACCTCTGGTTTATTTATGTTTAGTCAGATAGAAACTACTGGTTCGCAAGCATTGGTTTTATTATCAGATGGGGCAGGTAAAATTTCTAAGAGAGTAAAAACTGAAATATCAAATGTCTTATCTGAAAAAAAAATTAATCTTTACTGGATAATTATAAAAGAACCAAATGATGTTAGTTTGTTTGCAAGTAATACTTATCTCGAAGGTCGTGAACCAACAGTTATTAAATTGGACTTATTTTTTAAATCTCTTAATACTGAATACAAAGCGTACGAGGCTGAAAATCCAAATGCACTTTCTAATGCAATTAAAGATATTGATTCAAATGAGAAAAGACCTATTGAGATAGAAAAAGATATTCCAGGAAAAAATTATAATCCTATTTTATTGAATATATTATTAGGATTACTTATTTTACTTATTTTAATCAAAAATTTAAGGGTGTGATTAGTGTACATTTTAAAAAAAATTATTAATTTAAATAATACTATTTTATTTTCTATCTTGATAGTGTCTGTCTTCCTTGGAATTAATAATATGATTGAGGAAGAAAAAATTACTGTTACCAATCAAAAACTATTAGGAGATGAATTAATTATTGATGGAGATTATGAGGAATTAACGATATATTCATCTGCATATTTACTAGGTAAGCAGGGTGAGTATGAAAATGCTATTGAGAAATACAACATGCTATTAAAGAAATTTCCTAATACTAATAAAATTGATGTTGTATATTTCAATATCGCAACTAATTACCTTCAAGACGCATTAACTAAACCATTGAGTGATGATGGAATGCTAACAATCGAAAATTTTCAAAAACTACAAAGTTCAGTAATTGCTTATGAAAAAGTTTTACAATTAAATCCATACAATGAATTAGCTAAATTTAATTTAAGTATACTTTATTCATCTATGCCCAAAGAACCCTCCAAAATTATTTCTGAACAAGCTGTTCAGGAGTTAAGTAATATTCCAATTGGTCTTCCATGAAATCAAAATTATTAAATTTAATCAGGTACAAAAAAGAATTTTTAGTTCTAATTGCTTGTATTATTCTTTGTCTTGTTGCAAAGAACAATCCAGTAGTTAATATAAAAAAATCTATATCTAGCTACATGCTTTTAGTAGATGTAAGTCAATCAATGAATGCTAAAGATTTATTTTTCAATGATGAAAGTATATCTAGAATTGATTACACAAAGCTATTGCTTAAAAAAATTGTTGATTCCTCCAAATGTGGTAGTTTTTTTAGTATTAATATATTTGCTGCTGACAACGTAGCGTCCATCATAGAACCTGTGGAGAAGTGTAATAATTATGATGAACTTATTGATACTATTGATAAGCTTGAGTGGAGAATGGCATGGAAGGGTAATTCAAGAATAACTTTTGGAATTAAGTCTGCTGCCAAAATGCAGGATAGTTTAAATTTTCCCTCTAAAATTCTTTTTTTTACTGATGGTGACGAAGCGCCTAAAGTTAATGCTATAAATAAAAT
>Ga0114995_10002567_pt1 | contig 12551 bp, 8 predicted proteins | sample ArcticOcean_MG_C_11_FD_87038 | JGI IMG/M metagenome (GOLD analysis project Ga0114995, IMG submission 87038) | Marine microbial communities from western Arctic Ocean - ArcticOcean_MG_CB2_154 | ecosystem: Environmental > Aquatic > Marine > Oceanic | place: Arctic Ocean: Canada Basin | collected... | reverse complement strand
TACTAAAACGAATGAGTTTATCTACTCGTGTGTTAGGGTCTTAATAGACAGGGTTAAGAGAGCTGTAAGATAATTTACAAAACAAATGAATGATTAGCAGATAGTTATATGGTTTAAACAAAGGATGGAATAATGTGGGTTTAAATAACAATCTACCCTTACCAAATTCTTAATCTTCAATGCTTTTTCAAAATGGTGCAGCTCATTTTTCTTTATCCACCATTCAGAGCTCAGGAGTTCCTTCCTTATTGGCAAAAAAAATGCATGTAATGATGGTACCACGTTTTCTCCTTTTTGCTGAATCTTGGTGTTGCAAACACTGATTATTTTCTCTCGAATGGATTTGGTTGTCAGTCCTTGTTTATGTGAATTAGATTTTGTGAAATGTATGTATTCTCATTCATTATGCTAAAAAACCCTATTTCTCTTTCATTTTTCCTACTCTGGTATCTAGTGCCGCTTTCATTTTACTAATGGCTTCATTGATAGCTTTTTCTTTGATGTCGCTTTTGCTGGATACTGCTATAGGCTGTTGGCCTTTTACTCTAGCTTCTAAAGTACACTGCATATCGTCTGCACCAGATTTATGGGCGTTCTGGTCTGAAAGATGCACCTCTATTCTAGTCACCCATTCAGAAAATCTATCCAAGCTCTTGGTGATTTTTTCAGTCATGAATGCCTCTAGTCTTTCTTCTCCCTCTATGTTTTTATCTGTGTTGAATTGTATTTGCATGTTTTTTATTTATGTTAACTATTGATATAAAATAACTGATGCCAAGGTACTCGGAATAGTTCATGTCAAGTTAACGGGTTATGAGAATTTGGAGAAATTATTAGCAAATAAGTGCTTTTCAGTTACACGGTCTTTCTTCACAAATACTGCAAATTAAGTGCCAAAAGCGATAGTTCGAGGAGCCCTCAATTGTATCAACAAATCAAATTGCAACGCAAAGAGAATAGTAGAAAGCAATAAGTGTAAAGGCTGGGCGGCTTTTGGGAAACCATAATGAGCCAGTATGATTCCAACTAAAGCTTCTGCTATGATAATGGCTGCTATCATGATCCAGCGGGTTTTGTACCAGTTGTTTTTAATGGCTTGGTACAGCAGGTAACCGTTCACCGCTATTACCAAATAAACGAGTGAGCGGTGGGTAATGAACATCCAGTCTACTTGGTCTATCCAAAGCATGCGGTCGGTAGTGGTTTTGGCTATCATATCTATCTGCTCGCGCACTTGGGTGCCGAGCACCACCATGAGCACGGTAATGTATAGCGCTACAGAAGATAAACGCTTGAATAATTTGTCTGGAAAAGTGGTTTCTCCATGGGTTCTGCGGGCTTTGTCTAATAGGATGAGCAACACCCCAAAAATGGCAAACACACCTATCATGTGAAGCGTAATCGTTTGTCCTTTCAAGTTGGAATCTACCACTAGTTTTCCTAGCCATGCCTGAAAGCCAACTAAAAACACCACGGCAAAAGACAAGTACACACGAGCTCTGCGGTCTTTCCAGTAAAAAAAGGAAAGGGCAAACATGGCCATCACTGGAAAGCCTAGCGCCACTGTGGCTAGTCGGTTGATGAACTCTATCCAAGTGTGCACAGGGTTATAAGTAGCATAACCATGCTTGGTAAACTCTGCCCATTCGGCTGGGTTAAAAGAAGTAGAAGCTGTGAGGTCCTTCTTGGCATTGTAAAGCTTCTCCTCATGAATAATCATTTGCCCTTCAAAAAAGTCTTCGCCCTCATGCCACGTTACTTGGTCTTCACTGGTAGGCGGAATGTATGCGCCAAAACATTTAGGCCAGTCTGGGCAGCCCATTCCAGACTCAGTTACCCGAACTATGGAACCCGCGATGACTACTATAAATACCAATACCAGATTGATTACTACCAGTCTTTTGAACCATGCATCTACTAGGTTTCTCATGTTGCAGTTTCTTTAGAGTTGGCTATAATGGGAGCCAGTAATTCTTTGGCTTGGGTAATGCTCTGCACTTCTACAAAACTGAATCTGAGCCCTTCGTTTTTCTCGTACATTTTTCCGCTTCTAGGATTCACCTGCACATATTTGAGTACTCGGGTGAAGGCAGGACTCTGGTAATATCCGCTCTCCTGATTGGCCACGAAGTAACAGATCATTTTAGAACTTTTCAGTACCAGTTTTTCAAACCCTATTTCCTGAGCTATCCAGCGCAGTCTAACCGTTTCTATGAGGTTTTCTACCTGCTGAGGAATAGCACCAAATCTATCTATTAGACTCATTTCGTAAAACTGTAGATCTTCCTCTGTTTTGGCATCTTCCAGCCCTTTATAAAGCGCCAAACGCTCCGTAATACTCTGCACATACTCATCCGGAATAAGCAGTTCTAGGTCTGTCTCCAGCACCGCTTCTTTTACCCATGCTTGCTGCACTTTTTCCTCTTCATCTGCCAAGTGTTTGAACTCAGTTTCTTTCAGTTCTTCTATAGCTTCGTTCAGTATTTTATTGTACATCTCAAAACCTACATCTGCCATAAATCCACTCTGATCTCCGCTAAAAATGTTTCCTGCACCACGGATGTCCAAGTCACGCATAGAAATATTCATTCCAGAGCCCAATTCACTAAACTGTTCTATGGCTTGTAATCTTCTTTTGGCATCTCCGGGTAGGTGCTGGGTAGGCGGTGCTAGTAGATAGCAGAATGCTTTCTTATTGCTACGCCCCACACGCCCTCTTAACTGGTGGAGATCACTCAGCCCGAAGTTCTGTGCGTTATTAATGATCATGGTGTTGGCATTAGAAATATCTATACCAGATTCTATAATCGTAGTGGCCAGCAGCACATCGTACTTGTGATCCACAAAATCTTCCATCACCTGTTCCAATTTGTCGCCCTCCATCTGCCCGTGGCCTACCACCACTTTAGCATCAGGCACTACACGCTGAATCATTCCCTGCACTTCCTTGATATCTTGTACGCGGTTATGTACGAAAAACACTTGTCCGTTTCGCGCTAGTTCATAAGAAATAGAGTCTCTGATCAGCTCCTCACTCATTCCTGTAACCTCGGTTTCTACACTCTGTCTATTGGGTGGTGGCGTGTTTATTAAGCTCAAATCTCTAGCGCCCATTAGTGAAAACTGCAGCGTTCTAGGAATAGGCGTAGCGGTCATGGTAAGCGTGTCCAAGTTGGCTTTCATGGTTTTCAACTTCTCCTTTATTCCCACTCCGAATTTCTGCTCCTCATCGATTACCAGCAGCCCTAAATCCTTGAATTGGATTCGTTTTCCTACCAGCGCATGCGTTCCTACTATGATGTCTATTTTCCCTTCTTCTAAGCGTTGCAATGTCTCTGACATCTTCTTCCCACTCTTGAACCTATTCACATAGTCCACCGTTACCGGGAACTCTTTAAGTCGCTCTTTCAGGTTTTTATAATGCTGTATAGAAAGCACGGTTGTAGGCACTAGAATAGCCACTTGCTTGTTATCACATACCGCTTTAAAAGCCGCTCTAATAGCGATCTCCGTTTTACCGAACCCTACATCTCCACAGATTAATCTATCCATAGGAGCCTCAGATTCCATGTCTTTTTTTACCGCCTCATTGGCCAGTATTTGATCGGGCGTATCTTCGAACATAAAGCTGGCTTCCAGTTCATGCATGAGGTAATTGTCAGGGGCAAAGGCAAATCCTTTGCTCGCTTTCCTTTTGGCATAAAGAGAAATAAGGTTGAATGCCAGTTCTTTTACTCGTGCTTTTGTTTTGGATTTTACCTTCTCCCAAGCTTGTCCACCTAGTTTGTGAACCGAGGGCTGAGTGCCGTCTTTTCCTGTGTATTTACTTATGCGGTGAAGGGAATGGATGCTCACATACAGAATATCCGAATCTTTGTAAATCAAACGAATAGCTTCCTGTTTTTTTCCGTTTACATCTATTTTTTCCAGTCCGCTAAACTTTCCTACACCGTGGTCTATGTGGACCACGAAATCTCCTGGCTGCAGTGAACTAAGCTCTTTTAGGGTAAGGGCCTGTTTGTTTTTCTTGAACCCGTCTTTTAGTTTAAATCTGTGGTAACGGTCAAAAATTTGGTGGTCAGTGTAACAAGCCACATTCAGGTTATTATCTATAAACCCTTCGTGCAGTTTAAACGTCATAGGCGTGAATTCCACCGCACGCTCGGTATCCTCGAAAATGCTGTAAATACGCTCTATCTGCTGAGGATTATCCGAAAGGATGTAGTTGGTCAATCCACGCTTTTTATTAGCGTTTAAGTTCATGGCCAGCAGCTCAAAGTTTTTATTGAAGCTCGGCTGAGGATCGGTGGTGAATTCTATGTTTTCACCATTGGCATAATGAAATTTGTTTCCAAACTCCACTACCTTAAACTGTTCGAGTTGACTTTTTAAGTCTATAGCTTGCATGTAAATCTCCTTCGGCTCAGCATGCTTTATGGGGCCGTCCAATTCCTTGAAAACGTCCTTAGCCTTGTCCAGATACTTGTCTAATCGAGCAGCAGCCAGATTAAAATCTGTCATCCAGACACACGAATCTTCAGGAATAAATTTGAGCAGACTTTCCCTCGTTTCCATTAGGGTTTTATCTCCCACATTGGGAACTATAGTAGCGAACTCCATCATGCCGCTAGAGAGCTGAGAAACGGGATCGAATTTACGGATAGACTCCACCTCGTCATCAAAGAATTCTATTCTATAAGGCTGGTCGAAAGAGTATGAAAACACATCTACTATTCCGCCACGCACAGAGAACTGCCCTGGCTCAAAAACATAATCCACCTTATCGAATTCATACTCTATGAGCATTTCATCTATGAACTCTATATCTAGTTTGGCATCTTTTTGTACGATAAACGTGTGTTCGGAAAGCTCCTTTTTGGTCACCACCTTTTCGCTCAAAGCTTCGGGATAAGTAACTATAATTTTCGGAGTTTTAGAGGTGTTTATTTCGTTCAGCACTTCGGCACGCATGGCCACATTGGCATTTTCTACGCGCTCAGTATCATAAGGAACCTTAGCCGATCGTGGAAAAAACAGAATGTGTTTTTCTGTCTTGAACAGCTCCTGTAGGTCATTCATAAAGTAAGCGGCTTCCTCTTTATCGTCTAGAATAAATAGCTGGGTATTCCCCATAACTTCGGAGGCTGCGGCAGCTATGATAGATTTTACAGAACCCACTAATCCCCTTAGCTGGACTTTTTGTCCGGCTTTATTTAAGTGCTGAATGAGTTCTTTCACTTCAGCGCTGGAGGCATAAAATTCCCTGAATTCCGATAACGTCACGTGCCTGTTTTTGCTTCAGCCAAAAGTAAGTGTTGCCAGAGGAATATTTATTGCCGAATTCTATCGATTTTAGTTTTAATTTTTTGAAATTAAAACATCCTCTATTTCGTGAAAATTAGTCTGAGTAGCGGTCAGTTTTATGCATCCGTCCTTTATCAAATGAATCTCATCACAGATTTCAGTAAGAGTAGAAAAAATGTGTGAAGAAATGAGCACGGTTTTTCCTTCTTCTCTGAGCTTTATAAAAGTAGATTTCAATTTGAGATTACTCTGTAAATCCACTCCATTAAAAGGTTCATCTAGTATAAAGACTTCATTATTCTGAATTAGAATAGCTGTTAAGGCCAACTTCTTTTTCATTCCTGTAGAATAGTTAGAAGCAAATTTTTTCAGGGGTAAATCGAACATGTTCACGACCTTTAAATCTGGAACGGGAAGCTTTCTGGCATTGCAATGCAAAATCAAATACTCTTCACCTGTAATCAGGCTGAGCATAATAGGGTTGGTTTCGAGCATTCCAATCTTGGTTCTTAGATTTTCAAATTCGGAAGTGATGCTGCCATCAAAAGTTTCTGTTCCATGGATGCACTTAAACAGAGTAGATTTCCCTGCGCCATTAGCCCCTACTATTCCTATTATTTTTCCTGAAGGAAGCGATAAATCTAGATTTTCTAGCACCTTGGATTTTCCATAAGATTTAGATAAATTACTTATTTCTATCATGAGAGCAGTGGTTTTAAATTAGCAAGTGCTTTTTTATAAAACACCGGAATAACTATAATTACTAAAGGCGGAATCATCAAGCACAGTCCTAAAGCTATGCTTTGGATTACATTCATTTCTATAGGGAAATATGCGTATTTCCCTAGGAGGCTAGTCATAGTAAATAAAAGTCCGAAGACCATAACCATTGTGACTAGCAGAGCCTCATCAGGAAAAAACCCTAACAATAAGATGATGAAAGGAAGAGAAAGTAGCAGCATGTTTCTAGCTGAGAGTTTCATTTTCTGCCACAGAAACCCCTTGGCATTTTGGACATAAATGGTCACGAACGATATAGGTTCTGGCTTGGTAAAGAAAAACGCCATGGATATAAGTGCGATTAAAAACGAGACTAATCCAAGGTTGAAGTTGTCTACCTGCACAGCTTTATAGATGACAAAAAGGACAACAAGATAAAGCGGCCAAATAGTTCTAAATCCTTGAATGAATTCAAATGGGTATTTTTTAAATGGGGTAGGAACAGGCGGCATCTGAAGTGTGGTGGAAGTCCGCTGTGACATCATAAATAGAAATGGACTAAGAATAACAACCCCAAATAATAAAAAGGTATGCATAAAAAATCCTGAGGAAAGCAGAATCAGAAAGAACGGAAATGCTAACAAGGAAGCTTCTGCACTTTGAATTTTAAGGATTTCTTTTCTAGAGTAAATACCTCTATAAAAGGAAGTGCGTTTTTTACGGAATGCCAGTGAAATGGATGCTGCTCCCGCCATAACGATTAGAAGTGATGGCTTTTCAGTCATTATTCCTACATAGAAAGCGAGAGAAAGAAACAGCAGCGCTGACACTAAAAAAACGGGTGTAGGATGAAAACCTAATTCTTCAATTTGCCTTCGCAGTCTTTTATATTCAAGTGTAAAGTGAAATTTCATTCAGTGAAATAAACGAGCAAAGTAAATAAGTGTTTTGCAGTATTGTCAGGATTAACATAATTATGGAGTTAAACCAATTCTCTATCCACCCAGTCTCCATGCAGACGGATGAGTTCTATGAGTTCATCTACAGCTTCCGCTTCAGGTACATTTTTCTTCACTACATCTTGTTCTTTGTAGAGCGTGATTTTACCTTTCCCAGTCCCTACATAGCCATAATCAGCATCGGCCATTTCTCCTGGACCGTTTACGATACAGCCCATAATTCCTATTTTAATTCCTTTTAGGTGGTCTGTTCTTACTCTAATTTTAGCAGTAGTTTCTTGCAAATCAAAGAGTGTTCTTCCGCAGGATGGGCAGGAGATGTATTCTGTTTTGGAGATTCTGGTTCTAGTAGCTTGAAGGATTCCAAAAGCAGTTCTGTTTAAGTTCTCCGCTGGTTGGTCTGTAGCTGTAATCATGATTCCATCTCCTAAACCATCTAGTAAAAGTGCTCCGTTATCTGCAGCTGCATGTAGCTGAAATGTGCTTTCATCTAATCCAGAATAGCTGAACCAATTAATTATCGGAGTGCTTAGTCCGGCATTAATTAGAGCGAAATAGGCGGCTCTTACTTCTGCCATTGCGTGCTCATTTTCAGTATGTAGAATTAATACGGTGTTTTCGTTTTGGCGCAGCAATGTTAAAAAGGCCTGATCCAACTCTGCATAAGAAGCCGTGACGAAATGTAAGTGCTTCAGCTTAGAGATTTCTGCGTATTGTAGCACTGATAACACTGGGAAATGCCGGTCTTTCTGTTCCCAATTTTCAAAATCTTGGAGGATTCCAAATGTTCCCGGAATTTCAAAATCAATAGAATTTTTCCCGATGTACGCATAGTCTGAAGCCATGTCTGTTAAGCTCCATTTATCTAAAGGAACTGAATAGTGTAGTCCAAAACTGAAGAGTGATGCAGCGGTGATTTTCTCTCTGTGGCTCAAGTCATGAATGACTCTGGGCACCTCATGGTCTCCTATGTTTTCTATTTGTGCGCTTTTTCTCCTAGAATAAGAAAATGGATCTAGCGGATAGTGCTGAGGGTTGATTTCAGTGCCTTTTCTATTCTTATATCTCTCAGCTAAAGCTTGGGCTACTGGGATTTCAAACTCGGGTTCCTCAGTTAACGAAACTCGAATGGTATCTCCTATGCCGTCTTCTAATAATGCGCCTATTCCCACAGCAGATTTTATTCTACCATCTTCCCCTTCTCCAGCTTCTGTTACGCCTAAGTGCAGCGGGTAATTTCTGCCGGTCTCCATCATATCGTGCATGAGCATTCTGTAAGCCTGAACCATCACCTGAGTATTACTAGCTTTCATAGAAATGATGATGTCATAGAACCCTAAATCTTCACAGATACGGATGAACTCTAAGGCAGATTCCACCATACCTTTAGGAGTATCTCCGTAATGAGAGAGGATTCTGTCTGAAAGAGAACCATGGTTAGTTCCTATTCTTATAGCCACTTTATTGGCTTTGCAAAGCTCTACCAAAGGAGTAAATTTCACTCTGATTCTTTTTAGCTCAGCTTCATAAGCCTCTGGAGTATATTCTAGCTCCTCGAATTTCTTTTTGTCAGCATAATTTCCAGGGTTGACTCTTACTTTCTCTACTATTCCTGCAGCCACTTCGGCTGCATTAGGCGTAAAATGAATGTCTGCCACCAGCGGAGTGTCATATCCTTTTTCTTTCAGGGCTTGTTTGATGGGCTCTAGATTAAAGGCCTCTTTTTTAGATGGAGCAGTTATTCTTACTAGTTCACAGCCAGCGTGTATCATTCGAATACTCTGAGCTACGGTGCCTTCCGTGTCCATGGTGTCTGTGGTGGTCATAGACTGGATTCGGATAGGGTTGTTTCCTCCGAAGCCTATTTTTCCTACGAGGACTTCTCTGGTGCGAAACCTCTCATAATTGAATAGGGATGGAGCGTATTTTTTACCGTCTGACATGCACACAAATTAACGATGATTCTAAAAGAAAATGATAACTAAATGGTGTTAATTTTCACTAGAGTGAAACGTTATTTCTATTCTTCTATTGGCGTCACTTTCTGCTTGAGTTTCTGGTTTAGGAAACAAGAGCTCTTCTCCTCCTTTGCCTATAGAATCTATCCGACTAGAACTAATTCCTTTTTCCATCAAGAATAACTTAATGGCGCTTGCTCTGGCCAGAGATAATTCGTAAACATTTTGGAAGTTACTTTCTTTTCTTAGGAGTCTAGAGCTGTTTTTTTTCCCGTTTACATGGCCGGTGATGGTTATGGAATAGGAGTCATCAAAAATTAAAAACTCAGCCAGTTGTTCTAATTCTGGAAGGGCACTTTTATAATACCTGTCACTATTCCCATAGAATAGGATGTCATTTAAGCGAACGACTTCCCTCTTATTACTCGCTATTTTTGTTTGAAATTTATTATCTTCTAAGGATAAAACAAAGTCTTCTTTGGGTTCTGTTTTCAATTCGGGAACCTCTTGTGCTGTTATTTCGGCTACTGAAAACTCTTCGGGAAACAATTCTTTACATCTACTTAGAGAGACTACCTGCTCCTTCTCTTTTAGGAAAAGAGTGATCTTAACACATCTGTTCAAATTGGAATTACAATCGTAAGCGGGCTGTTCCTCTCCTATGTTTACGGATTTAAATTCAGTATTAGAAAGGTAGTTTTCAGCGATGAAAGTTTGTACGGACAGGATTCTTTTTTCAGCCAAGAGTTTATTGTAAGCGGCACTGCCAGAGTTGTCGGTAAACCCCATTAAAGAAACTGATTCTGGGTAAAAATTGGCCTCCCAAGGGAATAACGCACTAATAATTTCTTCTCCAGCTTTCGATAGGCTAGATTGATTGAAATCAAAAAAAACAGTGGCTTCTATTCGTTTCGTAGATAATTCTTGTGATGAGGAGTAAATTCCAAGGATAGAAAAGCAGAGAACGAGAAAGGCATTTTTATAAAATGCAGACATGATTTAGGTTATTGGCTAGGAATAAAGATAGTTTAAAAAGTATAAACGCGGGATTTATTTTAGAGACACGGCTTTAAGATGACGGTGCTCTTCATTTTTCCCATATTCACAATGGGTTAAATTGGGATGCTGAATGTATTGCTTGTAAAACGGTCAATCAATCTGCTATTCATCCGCTTTTGAAAACATTCCTTATGGTGGAACGGCTTATTCCGAAAATCCAAACTTGGCGTTCTCAATTAATACCTCAAACTTCGTGAGCTTTTAGGAACATTTTTTGAGCTTTTCAACACCCTCGTTCGTTTAATTTCTTAGTAATTTTGACTGGTTAAAATTCATAAAAAAGGTAAATTCGACATATAATTTAAAAAAATGAAAAAATTTAACTCGGTGGTCAATTGTTCAACATTAGCATACTTCTTAGGAGTAATGTTTTTTAGCTGTTTAGCCCAAAAATCCTCTGCTCAAACTAGTTGTGAAGCAGACCATAACGTTCTACTTTCAGAATTTTCTTTCACGCCCGAAACTCTTGTTATATTGCCAGGGGAATCCGTTGCGTTTATAAATGTTCAGGGGACACATAGCGTGAATGGAGTAAATAGTACAACCTCTGGAGAGTCCTTTAACAACCCGGTAGAATTTTATTTCCCCGAGAGTGAAGGCACCACTGAAGGCACCTGTATGGGGGTCGTTACTTTTGATGTCCCAGGCATTTATAATTTTGATTGTGACATAGGTTTTCATGCAGAATTAGGGATGTTAGGAAGTATAACTGTTGATGCTTACACCATTTCTGACCTTCTTGCTAGCGGCCAAATACCAGAAACCTTTCAGTCCTCCTTTGCAATGAACCTTTACTATTCAAATACCATTGATCCCGACGCCATTTCTGACATCAACTTGAATGGAAATCAACCTTACACGATTTTTTTACCAAACGATCCAGCAGTAAATGCGATTTTAGATGATTTTGGTGATCCGGAACTCAGTCAGAGTGATCTTCTCGGCTTTATCGATCTGCCGGCAGCACTTGGCTATAACATTGTCGAAGGCTTATTCATGTCTGAAGATCTACAAGATGGACAACTTTTACCTACGACATACGGACAAGACCTTCTGATAAGTGAGGTTAATGGTTCATTTATGGTTGATGATGCAACCATTGTTTCTACGAATTATACCGCAGATAATGGAGTTGTGCATATTATCGACAAAACCTTAGCGCCATCAGGACTGCCTGCAATGTCTGTTTGGAATATTATCGAAGATAGTGAGAACCATCAATTTTTTGAGGATGCGCTAATTGCAACAGGGTTTAAAACAATTCTGCGTAAGCAGAGTGAAATGGTGGGTAACAGTCAATCTCCTCAAGGGCCTTTTACTGTTTTTGCACCAACTGATGAAGCCTTGGAGGCATTTTCAGAGGCTGCAAACTTGACCCAAAATGAGCTTCTAGCATCTTCACTAATAGATGATCTTGTTGCACACCATATCTTAAATAATGAGTATGAAAGTGCAAATATTTCAAACAACCAACTTTTTCCCAATTTCAATGATGAGTTCCTTTTGATGACTTTAACTGATGGCAATCTATTCGTTGACGGAATAGCTATTACGATTACCGATGTTATGGCATACAATGGTGTAGTTCATGTGATAGATGCTGTATTGCCTATTGACTTTCCTTCAACAAACGGCACTTGTGGAGTTTGGACACTAAACATGTATGATTCGGATGCTGATGGCTGGGAAAGCACAGATTTATATGTTGAAGTAGATGGAGAGATTATTTCCATTGAAAATGGACCAGTTGGCGAATCATCTTCATTGGAATTTGGAGTGAATTTTGGTGACGTTGTGAATTTATACTACATATCAACAGGATCCTCAAGTGGTCAATACTACAGCTTAATTGATGGTGAAAATCAACAAATTGCTGTCTCAGGACTCAATAACTCCCCAGTGAGTTCCATAGGCTTGTTTGCATGCCCAGAAACCCCAAGTTGCGGGATACTCGAAATTGTTATGACTCATGAATTTCAGGAGGGTTGGGCCAATAATCAACTTCAGGTTGTTAAGAATGGTGAGTTATTCTTATCAATTCCTTTCTATTTTGGGTCTGAGCAGACTACCTTTATACAAGCAGATGATGGAGATATTTATGACTTTTTATATGAAGGAGGGCAAAGTTTTGACCCTCAGTATGAAGGCTATAAAATCATTGGCCCAGACGGAAGTATGCTAGTGAACCAAGATATAAGTGGGCAAATTCCTGAGAGCACCTTCGGCTTAACAACTTGTGAGGTTGATTTATCGATTGAAGAATTAATAGTTGAAGCTATTAATGTTTACCCTAACCCAACAAATGGGCTAATAAATATTAAACTTTCAGATGAATTTTACAAGTCAGATATCCAACTGATTGACATTAACGGAAAAATAATTGCTTCTTGGCAAAGTTTCACCAACAGTCAATTAGACTTAAGTGACTTCGCTCAGGGGGTTTATATCTTGGAGTTTCAAGGCAGAACGGAAGTGGGACGAAAAAGGTTGGTTATAGAGTAAGTTACCTTTTCAAGGCAGAGGATAAATATTTTTTTCCTCCGCATGAACT
>Ga0114995_10002562_pt1 | contig 12562 bp, 7 predicted proteins | sample ArcticOcean_MG_C_11_FD_87038 | JGI IMG/M metagenome (GOLD analysis project Ga0114995, IMG submission 87038) | Marine microbial communities from western Arctic Ocean - ArcticOcean_MG_CB2_154 | ecosystem: Environmental > Aquatic > Marine > Oceanic | place: Arctic Ocean: Canada Basin | collected... | reverse complement strand
TATCATAAAAGAAGTATTGATTAGTTTCCATATTAACTTTAAAGACTTATGGCAATTCTATGAAAGGGTTAAAGTTTTTTATTTCACATGCATTTAATTACTTGGTTTCAAGTAATAAGTGCAATTAATTTAAGCTACGAGTAAATCTGTTTGTAGCCCCATAAATAATTCATTAGGTGATCGACAACCCCTAGATTTTCTAGGACGTTGATTGAGGCGTTCCATCACCCGCGCAACCTGTTCGTCCGTCACTTCATTAAAATTTGTGCCTTTCTGAAAATATTGGCGGATTAAGTCATTTGTATTTTCATTAGGAGATTCTTATGAACCTTATCTTGGAATTGGGTGGGGAAGAAAAGCGAGTGCCGAGGCAGGGTTTCCTTTTTCGGCTGAAATAGGTGTTACTCTTTTGGAACCAAGCACACAATTGTCCGGTATTGTAAATGTTCTTGGTACAATTAACCTCACTCAGGCTGAACTGGATACATGGCTGCAAGGAGCCCAGGATGATGTTGACAAAGAACTAGACGAATTTGAAATATGACCAGTTTTGTCAATAGGCCTTAATTATGCATTTTGATAACGTTAAAATGATTAACCGTCTAAACGGCTAATCTTCAGCAAGAAATTCTTTTTATTGATGGCAGTAATCTGCTTGATATTGATCCCAACCAGAATATTGGCTACTGCTTTTGTAGATAGTCGCCTCACTTATAATATTATCAAGCTGTATAGGTTTGTTAAACCATTACAGACACTCTATCCGTTGGCGAACCCCCGAGGCCGTTTCTGTCTTCGTTATACAGATGGGATAGAGACATTTTTTTAATTTTCAACCCTAATAAACCCTATAGATTCCCCACCTTGGGTGGGGTAGACATAGTCTGCTAACGTGTTTCTCACCTGAGCCCGATGTTACTCATTAATCTACTCAGGTTCCTTCCTTTCAATCCATTCCAAGGTACAAATCTTGTGGTGTACTGGTCTCACCGATACCTTGATCTTTACCTCAGTCTTAAGGCTAAGATCGTCGCCTTGGTTGATCATGGACCTGACATCAATGACCTTCTTTCAGGTATTCGTCAGGGTGTTGGTATAGTTAGTAGATCTCTTTATTCGTTATATAAAGCCGAAGTAATTGTCTTTGCCGCGTTTTTTAATGCCTTATTACGTGGGATAAATTGGCTGATGTTTCGGAGCTGCTCTCCTATTTTTTGAGCGAAGGGGTGTAAATTGAAATTAACGCGGATAGTTTTTAAATTTCTTTTAGGGATTACACAATCTGGGCTTACATCCTTGCATTAATTACTTAAAGGTCGATAAACTTTTTGAGATAAAAAACTATAGCGTTTTAACCAAAGCAAAAGCGTTAACAATAATGTCGCTAGTGTAAAGGAGCCGCCTCCGCCTCCGCCTCCACCACTATCTGTTGACGCTGGGGTTGTCGTAATAACTTGGGTCAAAGTTGCTTTTGATGGACCGGTAGAGTAGCCGGTTGTTGAAAATATCCCTTCACCCATTATATTCAGGTCAAAGTTTGAAAGGTCGTAAAAAATATTATTACTACAACTCACCGAAAAGCGGGCTTGTGCGTTTGCTTTATCAGGAATATCTACAAATTGTGATCCGTCATTATCAGTTGAGAGCAATAAATCAACAATTCCATAACTGCTTTTATCTTCTGAGAACGTATACAGCTTAATGTCCACACTTGGACAATTAACCGGGGCATTCGGGGTATTAGCTGGATTCCATTCCACTGTTGTCCCATCAGTTGCCGTTAATTGAAGCTCCGCATTGTGAGAAGTAATGGCAAAGGGTCCAGATGTTGTATCCACTGAGATTTGAACATCGTCAGTACCTTGGCCGGCTCTCCCGTCACGAACAGTCACACGAAAGTTAAGCACTCTATTTTTTGTAGGTAATGTTTCACCTTTTGTCGAAATATTGTTTATTTGTGTCATTAAAACGGGAAATTCACGAGTGCTAGTAGTTTTGGGCATACCCGTTCTAAATAAAGGGTTGTTGCCTTGGTCTGTTCCGATGGTGGTCGAAGTGGTTGCTACCGCGCCGACATCCATTTGATCCCATTGATAACTGAGAGTATCTCCTGTGTCTACTGCACTTGCCGTTAGACGAAACGGTGTGTTAATTGGAATGACTCTATCAATACCTGCGTTAACATTAGTTGGGTCTGAGTTAGCAGGGCTTATGATAGCCGAAGTAGCACAAGTCCCCCCGGCCCCTGTTACAAAAGAATTTATTTCTGCTATTGATCCCGCGTGAAAAGTTGCATCAGTAGAGTTTGAAATATTTTCATCAATACAAAGTCCCGCATAGCCCATGATTGAAGAACCACTCCCCGGTTCAAAGGCTGTTGATGCATTACGATTTGCACAATTGCTGTTGCTGCCGTTATAACTATGGTTGCCTCCAAATTGGTGTCCGATTTCATGAGCGACGTAATCAATGTAAAAAGGGTCGCCAGTCGGGTTTTTCAAGCCAGTGACACCCCAAGCTTTATAGTCATCATTGCAAGCAACCCTTAAACCAGCAACACCCCCACCACGTGTACCAAATACATGCCCAATATCATAATTAGAATTTCCAATCGTTGTATCTATTTGGGTTTGGTTTTGATTTAACAAGGCAGAAACATTATTATTTGAAAACCCAAAATCAGCTGGGGCAACTTCTATGATTGAGCTATTGGTTGTTATTAAGTTTAGGTGAATACCCAAGTCACCTTCGAAAATTTGATTGACTCGATTGATAGCCGTGTTAATTTCTGACATTGCGGCCTCTAATGTTCCACCGACTGCGGTCACATATTCTGATGTGGCTGAAACTGCTATTCTGTATGAAGTTAAACTACCTGAAAGCCTTTGTGCTGGTATTCGACGACTAACATCAAACCCTCGACTGCTATTTCCTGGCAAGTTGTGAACACCGCACTGAAACGGTTGGTCAGCGCCTCTACTTGATGTGGTTCGAAACTTTGACAGGTAACGACTCGGGTTAGCAGTATCATTGATAGGGTCGATAAACACTCTACCTCGGGACGTCATTAACATGCCGCGAAATCCATTAGGGCTCATATCAACACGGCCAGATGCCGAGGGGTCATCGATACCGTGGACTTTGTAACTTTTGATTTGAGGGAATTCTTCGGCTAATCCATCTTCCATGTTAGACGATTCAACGACACTGAATTTTGCCAAACGGCCGTCTGGCATTGGTAGGTGAATGGTGTCGCTGGTGCCACGAACTTCATTAGGTGCCCGACTCAACTGGGTCCTTAACAGTTGGTCATTCGCGTCAAATAAATGAATTAAACTCGCTTGTCCTTTTGATTGAGCCTGCAGATTGACGTTCTGCCAAATAGAGTCTTGCGAGAACGCAATCGGTGAATTGAGCAACAGTGTGAATAGTACAGTAAAACAGGCCGTAGTTTTGTTCAATCTCAAGAGCCTAATGTCCAATATTATTAGAATATTATTGTATCTTCGGTATGTGCTCTCAATATGCGCAGGTTGTTTTTTTTGGTGCTGTTTTGTGTGCGTTTGTGAATTTTTTTGATTGGGCTGTTATAAGGATTTGGACATTAAAGTTGCAGAACTAAAATGGAATGATATTTTTAATATTTATTTTAACTTTATATCAGGGTAAATATTCACAGCACATTTGTCTGTGGCATAAAAGTTTTTATCACAATGGTCCTATCGATACTTTTAGGAGGGACTCCTAAAAGGTTAAGGTTGGAAGCAATGCTTTCTATGAGTTGGTCATTATTTAAATAACAACCGAGGTGACTAAACTTGTTTGTTCGAGTGTTAATTGATGTGATGATTTACAATAATCATCCTGAATTGTTTCAACCGATAATCAATAGGGCCTATATACTAGGTGTAAATTCGAAGATAACAAAGGATGGACAATGCCCACAAATATTGAACCTAAAGATATGCCTAATGTGATAGCTAATGACACTAATACTGGGGATATTAAGGACGATAATCGAGGCAACAGGGCAGAAGTTGATAAAGTCGATAGTTTACTAACAACGAATAGTCTTATTGATCATCCTTACCAAGTACTCACGCCCGATGTCGTCATTGATGCGGTTGAATCTACCGGAAGACTTTCGGATGCTTGCATCTTAGCCTTGAATTCCTATGAAAATAGGGTGTATCAAGTCGGTGTTGAAGAGAGTGAGCCTGTCATAGTTAAGTTTTATCGACCCAATCGCTGGCGTGTTGAACAAATACTGGAAGAACATGACTTTACTCAACAGTTATATGATCTTGAAATTCCGGTCGTGCCGCCACTGGTTATCGATGAACATTCAGATACCCCAACACTAGCGCGTTTTAATGACTTTCACTTTGCGATTTATCCGCGTCAGGGTGGGCGTGCGCCTGAACTTGATAATCTGGATCACTTATATCGATTAGGGCAGGCCATTGGCCGAATTCATGCAGCCGGTGCTGCTTTTCCATTTAAACATCGAGTGCCATTTACAGTACAAGCCTTCGGCCATGCTAATGTGGCATACCTTTTAGACAACCAATTTATTCCGATGGATCTAGTGCCTGCTTATCAATCAATAGCGGGCGAGGTTTTGGCTGAAATAGAACGCAATCACCCTGAATCAAAACAATATCAACAAATTAGTCTGCATGGGGACTGTCACCCTGGAAATGTTTTGTGGCGAAATGACAGCCCACATTTTGTTGATTTTGACGATGCGATGACAGGTCCAGCAATTCAGGACCTGTGGATGCTGCTTTCCGGCGACAGAGTCAATAAACAAAAGCAATTATCTGAAATAATTGAAGGGTATGATATGTTTCATTCTTTTGATGTTCGTGAACTAAAGTTGATAGAGCCGCTGCGTGCGATGCGGGTTTTAAACTATAGTGCTTGGCTGGCTAAACGGTGGGATGATCCTGCTTTTCCCCAAAGTTTTCCTTGGTTTAATACACCAAGGTATTGGTCAGAGCACGTTCTTGAATTAAAAGAATTATTGTCGGCTTTACAGGAAATGCCATTGACTATGACTGAAAGTTAAAGTCAATATAATCGTTAAGAGTGTTGCGCCAATTCTCGCATTCATCGAGTCAGTAACGGTAAAGTCAAATAATTAAGTGGGTTAATGGCCTTGAATGACGGAAATTAACATTTTGATGCTGAGCAAGATGAGGAATACTCCAAATATTTTTTTGAGTCGTTGCACGGGTAAACGATGCGCTATTGATACTCCAATAGGTGCGAATATCGATCCAGCCATTGATATTAAAATTGCGCCAGGCCAATAAACAAAACCAAAAGTGAAGTTGTCGTTTGATGTATGCCACAAACCGTTGATCGTATAACCCAAGGTGCCTGCCAGTGAGATAGGCAAACCTATGGCTGCAGAGGTTCCGATCGCTTTCTTGATGTCGATTTGGCATCTGACAAGGTAGGGCACGGTCAAGGAGGCACCGCCAATCGATACCAATGATGATAGTGCACCAATGCCAGTACCTACAATAAAGAATTCGCGAGAACTGGCCATAGGCTGTACTGCTTTTTGGCCTAAAAACATGTGTAACGACGCATAAGCCATAAACGCTGAAAAGAAAATGGCCAGAAACAAGGAGCTCATTAAGGTGGCGATAAAGGTGGCTGAAAACGAGCCAATTAAAATTCCGATGATCATCTGCCTAACGATGGGCCATTCAACGCATTCCCTTGCATGATGGGCCCGCAAGCTAGAAATTGATGTAAAGATGATCGAGGCCATAGAGGTCCCTAGAGCCAGATGGATTAGGTTATCTAAAGGTACGCCTTGATGTAGAAAAATAGCCGTTAAACTAGGGACTAACATAGCGCCACCCCCAATACCCAATAGCCCCGCTGTAAAGCCAACAATTGAGCCGAGTAGTAATAATGCAATGATAACGTCTAGTGCGGGCACTTTGGGGCTCAGTAAAAGTAATGGGGCTGAGTTTGGAGGAAGTTTGTTAAAATAATAATAGAAATGACAGAGCGGTTAATTTAAGGCTGATGCGATCGTTGGAAGCAAGCCGCTAAACACGTTAAGCTTAAACCAAGTAACAGAGCTGATATCACCATCAGTATCTCAGCCATTGAAATGTTAAACAGCATAAACGGCGTATAGCCGCAAGCCACTTTTACTTCGAACACTAAGGGAAACCATTGGTCTAATTGAAACCAGTGAGGTAGGCCTGCATCCATATTGCAATCACCAAATATCCAGCCACGCTCAATCGCAAGAGTTTGCCAACTTCGCTCCACAAAACCAATCATCATTATGCTGTTCAAAACGTGTAGGGCAAAAATAATGGGTTTGAAACGATTGAGCAGCAAGGCTAAAAATGCTACTGCAATAAAACCTAGTATCCAGATACGAATATGAATGCACAATACGCAAGGCCATTCGTCAAGCACATATTGGTAATAAAGCCCAACTGCCTCCATTGTTAATCCGATCAAAATGAGGGTAACCCAATATAAATTACGCTCACCGAACTTTTTAATTTGATACATATTAATTCGATTCATTTTGAATAGAGAGGTATAGTACTACTTCGCATTCTTTGACTGTAGAATATTTCTAAAAAGGTGTGACTTATTGTAACTTTTAAGACTGTCACTTCGATTTAAATGACTTTTTGACCATTTAGGAAACCATCCCCACCAATTAACTAAATCTTCATTCGATCACCTTTGGGATCATAGAATGCTTTCAATGAGGCGGTAGCTGGAAACCGAGTACGCGCAATTTCGATTTCAAAATGAGCAGTTGCAAGGGTGTTAGCATTAATACCAGCCCGGTTGATATAACCCATGCCAATGGCTCCCCCCAAGCTATGGGAATACATACCCGAGGTTAGGTATCCAACGATGTTGCCGTCCATTACAATGGTCTCATTGTGATATAGCAATGGCTCTGGATCATTGAGCAAAAATTGCACCAGTCGACGATCTGGTAATCCAGCTGCTTTTTGCGCAATAAAGGCATGACGGCCGATAAAGTCACTAGCATCCGGTTTTGCAACAAAACCAAGTCCTGCCTGAAGTAAATTGTCTTCGGCACCAACATCATGGCCCCAATGTCGAAATCCCTTTTCGAGACGCAGGCTATTTAGTGCATGAAGTCCAGCGTTGCAAATGTCAAATTCGGCACCAGCTTGTTGAATAGCCTCAAAAACTTTGACGGCCTGTTCCGCCGGTACAAACAATTCCCAACCTAATTCACCCACATAAGATAGCCGTTGCATCCAGACTTTTGCCCCAGCTATTAGGCCAAAGCAACCCACACTAAATTCAAATGATTGGGCTGAAAGGTCAAGATCTGATATTTTCTGCAAAGCATTTCTTGAGTTTGGCCCTTGAACTGAAAGGCAGGCGTAATGCTGGCTGATATCAGTCAATGTGACATTACCTTTCAAATGTTGTTTTAAATGCCACCAATCGCGATTAAACGAGCCAATGCCAGTGACTACCCAAAAACATTGCTCACTGACTTTCACAATCGACAAGTCGGCATTAATACCACCACGTTCATCTAGCCATTGGGTGTAAACCACCTTGCCAACGACAACATTCATATCGGCAGCTGAAATATACTGTAAAGACGATTGGGCATCGGGACCTGCAACCTCAAATTTGCCAAAAGAGGACATGTCAAATACACCAAGCGACGAGCGAACAGCCCGATGTTCTTCAGCATAAAACTCAAACCAGTTTTGACGTTTATAGCTGTATTGATATTGGGCGGGTGCACCATTTCGAGCAAACCAGTTGGGTCTCTCATACCCACCAACCTCACCATAGCAAGCTCCCTGATCAAGTAATGTTTGGTGAAGCGGCGATAGCATAAGATTACGAGCAGATTGATACTGATAAAAAGGCCAGTGCATGTCATAGGTATGGCCAAGTGCTTCTGGAATTCTTGACTCGACGTAAACCTGAGTGCGTTGTATTGGGTGGGAGCGACGAACATCACACTCCCACACATCACCTGATGGATGACCGTCAATTATCCAGTCAGCCATCAATTTACCTAGCCCACCGGCTGCACCGATACCTTTTGAGTTCATCCCACAAGCAACATAAAAGTTATTAACTTCTGGGGTAGGGCCTAGCAGGTGTAAGTTGTCATTGGTAAAGCTTTCAGGGCCATTGAAAAAGGTACGAATTCCCGCTTCGCCAAATTCAGGAAATGTCTCCATACCGCCAATTAAGTTGGGTTCGATATGGTCCATATCGACTTCAAATTGATCAAAACAAAAGTCTTCACTAATCTTATCCATCGAGCAGCCAATGGCATCTTTTTCAAACCAACCTACGAGCATTTTTCCCGCATCTTCTTTAAAGTAGAGGCCCTTATCAAAATCGCGAAGAACCGGCCGTTTGGTTAGCCCCTCCATTTTATCAGTGACCACATAGAAGTGTTCGCAGGCATATAGTGGTAAGTCGATTCCGATTTCGGCCGCCAGATTACGAGACCAAAGTCCAGCTGCCAGCACAACAGTTTTGGCCCTGATTTCACCCTGATCAGAGCTCACCCCAACCGCAGTGCCTTGTTCGGTAATAATATGATTAACCTTGCAATTTTCAAAAATCTTAACGCCATGACTACGAGCACCTTTAGCGAGGGCCATAGTGGTATCAATCGGATTAGTTTGACCATCCTTCTCGATATATAACGCGCCAATGACACCTTCAGTATTAATGCCTGGGTACATCTCAAGAAGTTTTGTATTGTCAATGAACTCTGATTCGACACCAAACACTGCTGCCATAGATGACGTGCGCTGCAGTTCTTCTAGACGTTCTTCTGTACGAGCCAAAGAAATGCTGCCAATTCTACGATAGCCGGTGGCTTGTCCCGTTTCCGCTTCTAACGAAGCATAAAGTTCATGACTGTATTTGGCCAGCTTAGTGAGGGTTGGTGTGGGCCATAGCATACTGACTAGCCCTGCCGCATGCCAAGTAGTACCGCAGGTGAGTTGCTTTCGCTCAAGTACGACGACATCAGTGATGCCGCGTTTAGCGAGATGATACGCAATCGAACAACCTTCTATACCACCACCGATAATGACAACTTCAGTCGATTGAGGGAGTTTTACTTCTGACATTTCTTGATACTCAGTGTTTAATTAAGCACATAATAATTCGTTAGTAGGGTCATAAGCAGCATCCATTTCAATATGAGCCTTACGAGTACCGATTGAAGTATCGACGGTGACTTCTAAGCTCTGTGCAATGACTTCGGGCTTTAAGTAAGCAAATGCCAAGCTTCTGCCAATGCGATGACCAAAAGCGCCGCCAGTCGTGAGTCCAATTAACTCGCCGTTATAATAAACGGCTTCATTGCCAAAACATTCACAGGGCATATCATCATCGAACACAAGATAAGCTAACTCGATGTCAAACTTAGCGGCGGCGCGTTGTTTAATATTCTCACAACCAATAAAGTCTCTTGTGGTATCAATAAAACGACTCATGCCTGCTTCTAGTCCACTGATTTCTTCAGTGAACTCATTACCATAAGCGCGATACATTTTTTCCATTCGCATTGAATTAAATGCATAACCACCAAAATCTTTTAGCCCAAAGTCTTTACCAACACGATCAATTGAATCGTAAATAGAGAGTAATTGATAAGAGGGCATGTGCAGCTCATAGCCAAGCTCTCCCGCATAAGACACTCGAATGGCAAGCACTTGTGCGCTATCCAGTTGAATGTATTGAGCACAGAGCCAACGAAAGTTTTCGTTTGATAAGTTATCTTCAGTCATCAACTGCAAAATATCACGAGATCGCGGGCCCGTGATGAGCATAGAACTGAATTCATCGGTTAAGTTTTCGATTTTCACGTCGAAGTTATCAGCGTTTGATTGCATCCAATGTAAATCTTTGTGCTCCGAACCTATGGCTGAGACCAAATAGTAGCGGTCTTCTTCCAAGCGAGTGATCGAAAATTCGCACATAATGCCACCTTGCCTAGCATGAAATAGTGTCAGACTGATGCGGCCATTTTTTGCGGGCAGTTTGTTACAAGATAGGTGGTCGAGGAATCGATAGGCGTCGGGTCCAGATACTTCATATTTAGACGAACCTGACAGGTCAATAATGCCAGCATTTTCTTGAACGGCTTTACATTCTTGGGCAACAACTGCGTGTGCTTCAGTGTGAGACCAAGACAGGCCTTCACTGCGGACTGAGTCGGTTTGAAACCAAAGGGCCTTTTCGTAGCCTTGAGAGGCGCCATGAATGCAGCCTTTTTCAAGCAATCGCACATACAGGGGGCTAGTCCGGCTAGGCCGACCATGTGGACGATTAATATTTGGTGCACCCACGGCATACATTTCTTCATAAGATTCAATGGCTTTTATGGTGCAGTATTTTTTATCTGCCCAGTCACCAAAACGGCGGCTATCAAGTGGTGCCATATTGATCTCGGTTTGACCATGTACCATCCATTGTGCTAAAAATTTACCTACGCCACCCTGTGCGATACCGATGCTGGCACCGCAAAGGTTCCAGAAGTTTTGCAAACCAGCCTGCGGTCCAGCTAAAATATTATCATCTGGTGTGTGAGTTATAGGACCATTGATGACGGTTTTGATTCCAACGTTTTCAAATTCAGGTGTTAACTCGAAACAGCGTTCAAGGAATGGCATCAGTCGATCCAGATCAGGTTCAAATAATTCACGATCAAAACCCCAGTCCATACCCTTCAGCGCCCAAGGTTTTGAGCCCCACATTTCATAGGGACCAACTAAAAAGCCATTGGCTTCCTGTCGGATATAGGCTGAACTGTAAGAATCACGACAAACCGGAAGTTCCCAAGCAAGTGCTTCAATTGCTGGGTGACTTTCGGTTACTAGATATTGATGCTCTAAGTTCGTTAACGGCACGTTAACGCCTACCATAGCGCCGACTTCGCGGGCGAAGCAACCACCGGCATTAACAACATGCTCAGCAATAATAGTGCCTTTGTTGGTGATCACTTCCCATTCGCCCGATGGCAATGAGTTGATTTTTGTTACTTGTGTAAATCGGTTGATTTCAGCGCCATTTTCACGTGCCAATTTCGCTAAGGGCATGACGACTGATGTCGGGTCTACGTGACCATCATTTGGTGTACTGACAATTATACGAGCCTTGTCGAAGTTCATAAAAGGGTTAAGTTTTTTTGCCTCTTCTTTGGTGATAATGTTGAATTCAAAGCCTACATTTTTAGAACGACTTTCTAAATTACGGAACCATTCTTCTTCTGTCTTAGTAAAGCCAACCCGAATACTGCCAGTTTGATGGAAGGTAGAATCGAGCCCCGTTTCTTCTGGCAATATCTCGTTATATAGCTTTATGGTGTAGTCATGAATCTGTGACACGGTCATATTGCCAATGAAGTTGGAGCAAAGGCCTGCTGCATGCCAAGTGGAACCACTGGTGAGTTCACCTTTTTCTACTAATGCTATGTCTGTCCAGCCTTCCTTGGTCAGATGGTATAGTAGGTTTACTCCTAAGGAACCGCCGCCAATGATGACTACTCTTGCATGACTTTTCATTTTGATACCTTCTAAAACTGTGTATTCCAAATATGCCTATTCAAACTTGTTATTATTAGCACTACCAATCAATAAAATCAAAGGCAGTACAATTATAATACAGTCTCTAATTACTCGTCTAACTTGTCTCGACCAAAAGCCTCTCTTGGCAAAAAGATGGGGAATTGCTCACGGACTTGGCGGTCAACCTCATCACTAATATGCGTTGGATGATAATTGTTTAAAATTTCATTTTTGTTAGCAATGGCCCTATCCAGTAAAACAGGTTTGCCTTGCTCATCCCATTGATTTGGGCTTAATCTATCGCCAAAATCTGGGTATATATATTCAGTCTGCATGACTTCTATGGTTTGATCCGCACCTAAGTAGTGCCCCTTCTGGCCCATGCAAACATCTTTTAAGACCTCGAAGCTGAGTGATTGTTCGTTGACTTCAATACCACGGGTTATTCGTAAGGCAGCACCTAGTACATCGTTATCTATTAGTAAGGATTCAGGGCAGGCACTGAGTAAGCTAGCGTACATGCCGGCAGCTTCATAGACGATGTTAGCGCCTGATGTTGCAGCACAGGTTGTTGTGTAAGCGCGTTCGGCACCGGCTTGAAAATCAGGAAACTTAGAATCAGACATACCGCAGGCTGTGCCGGTTGGTAAGTCGAAATGATTTCCCATTTGTGCGCAGGCAGAGGACAGTATGGCTTGTTCTGGTGAGCCTCCGCTCATCGCTCCTGTGCGAAGGTCTGATACAAATGGCCAGGTGCCCAGAATGGCTGGCGCTCCAGGTTTAATGGCATTGACATAAACTAGGCCACCCAGGCACTCAGCCCAAGCTTGAGCAACTGCACCCGCAAGGCAAGCTGGGGAAGTTGCACCCGACTGACCTGCTGAGAGTAGTAAGACTGGCATTCCACCTTCGACAGCGGTTCTAACACAACCCAATGCTTCTTCGGTAAATTTCATAGGCGGTACGACATG
>Ga0114995_10002553_pt1 | contig 12580 bp, 13 predicted proteins | sample ArcticOcean_MG_C_11_FD_87038 | JGI IMG/M metagenome (GOLD analysis project Ga0114995, IMG submission 87038) | Marine microbial communities from western Arctic Ocean - ArcticOcean_MG_CB2_154 | ecosystem: Environmental > Aquatic > Marine > Oceanic | place: Arctic Ocean: Canada Basin | collected... | reverse complement strand
TTTTTCCTTCCCATTTGCTAGATCCATTTACAGCATGGTATTGCCAGTCAGACTGAGCTACACCAAATTGAAATTCACCTTCTTTAATTTGTCCAATATTATAGTTTGAACCACCAGTTGAAGGAGCTGTACATCTATAAGCTTTATTAGTACCTTTTCCTCTTCCGTGATCCTTACTGATTGCAGACTTGTGCAACATTTTACAAATAGCGTTACCAGTTTGGAAATAAACTCCAGTTGGTCCGCCTGTTCCTATAGTAAAAAATTCAGCTGACTTTGCAGTAACTGTCAGTGATAAACTTAAAGCAAAAATGCTTAAAGCTCCTACTACAGAAGATATTAGTTTTTTCATAATGTCCCCTTTTTAAAGTTTAATTAAATACAATATTGTATCTAATTTATTATTGTATCTTAGCGTATCGTGAAAAAAAGAGAGTCTCAACCCCTTTGTTTATTAGCCCAATCAATGATTTTTTGAATACCTTTAGCTATTTTTGGAGCATAAATATGCAAATCTTTTTCATTTAAATTTTCTTGTAAATACGAATAGTTAAGAAATTTTTTACCATCAAAATCGACAAAGCTTAACCTAAAAATTAATTTCTCTGAATCAAAGCCAAAATCAGATCCGGGCAATAAAGCAACCCCCGTTTCATCTAAAATAATTTTACAAAGCTCTGCTGATGATTTGAATTTACTTTTTAGCAATACGCTAAAATCTGGCATGATATAAAACCCTCCCTCAGGTTTTAAAACTTCAATATTATTTGTCTTTAATTTTTTATAACAATAATCGCTAATAAGATTTAAGATTTTTTTAGAATGATGCAAAAATTTAGTCTGATCAGATTCGTAAGCAACGATTCCAGCATATTGAATTGGAGCAGAGGGGGAACTGTAAGCCTCACTAGCAAGAACCTGCATTTTATCATTTAATTCTTTTAAGGAATTAGGAATAGCAAAAAAGCCTAGTCTCCAACCACCAGCCCCACACCACTTACTAAGGCCATTGCTAATAATCGTCTTTTCTGGATAATATTTTGCAATAGATTCATAACTTTCAGAAAAATTTAAATCTGAATAAATCTCATCTGACAAAACAATAATATTATTTTTTTTAAAAATGTCAGAAAGTTCTTTTAAATTATTTGCGTTGGTTCCAGATGGGTTGTTGGGAGTATTTAAAATTATAATTTTATTTTTAGCAGTAGATTGTTTTAACACTTCAGTGATTTCTTTAGATGTTACGTGCCAATTATTTTCTATTTTAGTTTGTATCCAATGAACCTTATTATTAGAAATGACAGACTGCGGTTCGTAAGAAACCCAGCTAGGAGCAGGTAAAATTATATCTCCATCAAAAGCCAATTGTAATAAAAACATCAACTGCTTGGTACCTGGTCCCACAAAGATACCGTTGATAGAAAAATGATTTAATTTTTTTTGTAATAAAGTTTTATGAATAGCGTTTCTTAAAGGCAGAAGACCATTTACCGGTAAATAATCTTTTTCAAAGGCATGAGCTTTTAACTCATCAACAATATCTTGGGGGATAGGAAATGGAGACTGGCCAAAACCAAATTTAAAAACTTCTCTACCAGATTTTTCCAATGCCTTACATTGCTCATTAATAAGCAAAGTTGAAGACGGTTCTAACTTTGAAAGGTAAGATTTTACAAACATAATTACAATTATAAGCTTATCAAATTACAATATAAAGATGAATTATCTCAAAAGTAACTAAGTGCCGAAATTTGGTGAAGTTAATTCATGCAATCTACTTAAGGTTCTCTTGAAGGGATCACTTAATTTTAGTGAAGATGTTATATCATCAATAAAAACCTCACAAGAAACTAAAATAGGAATTTTTTTTTCGTACAAAATATCAATTAAAGTAATAAACCTTTGTTGTTCATTCGTGTTTTCATTATTAAAGTTGGGCACATTATCTAAAACTATAAGTTTAGATTTTTCAACGATCGTAATGTAATCCTCGGCTCCTAAATTTTTAGAACAAAGTTCTTTAAAATCAAACCTCGACACACCTTCGTAATACCGGTTTAAAGAAAACGATCTTCCTTTCACTGTAATTACAGGAGATGTTAGTTTTTTTCCTTTAGTGATTTCTCTAAACAATTGATTAATATTAAATCTTGTACTGTCATCTAATGGATAAAAAAAACGCTCTAAGGTTTTAAATCCAGATTTTCTATAGTCATTTGTAATAATTAGCTCACACTCTATGCAGAAATTTTTTATAGTTTTAATGAATGGTAGAAATTGATCTCTTTGCAAGCCGTCCATATACAAGTCATCAATTTTAACATTCGAGGTAAATATAGCTTTGATGTTTTGATTAAAAATTGATTCAAATAATTTTCCTAAAATCATAGCATCTACAATATTAGTGACTTGAAATTCATCAAAATAAATTATTTCTGTTTTCTTTTTTAGATCTTTTGCAAATAATTCTAACAAGTTTTCATTTTTAGATTTATCTTTATTTCTATGAAGAAAATCATGAACACCAATCATAAATTCGTTGAAGTGCAATCTCTGCTTTGGAATAGTTAAAAAATCATAAAAAAAACTTAAAATCATAGTTTTTCCAACACCCACCCCTCCATGTAAATAAAAACCAAGCTTGTTAGTGTTGCTAGTAAACAATTTTTTTAAAAAACTGTTTTTATTTTCATTGTTTTCATGAAATTTAATTAAAAACTCAATAATTTCTATTTGTTCATGATTTTTTTTTAATTTAAGTTTTTAGCAATGTATTAAAAAAGCTTCTTTTAAAGATCTTATATTCATTTTTTTTAATTACTTTTATGATATCAAACTATTTGCCATGAATGATTTAAAAATTTGCTTAATCACTGATCATACAACTAAAGCTCTTTCTGCAAAAAAACAAATATTAAAATCCTACAAGAACTACTCTCCAATAAAATGCGATACAATTGTAGTGTTGGGTGGGGATGGTTTTATGCTTCAATCATTAAAAAAGTATCACAAATACAATAAGCCATTTTATGGCATGAATAAGGGTAATCACGGCTTTTTGCTAAATCCTTTTTCTGTCCAAAATTTAAAAAATAATATTAAAAAAAGCAACGAAATTATTCTTCATCCTCTAGAAATGACCGTTTCTAGTCATGGAAAAATTATTAAAAAAAAAATAGCGGTTAATGAAATTTCTATATTCAGACAGAGTAAGCAAACCACAAAGTTAGAAGTTTATGTGAATGGAAAATTAAGAATTAAAGAATTGACTGGAGATGGAATTTTAATTGCCACACCCGCAGGCAGTACTGCTTACAATCTTTCTGCTGGTGGTCGCATACTTAACTTGGATAGTCAAAAACTTGCGATAACTCCCATAAGTCCATTTAGACCGAGAGGATGGAGAGGTGCAGTTGTTCCCAATAAATCAAAAATTGTTATTAAAAATATAGATTACAAAAAGAGGCCTGTAAGCGCAGTTGCAGATAATACGGAAGTTAGAGACGCAACAATTACAAAAATAAATATAAATCAGTCTATTAAATTTAAATTACTTTATAATAAAAAATTTGGCCTCCAAGAAAGAAACTTAGCTGAACAATTTAAATTTTAAAAGACTCGCCACATCCGCAACGTTCTGTTTCGTTGGGATTGTTAAAAACAAATGTCGATGAAAATTTATTTTTTTTATAGTCCATGCTAGTTCCCAAAAGATACATAATTGCCTTGGGGTCAATATAAACTTTAACACCCTTCTCTTCTACGACTTCATCTCCAGGATTTTTTTCTTTAATATAGTTCATCTCGTACGACATTCCAGCACAACCACCCGTAACCACGTTAACCCGAACACCGCTTACGTCATTGTCTTTGGTGTTAGCCATTATTTCATTTATTCGTTCAGCTGCCGCATCTGTAATAGTAATAATTTGAGAACTCATAATTTTTACAAATTTAATTCTAGTTTAGCGGATTCTGACATTTTTGTTTTATCCCACGGTGGATCCCAGACAATTTTTACTTCAACTTCTTCGACTTCTGAAATTTCTTCAACTGACCTTCTCACTTCCATAGGTAAAGATTCTGCAACAGGACAATGGGGGCTAGTGAGTGTCATGTCTAACGATATTTTTTTATTATCAATTCGAACATCATAAATAAGTCCAAGCTCATAAATATCCACTGGTATTTCTGGATCATAAACCGCTTTAAGCTTCTCAACTACCTTGTCCATTAACGCTGAATGATTTGGATCCATTATTTAATTTTATCTATATTAATTGTTGTAGCATTATTTGCTATTGCGGACTCTACAGCAATCCAAGGCAATGTAGCACATTTAATTCTCATTGGAAATTTAGCTACTGAACTAAATGAATTTAATTTTATCTTCTCTTCTTCATTTAAAATGGTGGTATCGGACTGATTTGAGCTACTTAATAATTTATTGAAGAAATCAGCTATAATTAGAGTGTTTTTGACTGATTTTTTTTTCAAAACCTCGGTCATAACAGAGCTTGCAGCTATACAGATAGCACACCCTTCCCCTGTAAAGCTCAAATCTTCTATAATTTTTTCCTCATTTATCCTCATAAATATATGAACTTTATCACCGCACAAAGGGTTGAATCCTTTAATATTTTTATTGAAAGAATCTAACTCGTTCCTATTTCGAGGATTGTTTCCATGATCAAGAATTAACTCCTGATAAAGATCCTTTACAGACATGAACTATTTTTTTTTAAATATATTTTGGCATTTTTCTATTCCTTCACATAATGCCTCAATATCATTTTCATTATTATAAACACCGAAAGATACCCTTACAGAAGAATTTATATTTAGAACTTCGTGCAAAATCTGGCAACAATGGTGTCCTCCTCTTACGGCAATCCCCTCTTGATCGAGGATTGTAGAAACATCATGCGAATGGATTTTATCAATATTAAAAGAAAAAACTCCTCCTTGATTTTTTGGACTAGCTACAATTTTTACTGCAGTATTTTTACTTAATTTTTCTAAGGCAATTCTTGTTAAATTAACTTCGTGTTTAATAATATTTTGTTTACCTAGCTTGTTAATAAAATTAATTGATTCATTTAGAGCAATAACTTCAGCTGTTGGCATAGTCCCCGCTTCCATTTTCCAAACTCCTCTTGCATACGCAATGTCTTTTTTAGAAACATAATCAATCATTCCTCCGCCTCCAATAAAAGGACCAAATTCATCTAACCACTTATATTTAATTGCCAACAAACCAACGCCAGTAGGTCCGTACATTTTATGTCCAGAAAAACTATAAAAGTCACAGTCCAATTCTTTTATATCCAACTCCAAGTGAGCTGCTCCCTGTGTTCCATCAACTGAAACAGGGATATTGTATTTTTTTGCAATACTTATTATTTCTTTTAAAGGTGTGATTGAACCAGTCACGTTCGACATGTGCGTAACGCTAATTATTTTAGTTTTTTTTGAAATTAATTTCTCTAGTTCATCAACTTTTAAATCACCATTTTCATCTATAGGTAAAAATTTAATAATAGCGCCTTTTCTTTTTCGAAGATAATGCCAAGGTACATAATTTGCATGATGCTCAACTTCGGTTAAAATAATTTCATCACCTTCCTCTATAAATTTCTCAGCAAAACAACTTGCAACCAAATTCAACGACTCCGTTGCATTCTTGGTAAAAACAATTTCATAATCATCGCTTGCTCCTATAAAAGATTTTAAATTACTTCTCGTTAATTCATATTTTTCTGATGCATTGACTGCTAGTGAATAAATTCCCCTACCAACATTTGCAAATTCATTACTATAGAAGTTGCTAACGGCATCTATTACAGTTTGTGGCTTTTGAGATGAGTTGGCGCTATCTAAATAAACAAGCTCTTTACCGTTAGTTTTGTTCTTAAATATTGGAAATTGCTCTTTGATATCTTTAAACATCTGATGAATTGTGTCCTAGTTTTTTAAAAAAAAATTTTTTAAATTGTTCGTTCTTAATTTTTTCTACCACTTCTGCCAAAAACCCCTTTATCATCATTTCTTTTGCATCTAACTCATTAATACCCCTAGATCTTAGATAAAAAATAGATTCCTCATCTATACTTCCGGATGACGATCCATGAGAACATTTTACATCATCAGCGTAAATCTCAAGCTCTGGCTTACAAAAAAACCTTGCCTTGTCAGACAACAAAAGAGCTCTGGATAATTGGTAACCATCAGTTTTTTGAGCCTGAGAATCTACAAAAATTTTTCCCTGAAAGGCAGCTGTAGCAGTGTCATATAAGGCAGTTTTTACAAACTGAGAGCTTTCTGTAGATTCTTCGTTATGATTAATATTTAATTTAATTTCATGATTATTGCTGGATTTCAATGATTGAATAGAACTGACTGAGGCAAAAGATTTTTTTCCGTTTAAGTTAATAATAGTCTCATCTCTGCAGGAATTAACATTTTTTGAAAATGTAAAATATTCTAAATCTGCATTGCGATCTAGATTTGCTTTCACAAAATTAAAAATAGTAGAATTTTTATTATCTTCATTTAAATTATATTTTTTTAATTTAGATTCTTTTGCTAAAAAAATCTCAGTATTAGATGTTATTAAGTATTCCAAAGCAGAGTCATAAATATTCTTTTCGAAAATTACAATCTCACTATTTTCGTTAATTAAAATAAAATTTTTTGCACTAACAAAGTTTGAAGAAAAATTTTTAGAATAACAATTGTAGATAACAATTGGTTTGGATGTTGTGGTGTTGGCCTGAACTTCTATTAAATACCCCTCATCAGCAAAAGCATTATTAAAGTTTAAAACTGGATTTGTTCCTTCTTTTTTAACAGATTTTAAAAAAGTTTTGTTTTTTGTAATTTTAAGACCATGTTCGTTAATTTCATCTAATAAGAGATGCCCATCTACAAAAATAATTGGGTAATGATCGTAATCCTCCATTAGATCTTCTGAAAATTCCTGAACAGAAGATTTGTTAAATTTTAAATGTAAAAATTTATTTAGATCTTTTGTTAAGGGCGAATATTTCCAATTCTCATCTTTAGCTTTTGGAAATCCATTGTTAATAAAATGATTGAATGACTTCTTTCTAAATTCAATATCATTTGAGTCGCTCTTAAAAGATTCAATAAAGGAATCGAAATTTACTTTTATATTATCGAGGTTTTGCATTTAATTAATAAACTGCCCATAACCCTCTTTTTCAAGATCTAATGCTAACTTCCAATCTCCAGTTTTAACTATTTTTCCGTCAGATAGAACATGAACAAAATCAGGCTTGATATAATTTAAGAGTCTTTGGTAATGAGTGATAATTAAAAAAGATCTATCGGGATCTCTTAAGGCATTTACCCCATTTGAAACAATTTTTAATGCATCAATATCAAGACCAGAGTCTGTTTCGTCCATTATAACAAAGCTTGGTTCCAAGAGAGACATCTGTAAAATTTCATTTCTTTTTTTTTCTCCTCCAGAAAAACCAACATTCAAAGGTCTTGATAGCATCTGCTCATCAACTTTTAATTCTTTTGATTTTTCTTTAACAATTTTCAAAAATTCTATGGCATTGAGCTGAGGCTTTCCATTTGCTTTGCGAATAGAATTTAAAGAGGTTCTTAAAAAATTATTAGTGAAAACACCTGGTATTTCTATCGGGTATTGAAGAGCTAAAAAAACACCTTCTTGAGCTCTTTCTTCCGTATTTAATTCTAATAAATTTTGCTTGTTAAATTTAATTTCTCCCGAAACCTCATAGCCTTCTTTGCCAGACAATGCGTAAGAAAGTGTGCTTTTGCCTGATCCATTTGGGCCCATGATTGCATGAACTTCGCCCTTACCAATGCTAAGATTCAATCCTTTGAGAATCTCTTTGCCTTCCACGCTTGCTTTTAAATTTTTAATTTGAATCATTAACCAACACTTCCCTCTAAGCTAATGCCAACTAATTTTTGGGCCTCCACAGCAAACTCCATTGGCAACTGTTGCAAAACCTCTTTACAAAAGCCATTTACAATTAAACTAACTGCCTCTTCTTGATTTAATCCTCTTTGTCTACAATAAAACAATTGATCTTCACTAATTTTAGATGTTGTTGCCTCATGTTCAATTTCAGATGATGCATTTTTGTTTTCAATATAAGGAACCGTGTGAGCTCCACATTTATTTCCAACTAACAATGAATCGCATTGAGTAAAATTTTTTGCTCCTGTAGCCTTAGGGTGAATACTTACCATACCTCTATATGTATTGTCAGCATGACCTGCTGATATACCCTTTGAAATAATTTTACTTCTTGTGTTTTTTCCCAAGTGAATCATTTTAGTTCCTGTGTCAGCTTTTTGATAATTGTTGGTAATCGCTACTGAATAAAACTCACCTTGTGAATTGTCTCCTTGCAAAATACAACTAGGGTACTTCCATGTAATTGCAGAACCAGTTTCGACCTGTGTCCAAGAAATTTTAGAATTTTTTCCACGACAAGCACCTCTTTTAGTTACAAAATTATAAATTCCACCTTTTCCATCTTTATCTCCTGGATACCAATTTTGCACTGTAGAATATTTTATCTCCGCATCATCTAGCGCTACTAGTTCAACGTTAGCAGCATGTAATTGATTCTCATCTCTCATTGGAGCGGTGCAACCTTCTAAATAACTAACATAACTTCCCTTGTCAGCAATAATCAAAGTTCTTTCAAACTGACCTGTATTAGATGCATTGATTCTAAAGTAAGTAGAAAGTTCCATTGGACACCTTACTCCTGGAGGTATGTACACAAAAGATCCATCGGTAAAAACTGCTGAATTTAATGTAGCAAAAAAATGGTCTGACATCGGTATTACAGAGCCTAGATATTTTTGAACAAGATCTGGGTGCTCTCTTGTAGCTTCAGAAATTGAACAAAAAATTACTCCAATTTCACTTAGCTTATCTTTAAAAGTAGTTGCGACAGAAACAGAATCAAAAACAGCGTCAACTGCAATTCCAGAAAGTCTTTTTTGCTCCAGTAAAGGAATGCCTAGTTTTTCATAAGTCTTTAAAATCTCAGGATCAATTTCATCTAAAGATTTTGGTTGGTCTTGTAAACTTTTTGGTGCTGAATAATAATAAAGATCCTGATAGTCAATTTTTGGATACTTTGGTTTCTGCCAATCTGGTTCTTTCATAGACTGCAATCTTTCAAAAGCTTTTAATCTCCAATCAAGCATCCACTTTGGTTCTTTTTTTTGTTTTGAAATAAACTTAACTGTTTCTACTGACAGGCCTTTTGGAACATCAATAGTCTCAATATCCGTTACAAATCCTTGGGCATATTCAGAGCCCTGATTGTCATTATTTATAAACTCTTGACCGTTACTCATAAAATTAACAAATTTTTTCTTTATAAAGGTTAGTAGTCAACGATATATAAGGTATTATTTACCTTAATAATATAAAAGTTATGATATAAGCATTTTTCAATTTTATTCAATTACATTTAATGAAATACAATAACTCAGAAATATTTATAAATGGCCCTGATGGCAAATTAGAGGCAAAATACATTCAAAGCAAAAAAGACAATGCTCCTATAGCTTTAATTTTACACCCTCATCCAGAGTATGGTGGAACCATGAATAACAGAGTTACATACAATGCATTTCATACCTTTTTACAAAATGAATTTTCTGTATGTCGTTTTAATTTTAGAGGTGTCGGAAAAAGTGAAGGAAAATTTGACAATGGTCTTGGCGAATTATCAGATGCTGCTGCAGCATTAGATTTTATACAAAGGAACAATCAAAACTCAAATGAAAGTTGGGTTGTGGGTTTTTCTTTTGGCGCTTTAATTGCTATGCAACTTTTGATGCGAAGACCTGAGATTTTTAGATTTGTTTCTATCTCTCCACAGCCAAATATTTTTGACTTTAATTTTTTAGCACCATGTCCAACTTCCGGCTTAGTGATTCATGGGAACCAAGACCAGCTAGTAACTGACGATTCTATCAAAGGCTTAAAGGACAAACTTACAAGCCAAAAAAAAATTACTGTAGATTTTTCTGAAATTAAAAATGCTGATCACTTTTTTTTAAACAAAGATAAAGAGTTTATAAAAATATTAGATTCTTACATTAAAAAAGAATCAAGATTCTTTTAATTAATCAAAAACAACTCCACCAGATACTGCCTTTTTAACACCCGTAGTTTCTTTGAATGTAATCGGTAATTTTAATAGAGATCTTATTGCAAGATATGCAAATGCTTGGGATTCTAGAAAATCTCCATTTATTTTCTTATCTAATTTAACGATAGTTGCATTAATAGATTTCTTTATTAACTTCATAAGAAATAAATTTTTTCTACCACCGCCACCAAAATAAACATTTTTTATTTCGGTGAATTCATTTATTTTATTAGAAATTAATCTAGCAGATAAGTAAGATAAGGTAGCGGCTCCATTTTCAATATTAAAACCGCGCAACTCAGAAATATTAAAGTCAGAAGTGTCGTAAGATATGTTTTTTTCTTTTGTAAAAAAATCCAGTCTATCTAAAAAATTATTAACAAAATTATGATCAACACTACCTCTAGACGACACTCTTCCATTTTTGTCAAAAGGTTTTCCTGTATTTATTGCAATCCATTGGTCTAAAAGACAATTTCCAGGTCCTATATCGCTTGCAAACATTTTGTTCTTATTGATATAGGTATAATTTGAAATACCTCCTATGTTCAGAAAAATAGTTGGTTTTTTTTCTTTTATTTTTTTACATAAAACTCTATGATAAATTGGTATTAGGGGAGCTCCTTGACCACCATTCTTAAGATCATTTTCTCTAAAATTAAAAACAACTGGTATTTTTAACAATTGTTTTAATAGACTTGGATTACCTAGTTGTATTGTTTTTTTTAGATCAGAATTATGAAAAATTGTGACTCCATGAAAACCAATTAAATTAATATTTTTTTTATAATTTAATAGAAGACTATTGGCAGCTTTTGCATGAAGCAATGTAATAGTGCGGTTAGCATCTAAAAATAATTTAGATTTAGAAATTTGATTAAAGTTACTGTTGTTAATTTTTTTTTTACATTTATTTAAAATATTTTTTGTTTTTATGTCAAATGGGAAGTAAAAATCTTTCTTTAGTTTTCAATGTTCGTTACCGTCCGATTCAATAATAGACAAATCTATACCATCAAAAGAAGTCCCGCTCATCATGCCTAATGCCGTATAAATTTTTCTCATAATAAATATTTCAAATTGATAAAATATTGTATAATAAACTCATAAACTTATCATATTAAATGGACAAGAATCTTTTAACAGAATTTAAAAACCGTGGTTATTTTTTTCAATGTACCAACGAAAACCATTTAGAAAAACTACTCTCTAATAAAAAAATTTCTTTTTATATAGGGTTTGACTGCACAGCTCCTAGTCTTCATGTAGGTAGCTTGATACAAATTATGTGTCTTCGATTATTTCAAAAATACGGCCACAAACCTATTGTATTACTTGGTGGCGGCACAACTATGGTAGGCGACCCATCTGGCAAAGAAGAGACAAGAAAAATTTTAACCGAATCTCAAATACAGAAAAACATAAATCAAATTAAAAATGTATTTGCTCAATTTCTAGACTCCAAAGGAAATAACAAGGTTATCTACGTAGACAATAAAAAATGGTTATCCAAACTCAATTATATTAATTTTTTAAGAGAATACGGAAAACATTTTACCATCAATAAAATGCTAGCTTTTGATAGCGTTAAACTAAGACTAGAAAGAGAGCAGTCTTTAAGTTTCTTGGAATTTAATTATATGATTTTACAGGCTTATGACTATCTAGAGTTATTTAAAAAAAATAAATGTGCTTTACAAATTGGAGGTTCTGACCAGTGGGGAAATATTATTAATGGAGTAGAGCTTATAAGAAAAGAAGTTCAAGGTGAGGCTTATGGACTAACCACGCCTCTCATTACAACTGCACAAGGTACCAAAATGGGAAAAACTGAAAGCGGAGCAGTTTGGCTCAATGAAGATCTTGTCAGTTCATATGACTACTGGCAATTTTGGAGAAACACTGACGATAGAGATGTTATTAGATACTTATATCTGTTTACAGAGATTGAAACTGAAGAGATTAAAAAATACGAAAGTTACACTGGTAATAAATTAAATGAACTCAAAATCCTTCTTGCAAATGAAGCAACTACTTTACTGCATGGAAACAAAGCAGCGGAAAAAGCAGCGGAGACTTCTAAATCTACTTTTGAAGCTCGCTCTACGGGAGATGATCTGCCTAGTAAAAAAATTAAAAAAAAAGAAATTGAGAAAGGATTTTTGCTTAAAGATATATTGTTAGAAATTAAATTTGCTAGCTCAGGTGGTGACTTTAAAAGAAATATTAAAAATAACGCCTATAGAATTAATAATATTATAGAAAATAATGAAGAGAAAAAAATAACTTTAAAAGATTCTTTAAATAATCAGATAAAGATATCCTTTGGTAAAAAAAAACATTTTGTTATTAATGTTATTTAGATTTTTTTTTAAATAGTCCTAAAAATCTTT